>ENA-OPCW01001244-OPCW01001244.1-human-gut-metagenome-genome-assembly--contig:-NODE-1244-length-13024-cov-4.808929_pt1 | contig 13024 bp, 10 predicted proteins | sample MGYA00241258_ERZ501496 | MGnify/ENA primary metagenome ERZ501496 (study PRJEB25962, sample SAMEA2042660) | human gut metagenome | biome: human gut; feature: human-associated habitat; material: faeces...
CTTCCAGGCGTCCGTTTTCGGCTAGCAGATACTTTTTTTTCGTTACACAAGAAGTGCAGACAAGCAGTACGGAGACTGCAACTAATAGAACTTTTTTCATTTTGTAGACAATTTTAGCGAATGTAATATTTATTACACATAACTAGTACTGGGTTTAGAATATTTGCAAATAATTAAACTATAATTAAGGTAGTATGAAAGTAGGGGAAATAATGGACACCTCTGAATAATATGCTATATTTGCTTCCTCATAGCAGAATAAGAAGATGGGAAAAGTATTGATTATCGATGATGAGAAGCAAATTTTAAGCCTCCTGTCCCGTATTATCGGGCTGGAAGGTTATGAAGTGTTCCAAGCAACCAACTGCAAAGTAGGTATCAAGCAGCTCGAACAGAACGATCCCGAAGTGGTGCTCTGTGATGTTTGCCTGCCAGACGGGAGCGGTGTGGAGCTTGTCTCTGAACTGAAACGCCTGCGTCCCCTTTCGGAAGTGATCTTGCTTACGGCCCACGGTAATATCCCCGACGGAGTACAAGCTATCAAGAACGGTGCGTTTGACTATATCACCAAAGGTGACGACAACAATAAAATCCTTCCCTTGATTGCAAAGGCGATGGAAAAGGCTACCGTTGCCTACAGCCAGCAGAAGGCTGTAGGCAAACAGTATTCGTTTGCCACTGTCATCGGCCGTTCGCCTGCTATAGAGGAGGCTGTTTCTTTGGCACGCAAGGTTGCCGCCACGGATGTTCCCGTCTTGCTCACCGGAGAGACCGGGACTGGCAAAGAAGTGTTTGCACAGTCCATCCACCAGCACAGTTCCCGCAGTGATAAAGCCTTTGTCGCTATCAACTGCTCCTCTTTCAGTCGCGACCTGTTGGAAAGCGAGATGTTCGGGCATAAGGCGGGAGCTTTCACCGGTGCACTCAAAGAGACGAAAGGACTGTTTGAGGAAGCAGACAACGGCACGATCTTTCTCGACGAGATCGGTGAGATGGCGTTCGATCTTCAGGCCAAGTTACTCCGTATTCTCGAAACCGGTGAATTCCTCAAGATTGGAGACACGAAACCTGTCAAAGTGAATGTGCGTGTGATAGCCGCCACCAACCGTGACTTAGCAAAAGAAATTGCCGACGGTCATTTTCGTGAGGACTTGTTTTACAGGCTTTCTGTTTTCCATATTCACCTGCCGCCGCTCCGCGAACGGGTGGACGACATTCCTCTGCATGTCGAGGCGTTTGTTTCCGCACTGTCTTCCAAGATAGGAAAGACCATCCGCACGATCTCGCCGGACTATGTCCGTATCTTGAAACGGTATCCTTGGAAAGGGAATGTCCGTGAACTGCGCAATGTCGTGGAGCGCAGCCTCATTATCTCCGATGGAGACACCTTGACTGCAGACACCTTGCCGCTCACAATACAGAACCCTCAAGATAATACCGACAGCAGCTATTCCGGCTTCGACCTTGACGGCGTAGAGAAGATGCATATTCAAAAGGTATTGAAGTATACCAACGGCAACAAGACGGAAACCTCCCGCCTGTTAGGTATCGGCTTGACGACCCTCTACAGGAAGATCGAAGAATATGGCCTTTGATTGTGAAATAGAATTGGCGGTAGGGCGAAAAGGCGCTGGTGTGTTGAGAGTGTCGAATGCATTTTGGAATCCCCGGTTGGAAGATGCATATTCAAAGTCTGCATCGGTATGACTGCCGGTGTAGACGAGTCGTACCGGGTGCTGTCGGTTTTCTGATACAGGATGTTGCTGGACAGTTTGTTGCAGTTGAATATTGACCAGATAATAATAGCATAAGCGTATGGATAAGTTCTTAAGACTGAAAATAAAAACGAAACTGACCTTCGGGATCGGCCTTTTGTTTACGATGATCGTTCTGCTGGGCGGGCTGGCTGTGCAGAATATTACGGATATGTCTTCCGACACGCAGAATATCTTGGCGGATAATTATAATTCGCTTCTTTATTCTCGTCGGATGCTGGATGCCCTCGAACGGATCAAGAACGATCCGCAGGCACGTGCGGAGTTTGAAAAGAACCTGGATTTGCAGCAGAAGAATATCACGGAGATCGACGAGAATGTGGCGACGGCGCATCTGGTCGCACAATACGAGGCGATGCACCGGGACCTGAACGATACGACTATACAGCGTGTCAGGATGGCACTCAACGATATCATGAGTTTGAATATGGCGACGATCTACCGGAAAAGCAAGGTAGCCGAGCGTACGGCGGACCAAGCATTGTTGTGGATTTGCATTATCGCGGTGGCTTGTGTCCTGATTGCTTTTGCTTTCCTGATCCGCTTGCCCCGTTCCATTACCTCGCCGATCCGTAAACTGACCGACGGGATCTTGGAGATTGCCAACCACAATTACGAAAAGAGACTCGACTTGGGCGATAACCAGGAGTTTGCCGAAGTTGCCTCCTCGTTCAATCGGATGGCGGAACGCTTGACGGAATACAGGAAGAGCACGTTGGCTGACATTATCCAGGCCAAAAAATATATTGAAGCGATTGTCAACAGCATCACTGAACCGATAATCGGGCTCGATCGGGACCGTTCCATTCTTTTTGCTAATGATGAGGCGCTCACCATCCTGAATCTGAAACGTGAGAACGTGATGGGAAAGTCTGCTACCGAACTGGCGTTGAAAAACGACTTGCTGCGCCGGCTGGTACGCGAACTGATACAGCACGACAAGAAAAAGGAGCCTTTAAAGATCTATGCAGATGATAAGGAAAGCTATTTTCAGGCCAAATATATCCCGATCCATGTGATGGATGGTGATGGACGTGAGACAGAGTATGCGGGCGATGTGATCCTCCTGAAAAATATTACCGAGTTCAAAGAGTTAGACTCTGCCAAGACGACTTTTATTTCTACTATCTCCCATGAATTGAAAACCCCGATCTCTGCTATTCTTATGAGTCTCAAATTGCTGGAGGATAAACGTATAGGAGATATGAACGATGAGCAGGTCGCGCTTGCCGGAAGTATTCGAGAAAGCAGCGACCGCCTGCTCGAAATTACCGGTGAATTGTTGAAAATGACACAGGTGGAGGCAGGCAAGTTGCAACTGAATCCGAAGATCACGAAGCCGATTGAACTGATCGATTATGCGATCAAGGCGAACCGTGTGCAGGCGGAGCGCTTCAATTGCCATATCGAAGTGGAGTATCCTGAAAAAATATCCAAGCTCTTTGTAGACAGTGAGAAGATCGCCTGGGTACTCACGAACCTCCTTTCCAACGCCATCCACTACACGCCGGAGAATGGCCGTATCGTTATCGGTGCGCATCAGGTGGACAAGAAAGTGGAAATATTCGTGCAGGACTTTGGGAAAGGAATTGACCCGCGTTACCATCAGAGTATCTTTGACCGTTATTTCCGCGTTCCCGGCACGAAAGTACAGGGAAGCGGCCTCGGTCTTGCCATCAGTAAAGACTTTGTCGAAGCCCACGGCGGCACGATTCGTGTGGACAGCGAAGTCGGCAAGGGAAGTACTTTTGTCATAACCTTTGATGTTTGATATCGCTTGGAAGTGACAAAAGATCTCTACATTAAAACAACTGGATCATCAACAGTCCCAACGCCACCGACACTCCGGTAGCGACCAGTCCCGGCATCATGAACGAATGGTTTAGGACATATTTGCCGATATGCGTCGTTCCAGTACGGTCGAAGTTGATGGCGGCGACCACGGTCGGATAGTTGGGAATGAAGAAGTAGCCATTGACTGCCGGGAAAAGGGCGATTAGCATATAAGGAGAGATTCCGAGGGCGATTCCTAACGGCAACATGGCACGGATGGTTGCTGCCTGGCTGAACAAAAGTATGGACATCACGAACAGGGCCAGACCGAAAAGCCATGGCATTTCTGTTACGATATGTTCGATCGAGCCTTTCAGTTCCGCCATGTTCCCACCGATAAAGGTATCACCCATCCAGGCGATACCGAAAATCGCGACGACCGCTTGCATACCGGCGGAGAAGACGGAACCTTGTACGGCTTTTATCCCGTCTGTCCGGGTGACGAGCAGGATAAGGGCGGCAGCCGAGAGCATCAGAATCTCGATGATATGCGCCATCTGCATTTGTCGGAGACTGCCATCGGGCAGGCTGAACCAAGGGCGCAGTTCTGTCATCGAGCCGAACAAGACGATACCGATTGTCGCTGCTATGAATATAATCACCGACAGGAGGGCTGCATGATGGTTTTCGACTCCTTTCGCCCTATATTTGTCACTTGTGAATTCCTCGTTTGCGACACGGCGCAGGTATTCGGGGTCTTCCGCCAGTTCCTTTCCGACATGTAGCGAGCAGAATGCTCCTACCAGGACACCGATCAACGTGCAGGGAACGGAGATCATCAGAATGTCCATCAATGATATATTATGTCCCGACAACATACTGAGCAATGCTACGGTTGCCGCCGAGATCGGGCTGGCCGTAATTGCCTGCTGAGACGCGATCACAGCAATCCCCAACGGCCGTTCGGGACGTATCTTTGTTTCCGTTGCCACTTCCGCTATCACGGGAAGGACCGAATAAGCCACATGTCCCGTTCCCGCAATAAATGTGAAGATATAAGTAACCAACGGGCTTAGAAGCGTAATCTTGGAGGGATTCTTGCGCAGCAATTTTTCCGCCCACTTCACCATCAGGTCCAGTCCGCCGGCTGCCTGCATGCAACTGGCAGCGGCGATGACGGCAACGATCATCAGCATTACATCGATGGGAGGGGAAGTCGGTTCCAAGCCGAATACGAAAGTGAGGATGGCCAGTCCTAAGCCACCTAATACTCCTAAACCGATACCGCCGAGGCGGGCTCCGATGATAATTGCAATTAAAACGAATAGTAATTGTAACAACATGTCTTGTAAAATGCAGATTTAGTTTGTAAAGGTTGCAAATTTAATTATTTTTGTTGCGCTAAGTACTACAAAAAACAATTAATACGAATGAAAAGAATCTATTTTGCAGCTTTGGTAGGCTTGTTTGGGTGCGTGTCGGCATTGTCGGCACAAGGACGGAGTGAGCTTCTGTTGGAAAAAAACTGGAAGTTCACCCGCGAAGACAACAATGAGTTTATAAAGCCAGCTTTCGATGACAGTAAGTGGCAGTCCGTGACTGTCCCCCATGATTGGGCGATCTACGGCCCTTTCAGTTCCCTGAACGACAAACAGGAGGTCGCTATCTCGCAGGACGGCCAGAAGGAAGCGATGGAGCATGCAGGACGTACCGGCGGGTTGCCGTTTGTCGGTGTGGGTTGGTATCGCACCGAGTTCGACGTTCCGCAGTTTCAGGCAGGCAAGCGGGCAACGATCCTGTTTGACGGGGCGATGAGCCATGCCAATGTCTATATCAATGGACAAAAGGTCGGTTATTGGCCGTATGGTTACAACTCCTTCCACTTCGATATCACGAAATATCTGAAGCCGGGCGAGAAGAACACGTTGGCTGTACGTTTGGAAAACCTGCCGGAATCTTCCCGCTGGTATCCAGGTGCCGGACTTTACCGGAATGTTCATCTGATCATTACCGAAGACGCCTATATTCCGGTTTGGGGTACCTATATCACGACTCCTTCGGTAAATGAGAAGTTTGCTAAAGTGAACGTGCGCACCAAAGTGGTGCTTCCCGAAGGCGCCGATCCCGCCAAATATAGCGTGGAAACCAGCGTGTGGAATCCGAATAAGCAGAAGCTGACGGCTGTCCGCACTTCTCTTGCGCAGATGAAATATAACAACAATCAGGCAGAGCAGGAGTTTGTCATCCAAACCCCGTCTTTATGGTCTCCTGAAATGCCTGCATTGTATTCAGCGGAAACCCGTCTGTATGAAGGCGACAAGCTGAAGGATATTTATACAACTCCTTTCGGTATCCGCTCGATTGAGATAATCCCGGATAAGGGTTTCTTCCTAAATGGTAAGCGTACTGTCTTTAAGGGCGTTTGCAATCACCACGATCTCGGTCCGTTGGGGGCGGCCGTCAACGATGCTGCTATCCGTCGCCAGATACGGATCCTGAAAGACATGGGGTGTAATGCGATCCGTACTTCCCACAATATGCCTGCTCCTGAATTGATAAGGGCTTGTGACGAAATGGGTATGATGATCATGGCGGAGAGTTTTGACGAATGGAATGTGGCTAAATGCAAGAACGGTTATAATCTGCTCTTCGATGAATGGGCGGAGAAAGACCTTGTGAACCTGCTTCATAATTTTCGCAACAACCCGAGCGTTGTCATGTGGTGTATCGGTAACGAAGTGCCCAACCAGTGGAACGAAGGGGATTGCAAGATTGCCAAATGGTTGCAGGATATCTGCCATCGTGAAGATCCGACACGTCCGGTAACTCAGGGAATGGATGCTCCGGATGCCGTGGTTAACAATAATTTTGCAGCCGTGATGGATGTGGCCGGTTTCAACTATCGTCCTTTCAAGTACAAGATAAACTATAAGAAGTTGCCGCAGCGGATCGTTTTAGGCAGCGAAACAGCCTCGACAGTAAGTTCCCGCGGCGTTTATAAATTCCCGGTCGAACGCAAGGCGATGGCGAAATACGATGACCACCAAGCTTCCTCTTACGACGTGGAACATTGTGGCTGGTCCAATCTCCCGGAAGATGACTTTATCCAGCATGAAGATTTACCGTATTGTATCGGTGAGTTTGTGTGGACTGGCTTCGACTATTTGGGTGAACCGACTCCTTATTATACGGATTGGCCAAGTCATAGTTCCCTGTTCGGCATCATTGACCTTGCGGGTATTCCGAAGGATCGTTTCTATCTGTATCGTAGCCATTGGAACAAAACGGCACGTACGTTGCATATCCTGCCTCATTGGACCTGGCCGGGACGTGAAGGGGAGGTGACGCCTGTATTTGTGTACACGAATTACCCTTCTGCCGAGCTGTTTATCAACGGTAAGAGTCAAGGAAAACGTACGAAAGATCTGAGTGTTGAATTGGACAGCAGCTATACGGAGGCCGCCCAAAAGAGCTTCGAGCGCCAGAAACGTTACCGCCTGATGTGGATGGATACGAAATACGAGCCGGGAACCTTGAAAGTGGTTGCTTATGACAAGGATGGCAATGCTGTTGCCGAAGAGGAAGTTCATACAGCCGGCAAGCCTCATCATATCGAACTGACTGCTGACCGCGACCGCCTGAAAGCCGATGGCAAGGATCTCTCTTTTATCAATGTCCGTGTTGTCGACAAGAACGGTAACCTTTGTCCCGACGCCACCCACAAGGTGAAGTTCAACGTCCGTGGTTCCGGTTCTTATCGTGCGGCCGCCAACGGTGATCCTTCGTCACTCGAATCTTTCCAAGCTCCGCAGCTGTCCCTTTTCAAAGGACAGCTGACGGCAGTCGTACAGACAGAAGAAACACCGGGTGTCATTGTCTTCGAAGCCTCTGCTTCGGGTGTGAAAAGTGCAAAAATAGAACTGATCAGCGAATAAGTCGAATTTCGTGATCATCCCGATAAAAGCGAATAGGCATCGGATTGGAAACGGGCAGGTATCCGTTATGAATCCGATGCCTATCTGTTTTTTATTTGTTGGTAACGATATTTCCAAACACATCGAACTCGACCGTTACAGCCAGCCCGTTGTGGATGACATTGAATTTGTGGAATGCACCGTTGGCATCGGTAAACATGTAAATGGATTCCACTGGGTCATTTCTGTATTTGGAAGCCTTGAATGCATCCATAATAACTGTCGGAACTTCCTGCTCTGAAACTTTCCAGGTCGTACTTTTCCAGGTATATATCTGGGTTAATTCGACAATCTTTAAAGTCTTTCCGTCGAGGATTGCCAACTGTACACCGAAAGTCGTGTTCTCTATATCCAGCAACTCTGCTCCCTGGAAGGTCAGTTCCATCAGGTCGGCCACTTTTTCGGGGACGGAGATAGGTCGGTCAACATCATCTTTAGCATTATCGACCGCTTTGATCAGGTCACCGTATAAAGTGTAATACAGGTCAGTCTCCTGTTCTGCCTTTTCAACTTCTACTTTATATACGGTTCCCATTCCGGCTCTGCCGATGGTATCGGCTTCCTCGATCTTCCAACCGGCATATTTGCCTTGTTTGATATCGTTCGAGATAGCCGTAGGCAACTGGTTAAGCGGCAAGTCCGTCTTAATCATGGCCCATACTCCGAGATGGTCGAACCAGGCGGTGTTATCGAGCGAGTTGTTTTCAAAGTCAATTACATAATAATCGTCATTGACTGTCCATTCTGTGTCGCGGGCATCCGGATATTTGGCATTGAAAGCGTCCAGGATGGTTTTAGGAGGTTCGATGCCGCCCGGTATGTTTTCGTCGTCTTTGCTACAGCCGGCAAAGAGCAGGGCGAACCCCACGAAGATCGTAAAGACTGAAATTTTAGTGTTCATAATTTATCGTTTTAATTTGTTACGAATAAACAACAACCGGGATGGAAAAGTTTTCTCAAAACCGAACACACTGTCCGATATTGAACACTTGTTTTGAAGTGTATTCCCATATAATCAATGATTTATGTTTTTGGCACGGAGTTTGCCCTGTGAAAGCCGTCAAGGTGGAAATGCCGGGAAAAGAAGAATTAAAGCAATATTAAATATGGACAGAGAGATTTCAAAAGAAGTACAGAGAAAGGAGCAACGTAAACAGTTTATCAGGATAGGGACAGCTGTCGGCGGTTTTATCGTCCTGATCGTAGTCGTGATCTCCATGCTTCAGACCAGCCTTAAACGGAAAGACCTCAATATTTCGACAGTCGATAAGGGAGTGATAGAAGTTTCGGTCAGTGCGTCTGGCAAAGTGATCCCCGCGTTTGAGGAAATCATCAATTCACCGATCAACTCTCGTATTGTGGAGGTGTATAAGCGAGGCGGGGATTCGGTCGATGTCGGCACGCCTATCCTGAAACTGGATTTGCAGAGCGCCGAGACGGAATATAACAAGCAGTTGGACGAGGAACAGATGAAGAGCCTGCAACTGGAACAGCAACGCGTGACGAACCACAACAAACTTTCGGAAATGGAAATGAACCTGAAAGTCTCCCGCATGGAGCTGGATCGTAAAGCGGTCGAACTCCGTAACGAACGCTATTTAGACAGCTTGGGAGCTGGTACGACCGATAAAGTCCGCCAGGTGGAACTCGATTATAATGTGAGTATCCTCAAACTGAAGGAAGACGAGCAGAAATATAAGAACGAACAGGCGCTGGCCGAAGCGGATCTGAAAGTAAAAGAGCTGGAACTGAATATCTTCCGTAAAAGCCTTGCCGAAACTCGGCGTACGTTGGAAGATGCCCAAATCCGTTCACCTCGTAAGGCGATCCTGACCTATGTGAACAACGAGATCGGCTCGCAGATAGGCCAGGGAGCGAAGGTGGCAATCGTTTCCGACTTGTCTCATTTCAAGATCGAAGGTGAGATTGCCGATACCTACGGAGACCGTATTGCTGCCGGCAGTAAGGCGGTTATCAAGATCGGCAGTGAAAAACTGGACGGGACGGTCAGCGATGTTACTCCTTTGTCGAAGAACGGCGTGATCTCTTTCACGGTCCAATTGGAGGAAGACAATCATAAGCGTCTTCGTTCCGGTTTAAAGACCGATGTCTATGTGATGAATGCTGTGAAAGACGATGTGCTCCGCATTGCCAACTCTTCTTATTATGTGGGAAAAGGAGAATACGAACTCTTTGTCGTAAACGGAAACCAGTTGTTGAAACGCAAAGTGCAGTTGGGAGACAGTAATTTCGAATATGTAGAAGTGGTTAGTGGCCTGCAGGAAGGTGAGCAGGTCATTGTCTCGGACATGAACGCTTATAAAGACAAGAACAAATTGAAAATAGAAGATTAACGTGTAATAGTAAGTTTTATGATCAAGCAATATATCAAGCAATCCATTCAGATGCTGAAGGAGAATCGTCTTGTCAGTGTCATTTCCATAGCGGGTACAGCCATCTCCATTGCTATGATTATGGTGGTAGTCCTGGTGTTCCAGATACAGTTCGCCAATTTTTATCCGGAGAACAACCGCGACCGGATGATGTATGTGGATAGTGGGACGGAAGTGAAGACCAGTAATGGATGGAACCGGGGAAACATGTCTCCTGAAGCAGTGAAGGAATGTTTCTATTCATTGGAGATACCGGAAGCGGTTTCTGGTTATGCCATGCAGTTGAAGCCTTTATCCATACCAGGGAAACGGATGTATAAAGGATATCAGATCAAATATACGGACACCGGTTTCTGGAAAGTCTTTTCTTTCCGTTTTCTGACCGGTAAACCATTTACGCAAGCGGATTTTGATTCGGGGATTACACAAGCAGTCGTGTCCGAGAGTGTGGCCCGGAAATTATACGGAACGACAGACGTTGTAGGAAAAACTGTGATAATCGATTTGACAACCTATACGGTTTGCGGTGTGGTGAAAGACGTCAGCCGTGCCGCCGATACGGCTTTCGGTGACGTGTGGGTCCCCTATACGACCGACCGTATCCTGATGACGAATACCAGTTCCGAAAATATGGCCGGCTGGTTTTCTATCTGCCTGTTGGCAAAGGACAGCCGTGATTTCGAAGCGATCCGGCATGAATTGTTGAAGCAGATAGAACGTTATAACGGGATGAAGCAGGATGCGAAGATTAATTTCTTCGAGAATCCTATTACACGTTTTGACATAGCGATCGGTTCGATCGGGCAACGTAAGGTGGATGTGAAAGATTATCTTTTGGAAACCGGTAGCCTTTTGTTGTTTCTGCTGCTTGTGCCTGCTTTGAACCTGTTGGGTGTAACACAGTCTGCCGTGCAAAAACGACGTGCGGAGATGGGAGTGCGTAAAGCATTTGGAGCGACTTACGGCGTGTTGGTTCGCCAGATATTGTACGAGAACAGTGTGATTACGTTGATCGGCGGTCTGGTTGGTCTGCTCCTTTCCCTGTTGCTTTTGCCTGTTTGCAAAGATTTTTTGCTACAAAGCCGTGATACGGCTTTAAGCGGGGATATGATTTTCCAGCCGGCTGTGTTTTTATTGGCTTTGTTTTTCAGCTTACTGCTGAATCTGCTTTCGGCAGGCATACCGGCGATGCGCATTGCCCGTCAGAAAATTGTCATATCCCTGAAAGACGGAGAATAGTTTAACTTATAAATTAAGAAGACGATGATCAAGCACATATTGAAAATAATCTGGCATCAACGGCGGAATAACGGTTGGATATTTGTGGAACTATTATTGGTTTTTGCCGTGTTATGTATTATGATGGATTCTTTGTTAGTGAATCTGTATACCTATTACAAGCCGTTGGGTTTCGATATAACGAATGTTTATAAGGTGAATATCGGCAAGATGAGCCCTGAAATACCGGGATATGTCCCGGATTCGTTGCTTACGACTACCGATGGAGAAGATCTGGTCCGTTTGGTTGACAACATCCGTCGGGCTCCGCAGGTGGATGAAATATGTTTGGCGATGAATTCTTGTCCGTATACCTGGTCGAACAGTTGGTCCCAGTTGGTACGGGCGGATGCTGATACAAGCGTAAAGGCCAATTATTACCAGATGTTTAATGTGACTGTTTCTTATTTCGATGTCTTGCGGATTAGTGACAGGGAGGGCCGTCCGATACGTCCGATCGTGGAGGAAAGTACAGGCGATATTGTCATATCGGGGGATATGGAGACTGATTTCTTCCAAGGGCAGTCCGGCAAAGGTAAGCAGGTGAAATGGGGTTCCAAGAGTACGACTTCCGAAACGGTTGCTGCCGTTACCTCTCCCATCCGTCAGAACGAATATGTGAAAAGCAAACCTTGCTTCTATTATTTGATGAGGACTGACGAAGATATTGCCAAATCAGCTTCCGATGCAAAGCCTCAAAATATGGACTGTCTGGTCCGCATGAGAAACGGGTTTCGTATGGAAGATATGGATAGTTTCCTGGAGAAAATGGGTGAACGGCTGTCAGTGAATAACCTGTATGTATCGAGTGTCATCCCGTTGGAGGAACAACGTCCGGTTATACTGAAAAGCAGTATAGACAATCTGAAGAAGAAAATAGCTCTTGTCGGTTTTATGCTGGTGAATGTCTTTTTCGGTATTGTCGGCACATTTTGGCTCCGTACGCAGTATCGCCGTGGCGAAATGGGACTTCGTTCGGCTCTTGGCGCATCCCGTGGCACATTGAAATGTTTTTTGAACGTAGAAGGTCTTTTCTTGCTGATCTTTACGATTCCGGTGGTTTTGGTGTTTATATTCAATATGCTTTATTTCGATTTGCCGGACACAGACCGATTGGCTTACACCTGGTGGCGTTTTCTTGTCACTTTCGGAAGCAGTTGCCTGTTGCTGGCCGGTATGATCTGGCTCGGTATCTGGTTCCCGGCACGCAGGATTGCAAAGATGAATCCGGCGGAGGCTTTGCATTATGAATGAAAAGATTTATGGGATGTTCATCATTGGCCATAAGCAAGAAATCATAAATTATAAATCGTAAATATCTTTTCTCATGTTCAGACAGTATTTTAAACAAGCTATCCAGATGTTGAAGGAGAATCGCCTTACCAGTGTGATCTCGATTCTTGGAACGGCACTTTCGATTGCGATGATACTGGTGGTGATTCTCCAGTTCCAAATCAAGCTGGTCGGTTTTCGACCGGAGTCGAACCGGGACAGGATGCTTTATATCATGGGGATACGGGCAGATTCACGGGATAGTGAAACCCGGAATTCGACCGCCATGTCCGATGGTGTCGTGAAGGAATGTCTTTATCCGCTTCAAACCCCCGAAGCGGTGACGGCGATAGCGAGTGGCAAGGTGATCGTCTCGCTGTCGGACCGCCAGCTGTTCGAGGAGTATGTGATAAAGTATACCGATCCCGGTTTCTGGAAGGTCTTTGATTTCCGCTTCTGTCTTACCTGTCAGGTCTGCAATGATGTAGTCCGGGAACTCCATACGTTTTGCCAACCTTGGAAAAGACCATGATTGCCCGTACGGAAACAAGGATGCCTC
>ENA-OPCW01001249-OPCW01001249.1-human-gut-metagenome-genome-assembly--contig:-NODE-1249-length-12965-cov-5.216421_pt1 | contig 12965 bp, 17 predicted proteins | sample MGYA00241258_ERZ501496 | MGnify/ENA primary metagenome ERZ501496 (study PRJEB25962, sample SAMEA2042660) | human gut metagenome | biome: human gut; feature: human-associated habitat; material: faeces...
GTCTGTCTGTCTGTCTGTCTGTCTGTCTGTCTGTCTGTCTGTCTGTCTGTCTGTCATGATTGTCGTGTCGATATTATCGAAAGTCAAGAGTAATTCACGATAATATTCATACTGTTTCTGTCTCGCTGTAAGCTCCGCTGTAAGCTCCGCTGTAAGCTCCGTGAAATTGTCCAGAATACGGACAATTTCACTCTGTACCTCAAGAGGAGGTACAGGAATTTGCAATGCTCTAAAATCTCCACCTGTCAACTTAGGAATATTTCCGTGAATAAGCGGAGTTACATCTATGGTCTGAATATAGTGGAACAGATAGCGGAGAAGAACACCTTTCTTTTCTTCGATAATATGGGCATGGTTGTTTACCCAAATTTTTCCCTCTGCCCATGTCACAACAGGCGTTCCTGCTTTGGTGATTACGCTTCCATCTTCTCCGACAAGAACATAAGTCCCATCAAAAATATAGTCAGAAACATAATCTTGAATACCGTTCGCACCGTAGTACGGATATTCGCCAGCTACTCTTGCCGCCTTTGTGACAGGTTTTCTTTTCTTGTCAAGAATATTGCAACAATCTTCAAGTTTTCTATATTCAACACCGTTCGGACAGTGCTTCTGCATCAATTCATCAAGTCTGCTCATACACCCACCTCAATTTCTGCGATAATCTTTGCTATTTCAGCACGAAGAACCTGTTCACGGGCAACAATTTCCTCAATCTCTGCATTGAGCTTTACAATGTCAATTTTTTCTCTGGTGTCCTCGGCTTCAACATAAGTGGACACGGAAAGGTTATAATCATTTCCTGCAATTTCCTCATAGCTTGCCAAATGGGAGAAATGTGCTTCCTCTGCACGGGCGGCAAAGGTCTCCACGATTTTGTCCATGTTTGCCTGTGTCAGCTTGTTGTTGTTCGTAACCTTAATGCACTCGTTGGAAGCATCAATGAACAGGGTCTTGTTGTCTGCTTTACCTTTCTTCAGAACCATAATGCAGGTCGCAATGGTAGTTCCAAAGAACAGATTGCTCGGCAACTGAATGATACAGTCGATATAGTTGTTGTCAATCAGATACTTTCTGATTTTCTGCTCCGCACCACCACGATACATAATGCCAGGGAAGCAGACAATCGCCGCTGTGCCGTTGGATGCAAGCCAAGAAAGGGAGTGCATGATAAAGGCAAGGTCAGCTTTGGACTTCGGTGCGAGAACGCCAGCCGGAGAGAAACGAGGGTCGTTAATCAGCAGAGGGTTATCATCGCCAGCCCACTTGATAGAGTAAGGGGGATTGGAAACAATCAACTCAAACGGTTCATCGTCCCAATGCTGCGGTGCAGTCAAAGTATCTTCGCAGGCAATGTCGAACTTATCAAAACCAACATCGTGCAGGAACATATTGATACGGCAAAGGTTGTAAGTAGTGATGTTGATTTCCTGTCCGTAAAAGCCGTTTCTGACGGCATCCTTGCCGAGAACCTTTTCCGCTTTCAGAAGCAGAGAACCAGATCCACACGCAGGGTCATAGACTTTATTGATTTCAGTCTTGCCCACCGTGCCGAGTCTGGTGAGCAATTCGGAAACATCAGCAGGAGTAAAGAACTCGCCGCCGGATTTTCCTGCCCCAGATGCGTACATGGTCATCAGATATTCGTAGGCATCGCCAAAGGCATCAATGTCATGGTCTTTCACATCGCCAAGGTTCATATCGGCAACACCATGCAGAAGTTTTGCAAGGCGTTCATTTCTCTTTGCAACGGTAGAACCGAGCTTGTTGCTGTTCACATCAAAATCATCGAACAGTCCGGCGAAGCTACTTTCAGAGGAAGAACCTTTTGCGGATGCTTCGATATGGTTGAATACACGCTCCAAGGTTTCATTCAGATTTTCGTCATTGTCGGCTCTGAGATTTACATTGCAGAACAATTCAGACGGCAGAATGAAAAAGCCCTTTTCTTCAACCAGACCCTCACGGGCTTCCTCTGCATCGGCATCGGACATTTGAGCATAATCAAATTCAGTATTACCGGCATCGTGTTCTCCGGCGTTAATGTAATTGGTCAGATTTTCGGAAATATATCTGTAAAACATTGTGCCAAGGACATAGTTCTTGAAATCCCAACCGTCCACGGCTCCACGAAGCTCATCTGCGATTGCCCATATCGCACGGTGCAGCTCGTCACGCTCTTGTTCTTTCTTTGTATCAATCATTGTTTCCGTTCTCCTTTTCATCGGGTATAAATTCCAGAATATCGTCAACGCCACAATCGAGGGCATAGCAAATTCTTTCGATGCTATCTAATGCCACATAGTTGTCACGCTTCAATCTGGTAATAATGTTTGCACTAAAGCCGCCTTTTTCCATCAGCTCGGCGTTAGTCATGCCTTTATCTATGAGAAGATGGAACAGTTTTTTATAGCTTACTGCCATTATTTCGCCCTCCTTTTCGCTTTATCTAATATTATATCACGCAAATGTGAAAAAATCAACGCACTAACAAGAAAATCAAATCGAATTTTTCTCTGAAACGCTCATTTTCGCATATTTGAGGTAGGACGATACTTTATACTCCCGTATGTAATTGCGGTCAAAACATCGGATGCAGACCCGACATTTTGACCGCATATCAGCCCTAAACGCTACATTATTCCGTCTGACTGGCGAAACCGTTTTGCTTGGCGTTCTCGCTTGCTTTTCGTCTGCGTTCCTCGCTGTACGGCGGTTGCAGACGGATAGACAGTCGGGATTTGTCCATAACATAGGACACACCGCCTTGCTCATAGGTCTTATCCAGTCGGCAGAGGTCGGGGTACTTCTTAGAGAACGCCGCCAGTCTGTTTCTCAATCCGGCGTTGTAGGTCTGGATGTGTGCTGTGTCCTCGCCCTCATTGAACAGGACGATTGTTTCCTTTTCGTATTTTGTCAGCTTACTCATAATCGCTCTCCCTAATCTGAACACGGAGACTGTCCGGGCGATACTTGTGGTGGGCGAAGCGTTCCACTTCCAGTCTCATGTTGTAGAAGAAACAGCGATACCACTTGTCGCAGCTTTCATCATCCAACTTGACGGACAGCATATAGAACAGCTTCTTTGCCGCAGGATCGGGAGCAAGTGCAGCCACGAAACGCAAGCGTTCAACGGTGGCTTCACGGTTCGGACAGCCAAAGGCATACAGGGCTTTCTTTTCATTCATAGACATTCTCATAAATAGATCCTCCTTGAAATTGTGAAAATGAAAAGCGACAGAGACTTCACAAGGAAATATCTGCCGCTTTGCTTACGGTATGAAATTGTGGGGTCTGGACTTCCAGTATTTTCCCTTAATCGGTATGAGGAAAGAATGGGCTGCGGAAGATTTCGCACATCATCAGAACGCCCAGAGTGAAACCATATTTGAATTGGACTTCGTTTGTGATGTTGCCCTCGTCTGCGTGTCTGTCGCAGAGTTTTTCAAGCAGGGCGTAGTCCTCTGGGGGTAGCTTGCCCTCGAAGAAAGTCATAATTCTGGCGATTTCCTCGGTGGCTTGTCGGAAACTGTCGGATTTCGGCACGACATTCTCGCTTGCGTAAATCCCTCCGTTGAATAATGCTTCTAAAACCATAGTGTCCTCCTTTGTCAGCAGTAAATCAATTCGCCCTTGATGGTTTCCTCTGCCTGTGCAACACAAGCGTTCATCTGGCGAACCCATTCGATTTGGTTCTCGGCTTTCAACTGCTCCGTCACGCCGTATGCCTTTGCAAGCTGCGGAATGATGATTTCCAGTCGCTTCTTGGCGGCTTCCTCAATCTCCGCACAATGCTCATAGAGCGTTTCGGACAGTACCATTTCGGAGAAAGTGATGGGCTGTGCCAGTCGCAGATACTCCTTTCTCATACGCCCCCATTTTCCGAGACGGATATTCGTTTCTTTCAGCTTGATGTCGGGTACATAGTAGTCTCCGCATTTGATAAAGTTGAGTTCCATAGTGTTTTCCTCCTTGAAAATATATTTTGATGATTACGCACAACGGGATTTTTCGGCTTCCGCTTCTGCGGCTTGCTTCTCTTTTTTACGCTGTCTGTATCTGCGGACAGTCTCATTTCTGCGGTCTTTGCGTTCTTGCTCTTTGAGTTCTGCCAGTCGCTTTTCTTCCTCCTGCTTTGACAGGATTTCTTCTTCGGTATCTTCCACCACAAACTGACCGATGAAATTGAAGTAAATATCAATCCTCTGGCTACGGTTGACCGTTCTACCGCCTGTGGCTTCAAAGATAACGATTTTGTCAATAAATTCGTTGAGCATAGTCTGTGTGATTTCCGTAAAGTCTCGGTATCTCTTTACCAGACGGACAAACATTTCTCCGCTTTCTTCCTCTTGCCGGAGTTCGCTGATCTTCGCTTCGATTTCAGCGACCCTTGCTTCAAGTTCCTGTTGCTCGGCATCATACTGAGCCATGAGCTTTTCAAACTGTCTGTCGGGTATCTTGCCGGATGCGTTGCCCTCATAGAGTTTCTTGATGAAATTATCCAGTTCTGCAATACGCTTTTTTGCGGTCACAAGCTCCTTTTTGCTATCGGTCTGCATAACTGTTTGACTGGCACTTGTAAGCTCTTTGACTTGCTGTAAAAATGCCTGTTCATCTTTCAGCACATAGGCGGCAACCTTGCGGATAGCTTCATCAACCAGACTATCCAGAGTGGATGCTTTGATAAAGTGCATCGTACACTCGCCGTACATGGATTTGTAGGTAGGACAGCGGAAGTTGCTGTCTGCATCGTAGGTTTTTCCGTCTGCTCTGTGCTGTGAATGTGGGCTTGCATAGGACAGGCGTTTTCCGCAGTCCGAACAGTAAAGCAGTCCAGACAGGCGGTGGGAGTAAGTCCCATTTGCCAGAGTACGCTTTGTTTTCCTGCGGAGCTTCTGTGCCAGATGCCATGTTTCTTCATCAACAATGGCTTCATGGGTATTCTCGAAGATGATAAGTTCATCGGGAGTGGCTTTTCTTCGCTTCTTGGTCTTGAAGTTCTCGCAGATGGTCTTGCCCAACACGGTATGCCCCATGTATTCCTGCTTTTCAAGAATGTAGGCAACTGCGGTACAGTTCCAACGATAGGGGTCATGGTAGCTGTGGTTTCGGCTCTGCCCATGCTCGGACTGTTCCAGATAGGCAGACGGTATCAGCACCTTTTCCTCGGACAGCTTGTTTGCAATCGCCTTTGTCCCCATGCCGTCAATAATCATCTGGAATATCCTGCGGACTACCTTTGCGGCTTCCTCGTCAATCAACAGATGGTTCTTGTCCTCCGGGTCACGCTTATAGCCATAAGGGATAGCACCGCTGCATCGTTTTCCGTCCTGCATCCTTGAACGGAAGATAGCACGGATTTTGTTGCTTGTGTCCTTTGCGTACCACTCGTTCATAATGTTCAAAAACGGAGTGAAGTCATTTTCGCTCGGATTGGCACTATCCACGCCGTTGTTGATGGCGATAAATCGGACACCTTTTTCGGGGAACATGATTTCCGTGTAAAAGCCTACTTTCAGATAGTTACGCCCAAACCTCGACATATCCTTTACGCAGACAACATCGACTTCTCCCGCTTCGACTGCGGCAATCAGAGCTTGAAAGCCGGGGCGGTTGAAATCAACACCACTATAACCATCGTCCGTGAAATGGCGGATATTCTTAAATCCCTGTGACCGTGCATACTCCTCCAGATATTTCTTCTGGTTGGTTATGCTGTTGGATTCGCCCTGCATTTCATCGTCACGGCTCAATCGCTCATAGAGGGCTGTGTACTTGGTTTTCTTGGTTTCCATTGGCTTCCTCCTTTCTGGAAATTCATATAGGATACAGAAAAAGCCACATGCAACAGTTCATCGATCTTCTGTCGGAATTCATTCATCATCTCATCCACATGATCCGCAGCCTCATGATAATTTGTGCCCGTATCCTCCAGAGCATCGTAATCTCTCATGACTCTGGTATTCACAAAATCCAAAAGTTTTGTAGCATTTTCGGAAAGTTCTTCCACGCTTTCCACTACCCGGTTACTTATCTCCTGGATATTATTGGCTGACTCTCTGGAGCTGTCTGCGAGCTTGCGGATCTCCTCCGCCACGACTGCGAATCCCCGGCCTGCTTCTCCTGCTCTGGCAGCCTCGATAGACGCATTCAGTGCCAGCAGATTCGTTGTTCCAGCAATTCCCAGGATTTCTTCCGTCAGTTCCGTGATCTTGTGGATCTGCCTGCTGTTGGCGATGGACTCCGTCATTGCCGTGTCGATCTCCTTCATCACCTGGGTTGCCTCCTGCTTACTCGCCACCGCCGTTGCCTTCATTTTTCCGGCCCTATCCTTGATATCCGCCGCATAATTGCGTCCATCCTGTGCCACCTCCAGCATGTTCTCCACCGTGGTATCCAGCACCCCGGTATCCTGTTGCACCCCTCCGATAGCCTCCGTGACAGACTGCATGCCACCAGCCATCACTCCCAGCTTCTGGGTGGTGTCCTCCGCGGTGGCATTTACCTTGGTTCATTACGCGATAGAACCGGACGCATTGAAGTTGTGGGTTTTCCACATTGGAGATAATACCGGTCTGTTTTTCCTCCATATGTCCGCAGCTCTCGGTAATCGCCCTTATGATGGTCTGCATCTGCGCTACCAGATCATTGATGGCCATGGATAATCTGCCGACTTCATCCCCCGATTTCACCCGGATCCGTCTGGTGATGTCACCTCTGTTATTGCGAATGCCTTCCACCAGTTCATCCACCTGCCTCGTAGCATATTTCACCGGACCGATGACCCAGATCCGCAATCCCAGCATGATCACCACGACTACTGCAAGCAGTACCAGACTTGCCACCGCCACGATCATGGGCACTCTGGCCGCACTCTGCTCCATCTGTCCCTGTGCCTGTGCCATCTGCTCTCCGGTGATCTCCAGCATCTGATTCATATAGCTTTCAATATGTTCATTGAACATCGGCAGATTCGATGTGGCAGACACATAAGCCTGCGTCTTATTCTCTGCACTGGTGACCAGCAGACTCTCCACGGTCTTTTTGTATTTTGCCAGATAGGGCAGAAAGCGCCGGATGAGAGCCCCGCTGCTGGTATGGTGTGCACCGGGGTCATGGATGGTTGTTTTAGGCATAATTCCTCTTCTCTTCAGGTTTCTCTTCGTACAACCTCTCCGGCAATGCGAAGCATTGACGGAGAGATTTATTTCTTTGAATAATCTCGTTCGCCGTAGATGGCGGTGCCGATGCGGACGAGGGTAGCGCCCTCCCGGATGGCATTCTCAAAATCGCCGCTCATGCCCATGGAAAGGGTCTCCATGGCCACGTTCTGGTAGCCGCGCTCCCCGGCCTGCACGAACAGCTTGTACACCTGGGCCAGATACCGGCGGTTCTGGGCATCATCATCGTTCACGGGCGGGATGGCCATCAGACCCTTGACCCGGATATGCTGTTGTGCAGCGGCGGTGTCCAGCAGCGGCCAGAGCAGCTCCGGCGCAGTGCCGGTCTTGCTCTCTTCTCCGCCGATGTTCACTTCCAGCAAAATGTCCTGCACGATGCCGGCCTTGGCGGCTTCCTTCTCGATGGCGTTCAGCAGATGCTCACTGTCCACGCTCTGGATGAGGCTGGCACGGCCCAGCACTTTTTTAATTTTGTTCGTCTGCAGATGGCCGATAAAGTGGCTGGGCTTGCCGCAGTAAGCACCTGCGTCAAAGTTTGCGCACAGCTCCTGCACATGGTTCTCACCGAACACATCAATGGGCAGGGCTGCGCTTGCAGCCACGGTCTGCGCCGTGCGGGTCTTGCAGGCGGCGCACAGCTGCACCGCTGCCGGGTCGCGGCCTGCTTCACGGGCCGCGGCTGCCATCTTTTCCCGGATCTCTGCCACGGCCTCCTGCATCTGTTCCAGATTCTTTTCTGCCATGATGCTCAGTCCTCCTCGGTATACTTGGCGCGTTCGCCGCCGATGAGCTTCGGGCGGGTGCGGGCGCACAGAATGTTCGCTTCACCAATTTTGGAAAGGCTCAGCCGCACCGGCACCGCCACCCGCTTCAGGTGCATCCCGATCAGGGTGCCGCCGATATCAATGCCTGCATGGGCACGGATCTCTTCCACGGCCACCGGCTCCCGGAACTTCTTCCAGCAGGTAGTGGCCCAGCTGCCGCCCGCATGGGGGCGCGGCACCACGCACACCTCTTCCCAGCCGTATTTTTCGGCGGCTTCGCGCTCGATGATAATAGCGCGGTTCAGATGCTCACAGCACTGCGCGGCCAGCCAGATGCCGTTTTCGGCCAGCACGGGGGCAATGCCCGCGTACACGGCCTGCGCGGCTTCCAGACTGGAATCCTTGCCAATGTGCCCGCCCACGATCTCGCTGGAGGAACAGCCCACTACGAACACGTCCCCTTTTTTCAGCTTAGCCTGCGCCAGCAGCTCTGTCACGGCCTGCCGCGCCTCGGTTTCGATCTGTTTTTTGAATTCTTCTGTCATAAAAAACACCTCGGTTTTTATCAAAAATCAAAGATTTGCACTGCGCACCTTTTCGCTGCCTGCAAGGCCGAGATACAGCCTGCTCTCCACCGGGCACAGAGCTGTCACACCGCCTGCACCCTTGCTGGAGACCGTCCGCTTCCAGCTGCCGTCTGCCGTATCTACAGCTTCCGCGCAGGGCGCATCGGCAGGCAGGCTGAATAGCTTTTCCTGCAGATTCCGGCCTGCACGCAGGGCAATGCCCCGCAGCAGGGTGCTGTCGGCGTTCTTTTCCAGCCAGCTGCTGCGCGCCCACCGGTAGCCGATGTACAGGGTGCCGTCTGCATCCATAGCAATCGCACCGGGATACCCCGGCAGGCCGGAAACAAAGCTCTGGCAGTTTTTACCGCCCGCCGTCAGGTCGCGGGCATCGGCGGCAGCGCTCCACACACAGCGGTTCCCAAGGTCAGCCACGAACAGCGTGCTGCCGTCCCGGCTCAGGGCCAGTCCGGAAGCACCGGCCACACCGCCCAGCACCTTCTGCACCGTTCGTGCTGCCGGGTCGTATACATACACGCAGCCCGTGCCGGTGTGGGCCAGCAGTTCGGTGCGCAGAGTGCTCTCCAGCCCGTCCGCGGCACTGGCACTGGCAGCAACAGCAAAGTAGATCCTGCCGTCCGGCGCGGCTTCCACCGCTGAGACTGCCCCCAGCGGTGCACCGTCGATCTGGGTCACTACCTGCTCCACCGCCGTGCCCCAGCTGTCGTGGGCGGCGCGGCACAGGCTGCCGCCGCCGGGCGTGAGGATGCTCAGCCACAGGTCCCCGCTGCCGTCAAAGGCAAAACCGGTCAGCTCACCGTCCACGGAAAGGATGGCCGCATCGTGTCCGCCGTCGGTGCGCACAAGGTCGCTCGTGCGCTTTTTTAAGGCTGCGCCGTCGTATGCTGCGGCATACACAAGGCCGTCCTGTGTGCGGATGCAGTCCACACCCTGATATTCGCCCAGATCCAGCGTTCCCTTATGGTCGGCGGCAAGGGCCGTCTGTGCTGCACCGGTGTCCTGCCGGACATCCGGCGCGGTGTAGCCTTGTGGCGGCGTATCGATGGGCCGGAACACCAGTGCATACACCAGCGCCAGCAGGATGCACACGCCAAACACCGTGCTGGCCGTGCGGAACCGCTTGAGCAGCGCGTCCCGCTCCACCGCCATCTGGGCCGCATACTCGGCACGGCGGCGGGCGGCGCGGGCATTGGCGCGGTTTGCCCGGCGCATCCAGCGATCCACGAACAATGCCACCTGCGGCCCGATGGTGAGCGACGCAATGGCAAGGATGAGCAGAAATTCAACAAGTCCGATCCTCATAGGGCTTTTTCCTTTATCTTCAGAGCTTTTTCAGGGGGGGTATCCCCTTATCGTTTCAGTATAGCATCTGTGGCGCGGCAGTTCAAGCACCCAACTCTGTCTCCCGGCTTTTGCCGCCGCCTGCCGCCTTTTTCTCCATCTTTCCTGCCAAAGCCTTTTTTGCCGTGCTGAAATATGCTATACTGATTATAAATATGGCATTCTGCACCGGAATGCCGCGTGTCAGTGTAAAAGAGGATAACATGGAAGCATTCAAATATCATGTGCAGCCGGGCCGCTACCGGCATTTCAAGGGCAACGAATACGAAGTGCTGGGCATGGCCCGCCACAGCGAGACCGAAGAGGAAATGGTGGTGTACCGCGCCCTGTACGGGGAACGCGGGCTTTGGGTGCGTCCTGCCGCCATGTGGTGCGAGACCGTGGAGCGGGACGGCAAAGTGCAGCCGCGCTTTGTGCGCATTGAGGAGTGAACCGGCAGTTTTTGCCGATGGGATAAAACGGAGGGTGATACTTTTGTACAGTGAACAAAAACAGGCGCTTGCCGCCGAACTGAGCTTCAAGCATCCGGCAGTGCTGGCTGTCAGCGGTTCCGCAGGCAGCGGCAAGACCGCTCTGCTGGCCGCGCTGCTGCCGGTGCTCAAGAGCCGCGGGCTGAAGGTGGGCGTGATCCGCGAGGCTGACGATCTGCGCCTGCCCGCCGAGACCGACCGCTTGCATGAGGCCGGTGCCGAGGGTGTGGCCGTGTTTACTGCCGGGCGCTATCTGCTTACCGAGCAGTTCCGCCTGAACGAGCAGGACCTGCTGGCTTTGTTCGAGCGCCACGGCTACGACCTTGTACTGCTGGAAGGCTTTGGCGACAGCGGCTGGGCCAAGATCGAGGTGGTTCGCAGCTCGGTCAGCCCGGTGGGCACCGCGTTCCAGCCCATGGCCATCGTGGGCGATGTGCCGGGCGCTGATTTTGCACTGGACGATCCTGCTGCTCTGGCAGACTGGATCGAGAACCAGATGCCGTCCCTGTAACGGAGGTTCTGCATGAAACTCATCCGTACCGAAGACGCTGTCGGGCAGGTGCTCTGCCACGACATCACACAGATCATTCCCGGCCAGTTCAAGGGAGCACGCTTCCGCAAAGGGCACATCGTCCAGCCGGAGGATATCCCCGTGTTGCTCTCCATTGGCAAAGAGAATCTCTATGTCTGGGAGAAGCGCCCCGGCATCCTGCACGAGGACGAAGCCGCTGCCCTTTTGTACAAGGCAGCGGCGGGCCGCAACATCCACGGCACTGAGCCGAAGGAAGGCAAGATCGAACTGGTTGCCGACTGCGACGGTCTTTTGAAGATCGACCGCGCCGCCCTGCTGGCCGTGAACCGCACACCCCAAATGATGATCGCTACCATCCACGGCGACCTGCCCGTGAAAAAGGGCCAGAAGCTGGCCGGCACCCGCATCATCCCGCTGGTGATCGAGCAGGAGAAGATGGATGCCATGCAGGCTGCGGCAGGCGGCGAGCCCATCCTGAACGTGCTGCCTTTCCACCCGAAAAAGTTTGCGGTCATCACCACCGGCAGCGAGGTATTCAAGGGACGCATCGAGGACAAATTCACCCCCATTCTGGTGGGCAAGCTGGCCGAATACGGCTGCGAGATGACCTATCACAAAACCTGCGACGATGACCCCGCCGGGATCACCGCCGCCATTCTGGAAGCAAAGGCCGCAGGCTGCGAGCTGATCTTTACCACCGGCGGCATGAGCGTAGACCCCGACGACCGCACGCCGCTTGCCATCAAGAACACCGGTGCCGAGATCATCACCTATGGCGCACCGGTGCTGCCGGGTGCCATGTTCCTTGTGAGCTATCTGGACGGTGTGCCGGTGTGCGGCCTGCCCGGCTGCGTGATGTACGCCAAGCGCACCATTTTTGACCTGCTGCTGCCGCGCCTGCTGGCCGACGACCCCATCACTGCCGAGGACATTGCCCGGCTGGGCGAGGGCGGGCTGTGCTTAGGCTGCGCCGAATGCCACTGGCCCAACTGCGGCTTCGGGCATTGCTGAAACCCTCTCAGTCAAAGCCTTACGGCTTTGCCAGCTCTCCCAAAGGGGAGAGCTTTATCAAGGTAAAAATTATGAGCGAAACAAAACTTTCTCATTTTGATGCGTCCGGCAGCGCCGTGATGGTGGATGTGAGCGAAAAGCCCGTCACTGCACGGCAGGCTGTGGCCCGCGGCATCATCACTATGAATGCGGCAGCCTTTGCCGCTGTTCGGGACGGCACCGCCCAGAAGGGCGACGTGCTTGGCGTGGCCCGCATTGCAGGCATCATGGCGGCCAAGCGCACCAGTGAGCTGATCCCCCTGTGCCATCCGCTGCCGCTGAGCAAGCTGACTGTGGATTTTCACCTTCTGCCCGAACAGCAGGCCGTAGAGGCCGTGTGCACCGCCAGGACCATCGGCGTGACCGGCGTGGAAATGGAAGCTCTGACCGGCGTTTCTGCCGCGCTGCTCACCATCTACGATATGTGCAAGGCCGTGGATAAGGGCATGGAGCTGGGCGAGATCCACTTGGTCGAGAAGACCGGCGGCAAGAGCGGGCACTATGTGCGGGCCGAGGGCGGCTATGTTTGATGCATACGGCCGCAATATCCACTATCTGCGCCTTTCGGTCACCGACCTGTGCAACCTGCGCTGCCGCTACTGTATGCCGGACGGCGTGCCAAAGCTGGCCCACGAAGATATTCTGACCTATGAGGAATTTCTGCGGCTGGCTGCGCTGTTCGCCCAGTGCGGCATCGACACGGTGCGGGTGACCGGTGGCGAACCGTTGGTGCGCAAGAGTGTGGCACAGCTGGTGGCCGGGCTGAAAGCAACGCCCGGCATCCGTTTCCCCTACCGAGTAAAGAATCGGTTTCATAATCGCTAACACATGCTCCGGCTCCATCGGTCCCTGACTCTCCACAAACTGTTTCACATTTTGACCTTTAATCCGCTCCATCACCATATAAGCCGTTTGATTTTCATAGAAAAAATCTTTTACCATAACTATGCTGTCCAGAGAGTCAAAACGAGCCAATATCCTTGCTTCATTTATAAATTTTTCCAATCCGATAGAAAATAACTCACCAGAGCGACCTTTGTAGA
>ENA-OPCW01001257-OPCW01001257.1-human-gut-metagenome-genome-assembly--contig:-NODE-1257-length-12936-cov-5.021737_pt1 | contig 12936 bp, 8 predicted proteins | sample MGYA00241258_ERZ501496 | MGnify/ENA primary metagenome ERZ501496 (study PRJEB25962, sample SAMEA2042660) | human gut metagenome | biome: human gut; feature: human-associated habitat; material: faeces...
GGATCCTCATAGCTCCAAGTGCCGTCGCCGAGGGTAAAGCCGTCCGGATCAGCGGGCATACCGGGAGAGAAATCGATGGGCAGGGAAACCATCGGTTCCGCCGTCGCCGGGGTTTCCGCCGATTCTTCCGTGTTTTCCGCCAGCGATACACTACCCATCAGCACGATGGCACTCAGCAGCGCCAACAGTCGTTTCTTCATCAGGGTTCACTCCTCTTCATGCTTGATTTTGCCACAGCAAAACGTCCTTTTCCCGTCTTTCATTATACCGGAATGGGGAAGGGTTGTCAATTCTGGGGAACAGCATCAGGGCGGATATTTTCCTCCGTATCACGGCGATGATAAACGTACTTTTCCTCGCTGCATACAATTTCCGGCAGTCCCAGCAGTTCCGACACCGTGACCAGCTGATAGCCTTCCGCCACCAGCTGCGGAATCAGCACGGACAGACATTCCGCATCCTTCTTCCGCGCATGAAAGAGCAGGATGCTGCCGTTCTGCACGTCCGCCAGTGCCTTTACCGGGTCAGTCTCGCTCACATCCCACTTGACAACCGCCAGATAACCACCCGCCGCAACGCTTTCCTCCACCTTCTGGTTCGTTTTGCCCATCGGCGGGCGCATGACCTGCATGGGATAATGGCAGTCCAGCAGCGCATCCACTTTTTCCTGCGTCCGAAGCATCTGAAACTTGATTTTCTGCCGGCTCAGCTTCGTCAGGTAAGTATGTCCCCATGAGTGATTGCCGATTTCGCACCCAGACGCCACAACCTCCTGCCAAAGCGCCGCATCCTCGTACTTGAGCGCCTTGCCGATGGGGAAGAACGTCGCGCGGACGTCGTTTGCCTGCAAAATATCCAGCACCGCCCGAACATCCTCCGCGTGATAGCAGTCGTCAATCGTCACCGCAATTTTCTGCTCCTCGCGGCTGCCGAAGCGGTAGGTAATATCCACCGCTTTCTCCGCACATGCGCATCCCAGCAGTAGAAAAATCATCAGCAGCAGTGTTCCGCGTCTGCCCATACGCTCCCTCCTTTTCCAGCCTGTTACCTATTAGACGAATCAGAAATGCCATTCGTTGCACCCAAAATGCAAAAACAGAAAAAAACTGTGCAAGCATTGCCCCCTTGCCTAAATCATGCTATAATGGGAACAAAGCAGCCCGGAGGTGCATGTTCATGAAGCAGTACGGCCTGATTGGGGAGAAGCTGGGGCACAGCCTGTCCGTCCCCATTCATGAGGCGATTTGGGAGAAAATTTCTCTGGAGGCGAGCTACCGGCTGATTGAGATTCCGCGCGGTGAATTGGCGGCGGTTGTACCGGAACTGCTGCGCACGCTGGACGGCTTCAATATCACCGTGCCGTACAAGACGGACGTGATGCCCCTGCTGGATGAGATTACCCCCTTTGCACGGGAAGTAGGGGCGGTCAACACGGTGCTGACGGGCGAAAAAAGCCGTACCGTATCCGTTATTGTAGGTTCCCAGCTTGCTTATGTATTGAACCGTTTCAAGTTCCCGGGCAATGGGTTTATCCGTAACCTTTATACAATTGCAGCACTGCTTCCGGCAGTAGCAATGCAGGTTACCGTATACCAGATCATGTCAGATTTACATCTTGTAAACAGTCTGGGCGGTTACATCATTATGAGCTGTGGTACCGATGTTATCTCTATGTACATCTTCATTCAGTTTATGGAGAATATTCCGATCTCTCTGGATGAGTCAGCGATCATTGATGGCGCAAATTACTGGCAGATTTACTGGAAGATTATGCTTCCACTGTTAAAACCGGCAATTGTTACATCCTGTATTTTAAAGGGTGTTGGTGTGTACAACGAATACTACGCAGCAAACCTTTACCTGATGCGAAAAGAGATCCGTACCATGGCACTTTCCCTCTACACGTTCGTAGGACCAATGGGAAGCAAGTACAATCTGATCTGTGCAGGTGTTATTATCTCCCTGCTTCCGGCGCTGATCGTATTTGTCTGCTGCCAGAAACAGATTTACAGTGGAATTACAGCAGGTGCGGTAAAGGGTTAATGATTTTGGAAAATAAGAGGTATCGGGATGAATAAGAGCATGATGAAAGAAGAAGTCGCAAAGCATCTGACAGAAGGGATTATTCCCTTCTGGAAGGCATTAAGAGATGAAACTTACGGCGGTTATTATGGATATATGGACTACGATTTAAACGTAGATAAGAAAGCAGAAAAGGGCTGTATCTTAAATAGCAGAATTACCTGGTTTTTTGCAAATGCCTATATGCTGCTGAAAGATGAGTCGTTACTGGACGAGGCAAGACACGGTTATGAGTTCCTACGTGATCATTGCATCGATAAAGAAAACGGTGGAATCTTCTGGTCCATGACCTATGACGGAAAGCCACTTGACACAACAAAACATACGTATAATCAGGCGTTCTGCATCTATGCTCTTTCTTCCTATTACGATGCATCCGGGGACGAAGAAGCATTAAAGCTTGCCCAAGAGTTACAGGTGCTGATTGAAAGCAAATGCACGGATGAAATCGGATATCTGGAGGCTTTCACAAAGGATTTTCAGCCAGAGTCCAATGAAAAACTGTCTGAAAACGGTGTACTTGCAGAAAAAACAATGAATACACTGCTTCATGTGTTTGAAGCATATACAGAATTTTATCGTGTTTCCCATGATGAAGAAGTGGGAGAACGCTTAAAATGGATCATGGATGTATTTGCAGATAAGGTATATAATCCGCAGCTTAAGAGACAGGAAGTATTCTTTGATAAGAATTACAACACGATCATTGATCTGTATTCCTATGGTCATGACATTGAGACAGCATGGCTGATGGATCGTGGAGTAGAGGTACTTGGGGATGCACATTACAAAGAAAAGATGTCCCCGATTACCGAAACACTTGCGGAAAATGTATATAAGGTTGCTTTTGACGGTCATTCTCTGGCAAATGAATGCTGTAAAGGAGAAGTGAATGACCACCGAATCTGGTGGGTACAGGCAGAGACGGTCATTGGATTTTTGAATGAATACCAGAAGCATCCGCAGAAAGAGAATTTCCTGGAAGCATCTGAGGCAGAATGGGAATTCATCAAAGAACATGTAATTGACAAGAGAACCGGTTCTGAATGGTTCTGGGAAGTAAATCCGGATGGAAGTCCGATTGCCGACCGTCCAATCGTAGAACCTTGGAAATGTCCGTATCATAACGGAAGAATGTGTATGGAAGTAATAAGGAGACTTTAAATAATGCATGAAAGATATTATGTAGAATTGGCAAAGCAGGAAAAGCTGCTTTCACGTAAAAATGAAAAAAGCGACTTTTATAATGGTGTATTTGACCGTTATGTGAATCCCGTTCTTACAAGAGATATGATTCCGCTCACCTGGAGATATGACTTAAACGAGGAGACAAATCCATTCTTTATGGAACGTCTCGGAATCAATGCAGTCATGAATTCCGGAGCAATTTATTTAAACGGAAAGTATTATCTGGTTGCCCGTATCGAGGGAAATGACAGAAAGTCTTTCTTCGGTGTGGCAGAGAGTGATAACGGAATTGATAATTTCCGTTTCTGGGATTACCCGATCCTTCTGGATGATGTATGTCCGGAGGAGACAAACGTCTATGATATGAGACTGACACAGCATGAGGACGGATACATTTACGGAGTATTCTGTTCTGAGAGCAAAGATACCAGCGTGAACGATTTGTCTGCAGCCGTTGCAGCAGCAGGAATTGTCCGCACAAAAGATTTAAAGCACTGGGAGCGTCTGGAAAACTTAAAGACCCTTCGTTCCCCGCAGCAGAGAAATGTCGTGCTGCATCCGGAATTTGTGGATGGAAAGTATGCATTCTATACCCGTCCGATGGATGACTTCATTGATACCGGAAGCGGAAGCGGTATTGGATTCGGTCTTTGCGAGGACATCACACATGCAGTCATTGACGAAGAGAAGATGACCAGCATCCGCAAGTACCATACCATTACCGAGGCAAAGAACGGTGCAGGTGCTACTCCGATCAAGACTGACCGCGGCTGGATTCACATTGCACACGGTGTAAGAAATACTGCAGCAGGTCTGCGCTATGTGATCTATGCATTTGCCACGGATTTAAACGATCCGTCTAAGGTAATTGCAGAGCCATCCGGACTGTTAATCGGACCAAGAGGTGAGGAGCGTGTCGGAGATGTATCCAATGTTGTATTTACCAACGGTGCAATCGTAAACGATAAGAACGAAGTATTTATTTACTATGCTTCTTCTGATACAAGAATGCATGTGGCGACTACAACGATTGACCGTCTGATTGATTACGTATTCAACACCCCACAGGATCCGGGAAGAAGCGTACTGTGTGTACAGCAGAGATGCGACCTGATTAAGAAGAACTTAGAGTATTTAAAAAATCATAAATAAGAGGAGAGTTGATTATGAGTGAAGTAAAGATGCTGACAGCTCCGGTACCAAATGTACCATGGCAGGAGAGACCACAAGGACCTCAGAACGGAGCCCCGATCTGGAGATACAGTGAAAACCCGATTATCGGAAGAAATCCGTTAAAGGGTGTTGCAAGAATTTTTAACAGTGCGGTTATGCCATATGGTGATGCTTTCATCGGTGTGTTCCGTGGAGAGCAGACCAATGGTATTCCATATATTTATCTTGGACACAGCAAAGATGCCATCCACTGGGATTTTGAAGAAAACAAGATTCCGTTTGTGGATGAAAACGGCGAGCCGTTTATGCCAATCTATGCATACGATCCAAGACTTGTAAAAGTAGAAGACACCTATTATATCATCTGGTGTCAGGATTTCTACGGAGCAGCAATCGGCATGGCAAAAACAACAGATTTCAAGACGTTTACACGGATTGAGAATCCGTTCCTCCCATTCAACCGCAATGCCGTGCTGTTCCCTAGAAAGATCAATGGAAACTTCATGATGCTTTCCCGTCCTTCAGACAGTGGTCATACACCGTTTGGTGACATTTTCTTAAGTGAAAGCCCGGATCTGGTATACTGGGGCAAACACAGACATGTCATGGGCAAAGGAAGCGAATGGTGGGAGTCATTAAAGATCGGCGGTGGTGCTGCTCCAATCGAGACTTCCGAAGGATGGCTCTTATTCTATCATGGGGTATCCGGTACATGTAACGGATATGTTTACTCCATCGGTGGGGCAATCCTTGACATTGATAATCCTTCCATCGTGAAGTATCGCTGTGAGAATTTCCTTCTGACTCCGGAAGAGTGGTATGAGGAGAGAGGTTTCGTTCCGAACGTATGCTTCCCATGTGCAACCATTCACGACAGTGCATCCGGAAAGATCGCGATCTATTATGGTGCAGCAGACAGTTACGTTGGCCTGGCATTTACAAAACTGGATGAGATTGTAGATTATATAAAAACAAACAGTGTTGTAACATCTGCAGATACAGAAATCGGAAGGAGATAGCTATGCATATTTCACCGGACGACAAGAGATTACAATATTGTGGAAGAATTGATTTTGATAATCCAAAAGCACCTGTACTTGTCTATGCGGCAAGTTTTGTACAGATTCGTTTTACCGGGACGCAGATCTCTGTGACACTGGAAAACAAACGTGCATACTGGTCGAGCCGGATGGGATATATATTGGACGGGAAGCAGGGGCAGTTCTTACTCACCTCGGATCCGGGGGCAGAAACGTATGTGATTGCCAGGGATCTTGAACATACAGAGCATACCCTCACTTTGTTTAAAAGAATGGACTCCTGCCATATCGTCACTTTACTGGGATTTGAATTGGGAAGCGATGCTAAGGTACTTACTCCGGCACCGCTTCCGTCCCGTAAAATCGAAGTTTTCGGAGACAGTGTTTCCTGCGGCGAAGTATCTGAGGCCGTAGATTATGCAGGAAAACCGGACCCGGAACACGATGGGGAATATTCAAACAGTTGGTATTCTTATGCGTGGATGACCGCGCGGAATCTGCATGCACAGTTGCATGACACATCACAGGGTGGTATCGCCCTTCTTGACAAAACCGGCTGGTTTATGGAGCCGGATTATCTGGGAATAGAATCCTGTTATGATAAAATAGAATACCAGCCGGAACTCAGTGAAGTAAAACCATGGGATTTTTCACGTTATACACCAGATGTTGTGATTTTTGCATTCGGGCAGAATGATAACCACCCGGATGATTATATGGCAGAAGATTATAACAGTGCACGTTCCGAAAACTGGCGGCAGCATTACCGCAGATTTTTAGAGCATCTTATGGAAGTATATCCGAAGGCAACCTTTATATTGACAACCACAATATTGGAACATAACGAAAACTGGGACATTTCCATTGAGGAAGTGTGCAAAACAGTAAACAGTCCGCGGGTACACCATTTCCTGTATTCACAGAACGGAAAAGGAACACCGGGACATATCCGTATTCCGGAGGCAGAACAGATGAGTAAGGAACTTACCGCATTCATCGAAAGCCTCGGAGAGGAGATTTGGGATATGTAATCAATTTTTAAAAAAATTGATTACATTATATAAGGAGTATAACAATGCAGATTGAATATGAAAGAGGTATTTCCAATCCGGGCAATCTGTACCGGATGAAAAAATTAATGGCAAGGGCAGAGGCCGGGGAAACATTAAACATTGGTTTCCTTGGTGGTTCGATCACGCAGGGATGTCTTGCATCCGCACCGGAGCTGTGTTATGCTTACCGCGTATTTCAGTGGTGGGAGAAAACATTTCCGCAGGCAAAATTTCATTATATCAATGCAGGAATCGGTGGAACAACATCACATTTCGGGACGGCCCGTGCCGAGTCCGATCTGCTTTCCCATAAACCGGATTTTGTTATCATTGAATTTTCGGTCAATGATGAATCGACGGAATTTTTCCGTGAGACATATGAAGGACTGGTACGCCGTGTATGGCAGGATGAAAACGAACCTGCTGTGATGCTGGTGCACAATGTTTATTATAATAACGGTGGAAATGCGCAGATCATGCACGGTCAGATAGCCAGACATTATCAGCTTCCGGCGGTCAGCATGCAGAGCAGTATTTATCCGGAGGTCGTTGCGGGGCGGATTCCAAACCGCGAGATTACAGAGGATGATCTACATCCAAACGACAAAGGGCATGAGCTGGTTGCATCTGTGATTACCTATGCTTTGGATAAAATCCGCATGGCACAGACGGATGATGAAGAGCCGGAGTTTCCTGCACCGCTGACACAGAATTGCTATGAGAAAGCAGTTCGGTTGGATAATCGTAACTATGAGCCTGAAAATTACGGCTTTGTCAAAGATACCAGAGTACAGGAAGAAGTCAAAGACTGTTTTAAGAACGGCTGGGCGGCAAAAGAAAAGGGCTCATCTCTTACATTTACGGTACAGGGAAGTGAGATTGCCGTGCAGTTTAAGCGCTGTGTGACGCAGCCGGCACCGGTGGCGCTTGCCATCGTTGATCACGATGAGGCACATGCGGTGACACTGGATGCAAATTTTGATGAGGACTGGGGCGATTCCCTGACACTCACTCCGGTTATGGTACACGGTGCAAACGGTACTCATACGGTGGAAGTGCGTCTGATCTCTGGGGATGAGACAATGCCAGCCGCATTTGAGCTGATTTCTGTAATCACATCGGAAAAATAAAAGGAGGAATGGAATGTTTCCAAAAGATTTTGTCTGGGGGGTGGCAAGCAGTGCCTATCAGGTAGAAGGAACCGACGCAAAAGATGGCCGGGGAAAAAATATCTGGGATGAGTTTGCGCGTTCGGGCAGAGTATACGAACACCAGACCGCAGAGGTTTGCTGCGATCATATGCATCGGTACCGGGAAGATTTTGCACTGATGCGTATGCTTGGCATTAAAAACTATCGATTTTCCATCAGCTGGTCGCGGATTCTTCCGGAGGGAACTGGGAAGGTCAACGAGAAAGCTGTGCAGATGTATCGTGATATGATTCTTTGCATGAAAGAAAATGGAATTCGTCCGTTTATTACGCTGTTTCACTGGGAATTTCCGTATGAGCTGTTTAAAAAAGGCGGCTGGCTGAACGATGAGGTGGTACAGTGGTTTGGTGAATATGCAAAAGTTGTTGCTGAAAATTTTTCCGATCTGTGCAGTGATTTTATCACGATCAATGAGCCGCAGTGTGCGATTGGACTGGGACACTTAAATGGGGTACATGCACCGGGAATGAAATATTCCATTCCGGAGACTTTTCAGATGGCACACAATCTGATGAAAGCACATGGTCAGGCGGTCATCAATCTGCGCAAATATGCAAAACAGAAGATACGGGTTGGATATGCTCCGACTTGTGGCGTTGCATATCCGGCGACAGAGAGTGCCGATGATATCGCAGCAGCAAAGAAAGTGTACTTTGGATTTGAAAATCCGATGGATAACTGGACTTGGAATGTGGCATGGTTTTCCGATCCGGTATTTTTAGGAGAGTATCCGAAAGAGGGGCTGGAAAAGTTTGCAGACTATCTTCCGGAGATTACCGAAGAAGACATGCAGCTGATTCATCAGCCACTTGATTTCATGGGACAGAATATTTACAACGGTTACATGATCCGCTGTGGAGCAGATGGAGACCCGGAGTATGTGGACCGTGCACCGGGCACAGCAAAGACAGGAACCGGCTGGCCGGTGACACCGGAGGCACTTTACTATGGCATCCGTTTCCTTACCGAGCGTTACAGACTGCCGCTTTATATTACGGAAAACGGGATGTCGGATCTTGACAATATTTCCGCAGACGGACAGGTGCACGACAGAGAGAGGATTACGTTTCTGGATGCATATCTTGGAGCGGTACAGCGTGCGATTAACGAGGGAATGCCGGTGATCGGATATTTCCTCTGGACATTTCTGGATAACTTCGAGTGGGCAGAAGGTTACAAAGAACGTTTTGGACTTGTTTATGTAGACTACACAACCCAACGCAGGATTGCAAAAGATTCCGCATATTGGTACAGAGAGGTGATGAGAATGAATGGAGAAAATTTAAGTTGTAACCAGCCGTATAAGCAGATCCTCTTTATGGAGCCGGTATTTACCCACAATATCTGGGGTGGTACAAAGCTTCGTGAAGAGTATGGATATTCCATCGAGGGCGATGACATCGGAGAATGCTGGGGAATCGCAGCACATCCAAACGGAACCTGTACGATTGCAGACGGTGCGTATAAGGGAAAGAAATTATCCGATCTGTGGGAGGAACACAGAGAACTCTTTGGAAATACACAGGGGAAGGTATTCCCGCTGCTGATCAAGATTATTGATGCAAAGGCGGATTTAAGTATTCAGGTACATCCGGATGATACCTATGCTGCAGAGCATGAAAACGGTTCTCTTGGCAAGATGGAGTGCTGGTATATCCTTGACTGTGAGCCGGATTCCAAGCTTGTTATCGGACACAACGCAAAGACACACGAAGAACTTGAAGACATGGTACACAACGGACGCTGGAGTGAGCTGATCCGCGAAGTTCCGGTAAAGAAAGGTGACTTTATTCAGATTGATCCGGGTACCGTGCATGCGATCAAAGGCGGTATCACCATCCTTGAAACCCAGCAAAATAGTGATATTACGTACCGTGTTTATGATTATGACCGTCTTTCCAATGGGAAGCCGCGTCAGCTTCACATTCAGCAGAGTCTCGATGTCATCAAAGTTCCGGCAGCACCGCTTGCTGAGTGCATGATAAAGACCGGGGAGGCAGAGGCAAACAAACTGCAGAAGCTGATCGAGTGCAAGTACTATCAGGTATTCCACATGAAAGTCGAAGGTCAGGCTGAATTTGTGCAGGAATATCCGTTCCTGATCGTCAGCGTGGTAGAAGGAAACGGACTCTTAAACCATACCAGCGTGAAGAAGGGAGATCATTTTATTCTTCCGTATGGCTATGGTAAGGTTGAGATTGAGGGAAATCTGGAATTTGTTGCTTCTACGGTTTCTACGAAATAAATAATAGTGATTTTTATTTGAGGCATACTTTTTCTTCTGAGAACGTTACGGTTCATCGATGTTTTCTGCCAATAATATTTTCTTCATATTTGGGGAATAGGGATTCTATGAAAACCGGGACATATGAAGAAAAATTTGTATATTATGTCCTGCCTTTCTTGTTAGCCGGGACATATGTGAAAAAAGTGCTTTATTATGTCCTATGTAAATGTCATAACAGGACATATTGGACATTTTCTTGTCCGTATGTCCCGTTTGACTTTTGCAGAAGGGCTTTTTTGTTATCTTTTTGTCTATATGTCCCATACAGATGTCCCAACAGGATATTTTTTCCCTTTTTTCGTCCATATAACACGGATGAACTGGTACTTTCGTCTCTTGTGAAAATGTCTAATTAAAAGACTAAAAAAAGATTAAAAAACATTAAATTAAGTAATACTTTACAATGTTTAATTTTATATTAACTAAATATTGACTTAAAATTACTTTGTGGTATACTGAATTTATCAAATAAATAAAGCAATTGCACACTGGTTCCCATATTTTTACTGCACTCCCCAAGTATGCAGTACCCTCTCCCTGAAATATGGGAAGCAGCGTGCAATTGCTTTTTTATTAAGTGAAACCGGATAGATGGAGGGTGCTGGAAGGTTTTTGCAACTAAAATGGAGAAGAAAGGAAAGGTAGAGCAAAAACATGAGAAGGGTAGGAAAACAGATTGTTGCCATCACGCTGGCAGCAGCGATGATGGGGTCATTGACACCGGAGGCATGCACATTTTTACAGAACGAGGTTGTGTATGCAGCAGAAACAAATGATGTTGTTTATGAGAACAGTGATAAGGTAACGATTGAAGATATGGATTTTTCCGGGCTTGATGCAGAAGACTGGGGAAATAAAAAAGAAACGGTATATGGCTATACCAATGATTCGGTAAGAAAGGTGAACGCTTCTTTCCGATTGAAGACAAAGGTGACGATTGATGAGGAAGCTTATGCATCTTTGGGGACAGACGGATATGTGAAAGTACAGCCGATTGCAAAGCTCGGAGAAGGTTGTACTTATACAAAACCAGGTTCTTTAAAGGAATTAAAGCAGGATTCATTTACCAAAGAGGGGGATGTATATACAACAGAACTGGAAGCTTCTTATAAGTTAGATGATGAAAGTACGTTGATGGAAATAGACTTTGAAGTTGTTGGTGCAAAGGCAAAAGGTTCTATTTCATTTTCAGATGTATCGGTAATTAATGAAGCATCAACTCCTGCGGTAAAACGTACAGAGTTATATAGAAGTGAGGACGCAAAAACAACAGAACCCATTGATTTTGCAGGATTGGACGAAGAAGACTGGAATGGTGCAGGAAAAATTACTTTTGCATATGATGATTCCATCAAGGGTTCGTTGGGAAATGTGAATGAAGAGTATGAATTAACTGCAAAGGTAACACTGGATGAAGCATCCTATCAGTCGCTGGCTGCAGATAAAGCACATCTGAATATCCAGGGTGTAACAAAACTGGGATCAGATAGGGGATGGAACAACAGTACGGATTGCCAATGGCTGCAGCAGGATTCTTTTACGAAAGATGGGGAGAATTATTCAGCTGATCTGAAAGTAAAGTTTTCAGGAATAACACCGGATACATTGATGGATGTTGAATTCGTTCTTGTGGGAACCGGATTTAAGGGAACTGTGACATTTTCAAATGTAGTTCTCACAAATTTATCAAGCGATAAACAGGAACTGACCAAACAGGAGCCAGCGGTTCTTTCTGATTTAAATGATGAATCCCAGGTAAATCTGTGGGCAGGTGAAACCGGATATCAGTATTTCCACGGTGGAACAAAAAATGCTGCTCCGGAACTTTCCTATGACGCAAATGGCGGAGACGGAAGATTAAAAGTAAGCCTGAATTATACAGCCAACTCCGGCGAATCATGGAGTGAGGCAAAAGTGAAATTCATACCGAAGACACCGGCTGATATCAGCAATTATAATCAGGTGAGTGTGGATTTGATTTATCCGGAAAGCAGTAATATTTCCAAGATAAAATTTTTCTCCAACAGCGGAATCAATAAAGATACCAGCATAGATTCGTCCGAGGCAACAGATGCAGGAAACGGATATAAGAAAGTTACAGTTACTTTAGGATTTTCTCCGTCTGCCACACCAATGGATGATCTGACAATCGGACTTATCGGAGCCAACAGTTCCTTTGCAGGGGATGTTTATCTGGATAATCTGATACTTTCCCAGAAGGATGCCAGTGGTGATTTTGTGACAATTACCGCAACACCGAATACAGACGGAACACAGGCAAAACCAGAAGCAACAGATAAAACCCTGACCATGACAGATCCGGATGCCAGCAATAGCGCAAAGGCATTGTATGCATATCTGCAGGGACTGACCGAAAGTGATCAGGTACTGTTTGGACATCAGAATGATGTGAGCCATTCCGTAGGAAACAACGATCTGGGAGATGTAAAAGATGTGACCGGTTCCGTCAGCGGTATTTTCGGCATTGACTCCCTGGCATTGTTTGGAAGCGAGGCTGGTGGTACGGATGCGGCATCGGCACTGCAGAATTCCATTGACTACAGCAAAAAGGCGGCCCAAAACGGTGCAATCGTTACCTTATCCACCCATATGCCGAATTTCACCAACGCAAAGATTAAAAAGAATGCAGATGGAACCTACGATTTCTATAACTGTGATTTTAATGAAGCAAAAGATTTATCCGGTGATTCGTTAAAGAAGATTTTGCCTGGTGGAGAGAAGAATGAGGTATTTAAGGCATATCTTGATACGATTGCAGTCTATGCCAATGCATTGGAACAAGAGAATATTCCGGTGATTTTCCGGCCATTCCATGAGGATACCGGCGGATCCTCGATGCACAAATCCCGCTTTTCGGGTTCTTCTTTGACCTCGACCTGTAA
>ENA-OPCW01001264-OPCW01001264.1-human-gut-metagenome-genome-assembly--contig:-NODE-1264-length-12912-cov-4.553628_pt1 | contig 12912 bp, 9 predicted proteins | sample MGYA00241258_ERZ501496 | MGnify/ENA primary metagenome ERZ501496 (study PRJEB25962, sample SAMEA2042660) | human gut metagenome | biome: human gut; feature: human-associated habitat; material: faeces...
CCTGCATGTTGGCCATGGCGTTGGACGTGGCGCCCATGCCGAAGCCGATGAAGCCAGCGGTGATCATCGCGGCGTCGTAATCGTGGCCCATGACCGGGAAGACGACCAGCAGCGAGAAGACGACCATCAGCAGCACCTCGGCGGCGAGGGCGACGATCATCGGCAGCGCCAGGTCGACGAGCTGCCAGAGCTTGAGGCCCGAGAGCGCCATCGAGAGGAAGATCGCGAGGAACATGTTGCCCATCGTGCTGATCTCGGCGGCGGGGAACTCCATGATCTTGAAGTGGTCGATCACGTTGCGCACGACGACGGCCACGAGCATCGAACCGATGTAAATGGGGAAGCTGAAGCCGCAGAGGTTCGTGAGCAGAACGCTGACGGCGTTGCCGACGCCGGCGCAGAACATCAGCAGCAGGAAACCGTAGACAAAGTTATTGGCGTGGGTGTTGTAATACGTGTCGTCGACATCCTCTTCCACCGTCTGCTCTGCAAGCTCGTCGCGCAGGTGGTTCTTGACGATGAGCTTGCGGGCGATCGGGCCGCCGAGGAGCGAACCGAAGATGAGGCCGAACGTCGCCGCCGCGACGGCGACCGTCGTGCCGCCGATGGCACCGGCCGCGTCAAGGTCAGGACCAATACCCGCCGCCGTGCCGGGGCCGCCAATCATCGCGATAGAGCCGCAGGCGAGACCGTAGAGCGGATCTTTGCCCATGAGCGCCATCACGCCGCTGCCGACGACATTCTGCAAAATGATCATCACAATGCTCAAAATAAGGAGCATGATGACGGATTTGCCGCTCTTGAGCAGCATCGGAATGCTGACGGTGAAGCCGACGGTCGTAAAGAAGAAGATCATAAAGACCGTTTGCAGTGTGTCGTCAAAGGTGATGACCGCCGTGCCCGTGGCATAGAGGATGGTGTTGAAGATCGCGAAGCACAGACCGCCGACCAGGGGAGCGGGGATGCAGAAGCGGCTGAACACGGGGATCTTCTTCGTCAGCACCAGGCCGAGGGCGTACATGGCGGCGCCAAGCGCGAGGGCGTGGTACATATTGAGCTGGATCTCTGTCATGTGTGGGAACCTCCGTAGAAAAATTTTTCTCTCAGGCATAGCCCGGAGAGAAGTCGCGGGAAATGCGAGGGATAGGACTTCCTGTTCCGGAAATACAATGAAAGGGAACAGGAGGGGATGCGCATGAACTGCCGCTTTGCCGACTTCCGCTGCAAGGAGGTCATCAACATCTGCGACGGCTGCCGCCTGGGCTATGTGGGCGACGTGGAATGCAGGCTGCCGGACGGGCAGCTCACCGCACTCATCATTCCCGGGCCGTACCGCTTTTTCGGGCTGTTCGGCCGGGGAGAGGAATACTGCATCCCATGGGAGTGTATCAAGCAGATCGGGGACGATATCATTCTCATTGACAAGCCCTTTCCGCGCCAGGAGATCCCGCGCAGAGAGCACCGCACGCGCCGCCGCCGGTACTGAAAAGGGCGGCGGACGAAAAGTCCCCCAATAGCAGACCTACCATATTATAAGGATTTTCGACATTTTTGCAAGCCTAAATTTTAGAAAGACATTATTAAAAAAGGAAAATGACAACTTCTGGGTGCAAGAGCGCGGGAAAACGACGCGGGAAAGGCGGCAAAAGGAAAAGAAAACGGGAAAAACACAGGATTTTTCAAAAAGTGCTTGCAATTTTGAAAATAGCGGGGTATAATACCCGGGTATTCCGCATGGAGACCGGACTTCTTGTCTGTGCCATCAGGTTGGCAGGAGGGATGAAGGCTCCAGAGGTAAAACTAAATTTGAAGGAGAAACTACAAGCAATGGCAAACGTCGTATCCATGAAAGCCCTGCTCGAAGCAGGCGTCCACTTCGGCCATCAGACCCGTCGCTGGAACCCCAAAATGGCTCCCTACATCTACACCGAGCGCAACGGCATCTACATCATCGACCTGCAGAAGACCGTCAAGAAGCTCGAGGAAGCCTACAACTTCGTCCGTTCCATCTCTGAGAGCGGCCAGAACATCCTGTTCGTCGGCACGAAGAAGCAGGCGCAGGAGGCTATCAAGGAAGAGGCTTCCCGCTGCGGCGGCTACTATGTCAACGCTCGCTGGCTCGGCGGTATGATGACCAACTTCAAGACCATGCGCACCCGCGTGGACCGTCTCAACCAGCTCAAGACCATGCAGGCTGACGGCACGTTCGATATGCTTCCCAAGAAGGAAGTCATGAAGCACCTCGCCGAGATCGAGAAGCTCGAGAAGTACCTCGGCGGCGTGAAGGAAATGAAGAAGCTCCCCGGCGCGCTGTTCATCGTCGACACCCGCAAGGAGCGCAACGCCATCGCCGAGGCGCACAAGCTCGGCATCCCCGTCGTCGCCATCGCCGATACCAACTGCGATCCCGACGAGATCGACTACCCCATCCCCGGCAACGATGACGCCATCCGCGCCATCAAGCTCATCTCCTCCGTGATGGCCAACGCCATGATCGAGGGCAAGCAGGGCGAAGAGACCGAGGAGAAGGCCGAGGGCGAGGCTCAGGCCTGATTTTCCCAATCAAGCGAGAAAAGAACCTTACGGGGCGAGGCAAAGCCTCGCCCCGTCTCATTTTTACTACACTATTTTCAGGAGGATATCAGAATGGCTATCACTGCTGCTGTTGTTAACGAGCTCCGCCAGGCCACCGGCTGCGGCCTGATGGACTGCAAGAAGGCCCTCATCGAGTGCGAGGGCGATATGGAAAAGGCCGTCATGTATCTGCGCGAAAAGGGCCTCGCCTCTCAGGCGAAGAAGGCCAGCCGCGTGGCTGCTGAGGGCATGGCTTACGCCACCGTCATCGACGGTGTCGGTGTTGTGGTCGAGGTCAACTGCGAGACCGACTTCGTCGCCAACGGCGAGCCGTTCAACAACTTTGTCAAGGGCGTGGCTGCTGTCGTCGCCAAGGAGAACCCCGCTGACGTCGACGCGCTCATGGGCTGCCCCTGGGTCACCGGCAACGGCACCGTCAAGGATGCGAAGGACGAGCTGTTCCTCGCCATCCGCGAGAACATGAGCATCCGTCGCTTCGCCCGCATCGCTGACGGCTTCTCCGTCCCCTATGTCCACATGAAAGGCAAGATCGGCGTTATCGTCAACCTGACCGTCGAGGGCTGCGACGCCACCGAGATCGGCAAGGACATCGCCATGCAGATCGCCGCGCTCAACCCCCGCTTCTGGGACAAGAGCCAGGTCACGCAGGACGTTCTGGACGAGGAGAAGGAAGTCATGCTCGGCCAGATGGCCAACGACCCGAAGATGGCTAACAAGCCCGATCAGGTCAAGGAAAAGATCGTTATGGGCAAGCTCAACAAGTTCTATGCCGAGAACTGCCTGCTTCAGCAGGCCTTCGTCAAGGACGGCGACGTCTCTGTCGAGCAGTATATGAACAACGCTGCCAAGGCGCTGGGCGGCAAGGTCAGCTTCAACACCGCCGTTCGCTTCGAGAAGGGCGAGGGCATCGAGAAGAAGCAGGAGAACTTTGCGGCTGAGATCGCTTCCATGGTCAACGGCAACAAGTAATTTCCAAATTACAAAATATGATGAAAAGAGGTTCGGCGAAGGCCGGACCTCTTTTTTGTTTCCGCGAGGCAGACAGAATTTTCTGCGAAATAAAAAATTTACAATTTCCTAAGGTGAATATTATAGTGCATATCTTGCATATTCATTTTGACTGGTGTATAATAGGCAATGCTAAGCAGCGGCGCAGTATCCTAGTCGGAGCTGCCGTTTCCTAAGAAGGGCCTAAAAATCCTTTAAAGGGCACAACTGTGAAGCCTTTGGTGCCTGCTTCTTACGCCCAGTTTGGGGTGGGTGCTGAAGGGAGGCGAAAGCGAAAGCTGCGCCTGCGGACTCCGGGCGACCCCTAATGGCATGGGGGAACCGACCCTGTTTCTGCGGAGACTCGTTGCTGTGCCGGAGCGGACTCCCGGTTTCGGGTATCGACTTCGGTACGGGACGGGATATGAACCTGCATTGCGGTGCTACCCGGCCTTTGTGCCGCGAACGCTGTGTGCAGCGTAGCCTGCCTTGCGTGGGGAATTCGGATAGGAGAACAACGTACAGACTCCGGCCAAGAGCGAAGTACGATCGCTCCTTGAAATTTTTCCTGCAAAAGAGGATAAGAAACGGCGTGACTCCGGGGTGGAAATCACCTAGGCTGTCGCAAGGGCAGCGAAAGGGTTACAGTGCGGACTAAGTGGCAATCGGGTACCTCGTCTGGTGACAACGGGGTGCAGCGCCTAAGGGGGAACCGCCTCCATCGGCAACGAGAGGTGCGCTGCGGGGAAAGCCAACCCGACCTATGCCGCAGGATTACCTTTTGCTGCTGCCGCTGATTAGCATGATTATGAAATAACTGTGGAGAAGAAAGTTTTGGAAAACGAAGAAGACCGAAAGCAGAAGAAAACGGAAAAGATGCCCAGCCACGCGCGCTGGGTCATCCGTGTGTCTTTGATCGCTGTGGCGCTTTCCGCCGCGATGAGCCTGTGCTCGGGCGCGGTGCTTGAGGATGCGGGCTATGTGACTGCAACGCTGATCCTGCTGCTGTTCATTGCGCTGGGCATCCTGTTCGATATCATCGGCGTCGCCGTGACGGCGGCGAATCCCAAGCCGTTCAATTCGATGGCCGCGCACCGTGTCAAGGGCGCGAAGGAGGCGCTGTACCTCATCCGCAACGCGGAAAAGGTCGCCTCGTTCTGCAACGATGTGGTCGGTGACATCTGCGGCATCGTCAGCGGCTCGACCGCGACGGTCATCGTCGTGCTGCTGCAAAACAGCTTCGGCTGGCGCAGCATCGTCGTATCCACCGTGGTCACGGCGCTCATTTCCGGATTGACGATCGGCGGCAAGGCCATCGGCAAAAAGGTCGCCATGAAAAAGAGCAAGGATGTCATCTACCTGACGGCGAAGGTGCTGTCGGTGCTGCATCTTGTCAGATAAAGAAGGAAACCGTATTGATTCTTGAAACCATCCATGATCCCCGGGACATCAAAACCCTGAACGACTCGCAAACGCAGCTTTTATGTACGGAGCTGCGTGAATTTTTGCTGAAAAACGTGTCGAAAACGGGCGGGCATCTGGCCTCGAACCTCGGCGCGGTCGAGCTGACGGTGGCCATCCACCGCGTGTTCGACACGTCGCGAGACCGGCTGGTGTTCGACGTGGGGCATCAGTGCTACACCCATAAAATTTTGACCGGCCGGCGCGAGCAGTTTTCGTCTCTGCGCCAGTACGGCGGCCTCTCGGGCTTTCCCAAGCCGCGTGAGAGCGGGCATGACGCCTTTATCGCGGGACATGCCTCCAACTCCGTCTCCGTCGCGCTCGGCATGGCGCGGGCGCGGACGCTGCAGCATCAGGATTATTCCGTACTGGCGCTGATCGGCGACGGCGCTCTCTCCGGCGGCCTCGCCTATGAGGGACTCAACAATGCGGGTTCGTCCGGCGAGCCGCTCATCGTGATTCTGAACGACAACGGCATGTCGATCGACGGCAATGTCGGCGCGGTGAGCGAGCATCTGGGGCTTTTGCGCTCGAAGCCTGCGTACTATGAATTCAAAAAAGCCTATCGCGACCTGCTCGACCGCAATGCGGTCGGCCGCGCGGTGTATGATTTTAACCATCATCTGAAAACGAACGTCAAAAAGGCGCTTCTGCCGAATTCGACGATGTTCGAGGACATGGGCTTTACCTACCTCGGCCCCGTGAATGGACACGACGTGGGGCAGCTCACCAACACGCTCAAATGGGCGAAGGACCTGAACTGTCCGGTGCTCGTGCATGTGCATACGAAAAAGGGCAAGGGCTACCCGCCCGCCGAGCGCGAGCCGGAGCGCTATCACGGTGTCGGCAAATTCGACCCGCGGATGGGCGTGCCGCGCGAGCATAAGCGAGATTTTTCCGCGGTGTTCGGCGACGAACTCTGTAAGCTCGCAAAAAATGACGAAACGATCTGCGCTATCACCGCCGCAATGCGCGACGGTACGGGCCTGCACGATTTTTCCGAGCAGTATCCCGTGCGCTTTTTTGACGTCGGCATCGCCGAGGGACATGCCGTGGCGATGGCCGCGGGCATGGCCAAGCAGGGGCTCACGCCGGTCGTGGCGATCTATTCGAGCTTTTTGCAGCGCGCCTACGACCAGCTCATCCACGACACAGCGCTCTCCGACCTGCATGTTGTCTTCGCGGTCGACCGCGCGGGCATGGTCGGCGCGGACGGAGAGACGCATCACGGCATTTTCGATGCAACATTCCTCTCGGAAATTCCGAATATGACGGTGTTGTGTCCGTCGAACTTTGCAGAGCTGCGCACGATGCTTGACCGTGCGGTGAACGAGATCAAAGGCCCCGTCGCCATCCGCTATCCGCGCGGCGGCGAGGGAGATTATAAAGAAAACAGCGGGCGGCAGAATCTTGTCGTGCTGCGTGAGGGAGAGGACATCACCCTCTGCGCCTACGGCACGATGATCAACAATGTGCTCGGCGCGGCGGAGATTCTGCACAAGCAGGGCATTGAGGCGCGCGTTGTAAAAATCAACGCCATCTCGCCGCTCTACGACCGCGACATGCGCGAGGTCATCGGCAAAACCAAGGCGATGCTGGTCGCGGAGGAGTGCGCGGGCGTCGGCTGTATGGGCCAGCGCATGGCGGCAATCCTGGGCTGGAACAAAATTTCGCCCGAGCGGCTGGAGCTGTGCAATCTCGGCAAGGCGTTTCCTGCACAGGGAACAGTGGAGGAGCTGTACCGCGAGTTCGGACTGGACGCGGAGTCGCTGGCAAAAAAGGCTGCGGAGGTGCTGCGATGAGCAATAAAACAAGACTGGACGTGCTGCTCGTTGAACGCGGGCTGGAACAGACCCGCCAGCGCGCGCAGGCGATGATCATGAGCGGGCTCGTCTTTGTGGACGGGCAGCGCGTGGATAAGGCGGGCACCGCCGTGCCGAACGACGCGCAGATCGAGGTACGTGGCAACACGCTCCGATATGTGAGCCGCGGCGGCCTCAAGCTCGAAAAGGCGATGACAACGTTTGGCCTCAAGCTGGACGGCTGTATCTGCGCCGATATCGGCGCTTCGACCGGCGGCTTTACCGACTGTATGCTGCAAAACGGTGCGACAAAGGTCTACGCCGTCGACGTCGGCTACGGACAGCTCGATTGGAAGCTCCGCTCCGACGAGCGCGTTGTGTGCATGGAACGCACGAACGCGCGCTATCTCGACCGCGACCAGATTCCTGACGAGCTGGATTTTGCCAGCATCGACGTGTCGTTTATTTCGCTGAAATTGATCCTGCCTGCGGTGCACCGCGTCTTAAAAGAGGGCGGACATGTCGCCTGCCTCATCAAGCCCCAGTTTGAGGCGGGACGCGAAAAGGTGGGGAAAAAGGGCGTCGTCCGCGACCCGGACGTACACCTTGAGGTGCTGGAAAACTTCCTGACACATGCAAAGGATTCTGGCTTTACAGTGCTTGATATCACATTCTCTCCTATTCGTGGACCCGAGGGAAACATCGAATACCTCGGGTATCTCGAAAGCGGCGATTGGGTGGAGAAGACGTTTGATCTCCAGGGCCTTGTGGAGCAGTCACACGCGGCGCTCGACCACGGGAAGGAGGGCGCGGGATGCTGAGAAAAGTCATCTTATGCCCGAATCCCTACCGCGACGCGCAGCTTCGCGTCGCGAAGGAGGCCAAGCGCGTGCTCGACGAGGTTGGCTGCCCGAATGTCGTGTGCCTGCCGTTTCGCAATCAGGAGCCGCCGGAGGGCTACGGGCTCAACATTGAGCCGCTTCAGCAGGAGATCCGCGGTGCGGACATGATTATCGCGTTTGGCGGCGACGGTACGATCCTGCACCTTTCCAAAACCGCCGCGCACCGCGACATTCCGGTGCTGGGCGTCAACCTCGGCAGCCTCGGCTTCATGGCCGAGCTTGAGAGCAAAGACCTTTTGCGCTTGCGCGACCTGTGTGACGGAAAGTATGAGATCGAGAGCCACATGATGCTCGATGTGAGCGTCCAGCGCGACGGGCGTGTTATTTACTCGAACCTTGCGCTCAACGAGGCACTGATCGCGCGCGGCAACATCTCGCGCGTGATCCGGCTGCAAATCTTCACCGAGCAGGGAAAGCTCGTGGACGTGGCGGGCGACGGCGTCATCGTCGCGAGCCCGACGGGCTCGACGGCCTACTCGCTCTCGGCGGGCGGCCCTGTGGTCGAGCCGACGGCACGGAACTTCATCGTTTCGCCCATCTGCGCGCACAGCGTGCATGCCAATGCCTACGTGCTCTCGCCCGAGCGGGTCATCACTGTGCAGACGGAAAAAAACAGCTACAAGCCCGTCCTTTTGAGTGTGGACGGCGGGCGCGCATTCTCACTGCGCAGCGGCGACAGTATTGAAGTGCGCCACTCGAAATTCGACACCAAGCTCGTTCGACTGAGCAAACGCAGTTTCTGCGAGATCTTACAAAAGAAAATGTTGATGGGAGGAACCAGCAATGAAGAATGAAAGACAGGAAAAGATCCTTGCGATCATTGCCGCTTCGGCGATCGAAACGCAGGAGCAGTTGATCGACAGCCTGCGCAAGGAGGGGATCTCCTGCACGCAGGCGACCATCTCCCGCGATATCAAGCAGCTCCACTTAATTAAGGAGCCGACCGGCAACGGCACCTACCGCTACGCCGTTTCGACGCAGAAGATGCGCCTGAATCTGGCTGACCGCCTGCAGACCATCCTGCGCGAGAGCATCGTTTCGGTCGACTGCGCGCAGAATCTGGTGCTCATCAAGACGATGGCGGGCCTCGGCCCCGCGGCCGGCGCGGCGTTTGACGGGATGGATATCTCCGCCAAGGTCGGCACCGTCGCGGGTGACGACACGGTGCTGATTGTGATGCGCGAAAACGAGTCCGCCGCCGAGCTCTGCTCGGAGATCGAGGACATGCAGAGACAGCGCCAGACCAAGTAAGAACAAAATTTTGCAGGAGAATGAGCGATGCTTGAGCTTTTGCACATTGAAAATATCGCCATCATTGAGCGGGCGGACATTCTGTTCGGCCGTGGGTTCAACGCGCTCACCGGCGAGACCGGCGCGGGCAAATCCATCGTGATCGACGCGCTCGGTGCGGTGCTCGGCCAGCGCACGTCGCGCGAGCTCATCCGCACGGGCGCGGAGAAGGCGTTTGTCAGCGCGACGTTCAGCGCGGTCCCGGCAGATTTGCCGGGGCTCGCCGAAAACGGCTTTACGCCGGAGGAGGACGGAACGCTTTTATTGCAGCGCGAACTGTACGGTGACGGCAAAAACGTCTGCCGCGTGGGCGGACGGCCAGTGACGGTCGCGCAGCTCAAGCGTATCGGCGCGAGCTTGCTCAATATCCACGGCCAGCACGACGGACAGCAGTTACTCGACGAAGAGCAGCACCTTGTCTACCTCGACCGCTTTGGCCGCGTGGAAAATGAGCTGGCAGCGTACTGTACGTGCTATGACGTGATGAAAGAGACGCGCCGCGCGATCGACGCGCTCAAGATGGACGAGGCCGAAAAGGCGCGCCGTGTCGACATGCTGCGCCATCAGATCGGCGAGCTCGAGCGCGCGGACTTGCAGGAGGGGGAGGAGGAGACGCTCCTTGCCCGCCGCAATATTCTGCGCAACGGCGAAAAGTTCATTTCCGCCATCTCCGAGGCGGACGCCTGCCTGAACGGTGGGGACGAGGGCCTTGGCGCGGTGTCCGCTATCAAGGAGGCGGAGGATGCGCTGCGTTCGCTCCGCGGCCTCGGCGATGAATTCATCACGCTCTCGGAGCGCTTGGAAGCGCTGCGCTGTGAAGCGTATGACCTTGCCGAAACGATCCGCGATAAGAAGGATGAATACGACTTTTCTCCGCAGGAGCTCGACGCCGTGGAGTCGCGCTGCGACCAGCTTTACCGGCTGAAAAAGAAATACGGCTCAAGCGTCGAGGAGATGCTTGCATATCTTGAAAAATCGCGTGAGGAATTGGACCGCATCGAGTATGCAGACGACCGTGCGCAGCAGCTCGAGCAGACGCTCAAAAAGCAGGAAAAGGCTGCGCGCGAAGCGGCGCAGGCCCTCTCCGACCGCCGTCACGCGGCGGCAAAGGAGCTTGAGGAGCGTATTTCCAGGGAACTGCGCGAGCTCGATATGCCGAAGCTCCGCTTTGCCATCGACTTTCAGGAAAAGGACATGGGCGAGGACGGTGTGGACGCCGTGGCGTTTTTGATGTCCGCCAATGTGGGCGAGGCGCTGCGCCCCATCCAGAAGATCGCGTCCGGCGGCGAGCTGTCGCGCATCATGCTGGCACTCAAAAACGTGCTGGCCGAGCAGGACAGCGTGATGACGATGGTGTTCGACGAGGTCGACACCGGCGTTTCGGGCAGGGCTGCCCAGCGCGTGGCGGAAAAGCTCGCCAAGCTCTCGCGCGCACGGCAAGTGCTGTGCGTGACGCATCTGCCGCAGCTCGCGGCGATGGCCGACACGCACTTCGGCGTGGAAAAGGGCGAGGAAAACGGCCGCACGCTCACAAAGGTCGTCGCGCTCGACCGCGCGGCGCGCCGCGGCGAGATCGCCCGCCTAAGCGGGGGAGACCACCCGAGCGAGACGATGCTCTTAGGGGCAGAGGAACTGCTCTGCGCGGCGGAGAACTTTAAAAATCAACTCCTGTAAAGCAAAATCACATGGCAGAGAAAAGCGCCGCGATGCGGCGCTTTTTCGAAGAAAGGAACATTAAATGAACGAATTTGCTGAGCGCATCGAGCGGGATTTTCCGGTGCGGTGCAAGGAAAAAGAAAAAGTGGACTTCCGCACCTGGCTTGTCTACACACTCAAGGAGCTCGGCTATTCGCCGAAGCTCGAGAGCGGGACGTCGGCGCTCTCGGCGGGCGGCAATGTGACGAATGTGGTCGTCGGCGACATCGAGAAGGCAAAGATCGTTCTCGCGGCGCACTACGACACCGGCGTGCGCGAGGTCCTGCCGCCGCTCATTTGCCCGACGCGACCGGCGACGTACATGCTCTACGAGGCGCTGATGCCGCTGCTGGCGCTGGCGGTGAGCTTCCTTATTTCGTTCGGCGTGACGTTCGCACTCAACATGCCGAATATGACGCTGCCTCTCTTTTTGCTGCTGCTGGTTGTTGGGCTCTTTTATCCCAAGTATGGCAAGAGCGAAATGAACAACAAAAATGCCAACACCTCCGGCGTCATCGCATTGCTCGAGGCCGCAAAGGCGCTGACGCCGCGCTACCGCGGCGAGGTGTGCTTCTTGTTCCTTGACGGCGGCACGCAGGGGAGCAAGGGCGCCAAGCGCCTGATCCACGCGCACCCCGAGCTCAAAAAGAATAGCGTATGTTCCCGTTTCCGTCTGAATAAAACTCCATCGCGAAGCCGCTGGAACGACAAGCTGCTCGACACGATCCTTGAGCAGTTCAGCAACAGCGAGAAGAAGACCTGCTTTTTGAAGACGGACGGACTTGTTCACTATCCCTCGGACAACCGCGCGTTCACGGGCGGCACGGTCATCTGTGCGTGCAAAAAGGTCAAGGGCTTTGGCCGCTGTATCCTGCCGCGGAAAGCGACGGGGATCGACGAGGAGAACCTGTCGCTTCTGTGCGACGGGCTGTGCAAGCTCGTGATGTATTACAATCCGCAGAATACTTGATACTTGACAAGAACGATTCTTTACGTTACAATATCCGCGTTTATGGTGATGAAGCGGAGAAGTAAGCAGCGATTTCCTGCGCAGAGAGCCTTCGGCCGGTGCAAGAAGGAGAGGAAACGTGCCGAAATACACCGCGGAGCCGGCGCCCGAACGAAAGTTTTCCAGTAGGCGCGCCCCGGGAGCGCCCGTTATTGCGCGGGAGTGTGTCGGCACTCCGTGAGGCCGTTTTTGCGAGAAAACGGCGAACCAGAGGTGGTACCGCGAATTTGTTCGCCCTCTGTCCAAACGGACAGAGGGCGTTTTTTTGCTATCCGAAAGCGTCTCAAAATGTCCGAAATGAAGTAAAATAGAAATACAGGAGGAATCAACAAATGGGAATTTATGAAGAGCTCAAAGCGCGCGGCCTGATCGCGCAGGTGACGGACGAGGAGCAGATCCGCGACCTCGTCAACAACGGCAAGGCGACGTTCTACATCGGCTTTGACTGCACGGCGGATAGCCTGCACGTCGGCCACTTCATGGCGCTGTGCCTGATGAAAAGACTCCAGATGGCGGGCAACAAGCCCATTGCGCTCATCGGCGGCGGCACGACCATGATCGGCGACCCCTCGGGTCGCAACGATATGCGCAAGATGCTCACCAAGGCCGACATCGACCACAACGCTGAGTGCTTCAAGCGCCAGATGGAGCGCTTCATCGACTTCGGCGAGGGCAAGGCCATGATGCTCAACAACGCCGACTGGCTGATGAAGCTCAACTACATCGAGCTGCTGCGCGAGGTGGGCGCGTGCTTCTCTGTGAACAACATGCTGCGCGCCAAGTGCTATGAGCAGCGCATGGAAAAGGGCCTTTCGTTCCTGGAATTCAACTACATGATCATGCAGTCCTACGACTTCTACTACATGTTCCAGCACTACGGCTGCAACATGCAGTTCGGCGGCGACGACCAGTGGAGCAACATGCTGGGCGGCACCGAGCTGATCCGCCGCAAGCTGGGCAAGGACGCTTATGCTATGACCATCACCCTGCTGACCGACTCTCAGGGCAAGAAGATGGGCAAGACCGCCGGCAATGCCGTCTGGCTGGACCCCAACAAGACCAGTCCATTCGAGTTTTACCAGTACTGGCGCAATGTGGGCGATGCCGATGTGATGAAGTGCATCCGTATGCTCACCTTCCTGCCGCTGGAGCAGATCGACGAGATGAGCAC
>ENA-OPCW01001266-OPCW01001266.1-human-gut-metagenome-genome-assembly--contig:-NODE-1266-length-12897-cov-3.002180_pt1 | contig 12897 bp, 7 predicted proteins | sample MGYA00241258_ERZ501496 | MGnify/ENA primary metagenome ERZ501496 (study PRJEB25962, sample SAMEA2042660) | human gut metagenome | biome: human gut; feature: human-associated habitat; material: faeces...
AGCGTCCCGAAAGAACCAAGAAACTCAGCGATGGGCTGAAGGCTGCCGGTATCAATAATATCTATTACGAGTCTCCAGGCACAGCCCATGAATTCCTCACTTGGCGCAGATGCCTGAAAGAATTTGTTCCGCTGTTATTTAGAAAATAATTAATGTCTCATTGAGAAATACACTTATAATAATGAAAATTCCTTATTACAAAGCATTGTTGGCGATTTGCCTCGCCACCATAATGAGTGTGCATGTATATGCACAAAACAAAGAGGCCGGCTTTCCTTTGGCTCCTTATTTTTCACCGGGAACCACCGATGTCATGTATCCTGATGATGAAGGTTTCATACGGCGTTGGCTATTGCTTGAACCTATTGACAAGCCTAACCGCAGCAATACTGTATTTACAGACAGTTATATTCGCGAAGCATTTGCTACCGAATACTTTCCCAAGCAGTTCACCGTATTGCCCAAAGACGGTGACAAAGTGAAAGTAGGCAAGCAGAAACTAACCTGGCATGCACTTGACAGCAACCTGTTTAATGTGAAACTATTTCGTTTTGCATCCAATCTTCAAAAGCAGATATACGGCGTATTGTTTTGGGCAGTTACAGTTATCAATTGTCCGGAAGACATACCAAACGTCAGGATTTCAGTAGGTTCAAATTCCGCTTCTATGTGGTGGCTTAATGGTGAGGAGGCTGTTATTTTGTCCGGTGACCGCCGTATGGTTAAGGACGATTGCTTGTCCAAACGCCTGACCTTGAAGAAAGGGAAAAACATTATACGTGGAGCTATCATTAACGGTCCCGGAATGAGTGATTTTTGTATCCGTCTCCTTGATGAAAAAGGAGCACCTATTAAGAACATTACCATTAGTTATAAATAACCATGAAAACAAAAACTATATTCTTGGGTGCCGCAACCCTATTATCCCTGCTGATATCAGAGAAAGCAACCGCACAAATCGGAGAACCTTATATACACGATCCTTCCACTATCATGGAATGTGAAGGGAAATATTACACTTTCGGCACAGGCGGAGGCGGATTGATTTCCGAGGATGGCTGGACATGGAACGGCGGTGGAGTAAGGCCCGGCAGAGGTGCGGCTCCCGACGCCGTAAAGATTGGCGACCGTTACCTAATTGCTTACAGTGCTACCGGCGGAGGTCTTGGAGGCAGTCATCGCGGTACTGTGCTGACAATGTGGAACAAAACACTAGACCCTAAATCACCAGATTTCAAATATACAGAAGCGATAGCCGTTGCCTCATCAGAGGACAACGAAGATTGCGACGCTATTGATGCCGGACTGCTACTTGATCCTACCGATGGCCGCTTATGGTTGTCTTACGGTACTTATTTCGGTTTTATCCGACTGGTAGAGCTCGACCCCGCCACCGGTAAACGAGTAGAAGGCAACGAGCCTATCAATATCGCTATTGATTGTGAAGCTACCGATTTGATATATCGCAACGGCTGGTACTACCTGCTCGGTACACATGGCACTTGCTGTGACGGGCCTAATTCCACTTACAATATTGTAGTAGGCCGTTCACGCAAGGTTACAGGGCCATACATTGACAATATGGGCAGAGATATGCTGGAAGGTGGCGGAAAAATGGTGCTTGCCGCAGGAAATCGCCAAACCGGTCCCGGACATTTCGGACGTTTCATCGAGACTGACGGAGTAGAAAAAATGTCATGTCATTTTGAGGCCGACTTTGACCGCGGCGGTCGTAGCGTACTCGCCATACGTCCTCTTTTATGGAAGAACGACTGGCCGGTAGCAGGTGAAGTATTTAAGGAAGGAACCTATGAAATAGAATCCGAACGCAGAGGCTATGGTCTTGAACTTGCCGTTGACTTTGTACGTATGGCAAGTGTCAGACACCGTTTTTGGGAAGAGAGTAAAGAACCTGTCCAACCTTTAAAGTCACAGACATTGGAAGAGGTAATAGGTACATGGCCGCAAGGCAATATTGATGTAAGAATCGGTGACTATATGTTCCGTCCTCACCAACGCTGGACAATCACAGCCGTACCCGATGCAGGCGGATATCTGGGAGCTCCTTACTACAAAATAGTAATTGAAGGCACTAACCGGGCACTGACAGCCACAGCAGATGCTGAAGTCTCAACCGTACCCGAATTTACCGGTGCTCCCGAACAACTTTGGAGAATAGAGCAACTCACTGACGGCACTTACCGCATCATGCCCAAGAAAGTTCCCGGCACTGATGAAGAACTGGTATTGGTGTCCGTAGGTGACAGCACCCCTTCACTTGGCAAATTCGATATGAACAGCGACAATTCCAAATGGAATTTCCGTGATCATTAAAAAACGGGTAGTCAACTTTGTGAAGATCACAACACAAAAGCTATAACATAAAATCAAGCGTGAATTATACAAATCGGCAATGAAACAGTACCGATTTGTATAATTCACGCTTTTCCTATATCCTCACTCATCGAACACAGAACAAAGAACCGCTTCAAAAAACTCCGATACAGGTTTTCTTTAATGGAATATAATTCGTATTTTTGCCTGCAACTGCCAAATTAGCAGTTATTCATGAATAGACAATTCCCGAACAAATATGAGTGAAAACTTTGAAGGACCAAAAGACGAGTTGGATAAAGAGCTTCCGGAAGGAGGCGAAGGACATTCGGACTATAAACCTGCGGATACCAATGATGTAAACATCAAGCACCAGTTGAGTGGCATGTACCAGAACTGGTTTTTGGATTATGCCTCATACGTAATTTTGGAGCGTGCCGTACCTCACATCATGGACGGGTTGAAACCTGTACAACGACGCATCCTACATTCCATGCGCCGCATGGAAGACGGACGCTACAACAAAGTGGCCAACATCGTAGGACACACCATGCAGTTTCACCCGCATGGCGATGCCAGCATCGGTGATGCACTGGTACAACTCGGTCAGAAAGATTTGCTTATCGACTGTCAGGGAAACTGGGGCAATATTCTCACAGGAGACAGTGCGGCTGCTCCCCGTTACATCGAGGCGCGCCTTTCCAAATTTGCCCTCGACGTAGTGTTCAACCCCAAAACAACCGAATGGAAACTGTCATACGACGGACGAAACAAAGAGCCGGTGACACTGCCCGTCAAATTTCCACTCTTACTGGCGCAAGGCGTGGAAGGTATTGCCGTAGGACTTTCGTCCAAGATACTGCCGCATAACTTCAACGAGCTTTGTGATGCGTCTGTAAAATACCTGCACAACGAGGAGTTCAAACTCTATCCCGACTTTCAGACAGGAGGCAATATTGATGTGTCAAAGTATAATGACGGTGAGCGCGGAGGCGCTGTACGTGTACGCGCCAAAATAGAAAAGGTAGATAACAAGACACTTGTCATCCGGGAGATACCTTACGGAAAAACAGTAGCCAGTGTCTGCGATTCCATCGTCAAAGCAAGCGAAAAAGGAAAAATCAAGATAAAGAAAGTAGAAGACCTCACATCCGAGAATGTGGAGATATTGGTACACCTTGCTCCCGGCGTATCATCGGACAAAACGATTGATGCGCTTTACGCCTTTACAGATTGTGAAGTCAGCATCTCTCCGAACTGTTGCGTTATTGATGAGCAGAAACCACACTTTCTCACCGTCAGCGATGTACTGAAGAAGTCCGTAGACAACACATTGGCCCTGCTACGCCAAGAACTGGAGATACGTAAAAACGAAATACTGGAAAGCCTGCATTTCTCTTCACTGGAAAAAATATTCATTGAAGAGCGTATCTACAAGGACAAGGAATTCGAACAGGCCAAGAATATGGATGCTGCCTGCGAACACATTGATGAGCGTCTGACACCTTACTACCCCACATTTATCCGCGAAGTGACCAAAGAAGATATTCTCAAGCTGATGGAAATCAAAATGGCACGCATCCTCAAGTTCAACTCCGACAAGGCCGAAGAGCTGATTGCCCGTATGAAAGCGGACATTGAGGAGATAGACCGCCATTTGGCAAATATCGTGGAATATACGGTAGATTGGTTCCGCATGCTGAAAGAAAAATACGGTAAAGGCTTCCCGCGTCGTACGGAGTTACGCAACTTCGATACGATTGACTCCACTAAAGTGGTAGAAGCCAATGAAAAGCTATATATCAATCGCGAGGAGGGCTTCATCGGCACAGGTTTGAAGAAAGATGAATTCATAACCAACTGTTCCGACCTTGACGATGTCATAATTTTCTTCCGGGACGGACGTTACATCATCACTCCGGTAACGGATAAGAAGTTTGTCGGCAAGAATATCCTCTATGCCAACGTATTCAAGAAGAACGATAAACGCACCATTTACAATGTTGTCTACCGCGACGGGAAAGAAGGCACGCACTACATCAAGCGTTTTGCCGTAACTTCCGTAGTACGCGACCGCGAATATGACGTGACACAAGGCACTCCTGACTCACGTATCGTATATTTCACAGCCAATCCCAACGGTGAGGCTGAGGTTATCAAAGTAACCCTCAAACCCAATCCGCGTATACGCCGCATAATTTTCGAAGAAGACTTCAGCCAAATAAACATCAAAGGACGCCAGGCTATGGGTAACATACTCACCCGTAACCCGGTTCATAAGATAGCCTTGAAGCAACGCGGCGGTTCTACACTGGGCGGACGGAAAGTATGGTTCGACCAAGATGTGTTGCGTCTCAATTATGACGGCCGCGGAGAATACCTCGGTGAGTTCCAGAGCGACGAACAAATTCTGGTTGTGCTGAACAACGGCGAATTCTACACCAGCAATTTCGACGTGAACAACCATTACGAAGACAACATACGGGTACTGGAGAAATACGATCCGCACAAGGTCTGGACAGCCGTCCTCTATGATGCCGACCAGCAAGGCTATCCCTACATCAAGCGTTTCTGCTTTGAGGCGAGCAACCGCAAGCAGAACTATTTGGGCGAGAATAAAGACAGCCGCCTCATTCTGCTGACTGACGAATATTATCCACGACTGGAAGTCGTATTCGGAGGACATGACAATTTCCGCGAACCACTGATAGTTGATGCGGACGAATTCATTGCAGTGAAAGGTTTCAAAGCCAAAGGGAAGCGACTGACTACCTACACACTGGACACCATCAATGAATTAGAGCCCCTCCGTCAGCCGGAAGCCCCACAGCACGCCGAAAGCAGCGAGGAGGAAGAAGCCGAAATACTGGATCCGGATCATGGAAAGAGTGAAGGTGACATTCTGGATGAACTGACGGGACAAATGAAATTGTTCTCTAACAACGATGACAGCAAGGAACATGAAACTACCTAAACCGGTAATACCGGTTATCTGCCTGCTTTTGTTATTGCACAGCAAAACAATGCAGGCCCAGCTTCCTGTGGAAGCGGAGAGGCTGGAGCAAAGCCGTCTCGTGACCCGCGCCACCATGTACGGCGTAGGCTTTACGAACGTATTCGACACATATCTGTCTCCTCAGGAATATACCGGAATAGATTTCCGCGTCTCACGTGAGAGCATGCGCATGACCAAATGGATGGACGGCAAACTGTCCTTGCAGAGCTTCTTTCAAGCCGACCTCGGGTATACCCATAACAAAGTGGACAACAACAATACATTCTCCGCATTGGCCAACTGGAACTATGGTCTGCACTATAACATCCCCATCACGAGTAACTTCAAGTTACTCGCCGGCGGTCTTGCCGACTTGAACGGCGGTTTTGTCTATAACCTCCGCAACACCAACAATCCGGCATCGGCACGCGCCTATATCAACTTAGATGCATCGGGCATGGCTGTTTGGGACTTACGCATAAAGAATTACCCGCTGACATTGCGCTATCAGGTCAACCTGCCATTAATGGGAGTGATGTTCTCACCGCATTACGGCCAATCCTATTATGAAATCTTCTCATTGGGGAACAGTAGCGGAGTTGTGAAATTCACCTCATTACACAACCAGCCCTCACTGCGGCAGATGTTGACGGCAGACTTTCCGATAGGACGTGCCAAGATGCGTTTTGCCTATATATGGGATGCCCAACAGTCCAACGTAAACGCTATAAAGACACACACCTACTCACATGTATTCATGGTGGGTTTCGTAAAAGAGGTGTATTTATTGAAGAACAAGAAAAGAAGGCGATAGAGCGGTAAGATGATAAACCAGGAAATAATAAGATGATGGGACTTCTAAAAAAAATAGCACTTTTGATTGTCGTACTTCCTCTGCTGAGCAGTTGCATCCGCGAAGAAGAGGTGACCAATACTCCACAAGGCAACTTTGAAGCCCTATGGAAGATTATCGATGAGCAGTATTGTTTTTTGGAATACAAACAGATAGACTGGAATGCCATACATGACAAATACAGCAAACTCATCACCAACACTATGAGCAGCGAAGGCTTGTTTGAAGTCTTGGGAAATATGTTGAACGAACTGAAGGACGGGCATGTAAACCTCGCTTCCGCCCACAATGTATCTTATTATGATGCATGGTATCAGGACTACCCGCGCAACTTTCGCGAGGATATTGTAGAAGATGTATATTTGGGTAAAGCCAGTACCGACTACCGCACTGCCGCAGGCGTCAAGTACAAGATATTCGAGGACAACATCGGCTATATGCGTTACGAAAGTTTCTCCTCGGGAATCGGTGATGGGAATCTGGATGAGATACTCTCCTACCTTGCCGCATGCAACGGACTTATCATTGATGTACGCAGCAACGGCGGTGGTAATGTAACCAATTCCACACGCATCGCTGCCCGTTTCACCAACAAAAAAGTATTGACCGGGTACATCCGCCATAAAACGGGTAAGGGTCACAATGACTTCTCCGAGCCCTATCCCATAGAATTGGAACCCAGCAACAGCATACGTTGGCAAAAGAAAGTGGTGGTATTGACCAATCGCCGTTCATACAGTGCCACCAACGATTTTGTGAACCAGATGAGTTGCCTGCCCAATGTCACTATCATGGGCGACAACACCGGCGGCGGCTCCGGCATGCCTTTTACCTCCGAACTGCCTAACGGATGGACCGTCCGTTTTTCAGCCAGTCCGCATTTCAGTGTAGATATGGAACAGATAGAATGGGGCATAGAACCTGACATCAAAGTTGATATGGATAAAGCGGATGAAGCCAATCACATAGATACCATTATCGAGAAAGCCCGGGCTTTCCTTAAAGGGAAATGGATGCCGGAATGAAATGAGCAACTTTCTTTACGCTTTTGCTTGTATAACCAAGAAAACTTCTTATCTTTGCACCGCTTAACGGAAAATCCCTTGCGGGTGTGGCGTAATTGGCAGCCGCGCCAGACTTAGGATCTGGTGCCGTGAGGCGTGTAGGTTCGAGTCCTATCACCCGCACAGTTTTTTTATAAAAGACAAATGACAGAAAAGAAGATGTATCAAAAGTGCATCTTCTTTTTTCTTGTAGGCATATCACAGAAAAGGCACGCACTCCTCCTCTCCTTCCCCCGCGAATTGTGTTAAAAACCGGAGATATATAAAGGTCTGAAATCTTTTTTGCATCCCGATTGTTTCAGAGAAAACAATCAAGTTAGTTATCCACTAAATTTTTATGCAATGAAGAAAAAACCTAAACTTCCTATGAAGAGAGCCTTTTGGCTGAAAAATCTGTTTCTGATAGCATGTTTGCTCCTTACGGCAATCCCCGGTTTCTCTCAAAACAAGACAGTGACCGGTACGGTGGTCGATGCGACAGGCGAACCGCTTATCGGAGCATCCGTACTGCAGCAGGGCACCTCCAACGGTGTCATTACAGACATCGACGGAAAGTATTCCATCCAAGTGCCGTCCGAAGCGACATTGGAGTTTTCCTACGTGGGTATGGTAAAACAGGCCATCAAGGTGGGCAACCGGAGCGTCATTGACGTACAGATGCAAGATGACTCGCAAATGCTTGCCGAAACAGTGGTCATCGGGTACGGTAGCGCCAAGAAGCGCGACCTCACCGGCTCTATCACCAATATCAAAGGTGATGAGATTGCCAACAAACCCGTAGTCAATCCGGTAGCTGCCTTGCAGGGAAAGATAGCCGGCGTACAGGTAATCAACTCCGGCAAAGCAGGTGCAGACCCCGAAATACGCGTGCGCGGTACAAACTCCATCAACGGCTACAAACCGCTATATGTGGTAGATGGCCTGTTCAATGACAACATCAACTTCCTCAATCCTCAGGACATCGAGTCTATGGAAATCCTGAAAGACCCGTCGTCCCTCGCCATTTTCGGTGTGCGCGGCGCCAATGGCGTCATCATCATCACTACCAAGAAAGCCAAGGAAGGACAGACGCGCGTCAACATCAACGGTTCATTCGGTTTCAAAACCGTAGCGAACAAGATTGCAATGACCGATGCTGCCGGATTCAAGGAACTCTACAACGAGCAGTTGAGGAATGAAGGCAGCCCTGAATTCGACTTTACCCCATGGACGGGCAACACCAACTGGCAGGATGAAATCTTCCAGACCGGATTCATCACCAACAACAATGTCAGTATAACAGGCGCTTCCGCCAAACACAGTTTCTACCTCGGTGCCGGTTATGCCTATGAGCAAGGCAACATCAAGCACGAAAAATACAGCAAAATCACGCTGAACATAAGTAACGATTACAAAGTTACGGACAACTTCAAAGTGGGTTTCCAGTTCAATGGCGCACGCATACTGCCTGCCGATACCAAAAGTGTGGCAACAGCCCTCCGCGCTGCCCCGGTAGCCCCCGTATACAATGAAGAATACGGTTTGTACACCACCTTACCCGGCTTTCAAAAGGCACAGATGAACAACCCCATGGTTGATGTGGAACTGAAAGCCAATACAACACGTGCGGAAAACTATCGCGCTTCGGGTAACGTGTACGCCCAGTGGGACTTCCTGAAGAACTTCCAGTTCAAGGTGATGTACTCCATGGACTACGCCTCCAACAGCAGCCGTACCTACACGCCTATCATTACCGTATTCGACAGCAGTGTGGAAGGCAACGTCGTAACCCTCGGCAACGGCAAGACCGGAGTGAGACAATCCAAAGAGACCGAAGCCAAAGTGCAAAGCGACTACCTGCTGACCTACACCAATAGCTGGGGCGAACACAGCCTGACCGCCACAGCCGGTTTCACCACCTATTATAATAAACTGGAAATGCTGGGTGGCGAGCGCACGCAAGGCGTAGGACTGGTTATTCCCAACAATCCCGACAAATGGTACATCAGCATCGGTGATGCGGCGACAGCCACCAATGAAAGCAAGCAATGGGAGCGCAGCACTGTCTCCATGCTGGGGCGCGTGCTCTACAACTACAAGGGCAGATACCTGTTCAACGGCTCGTTCCGTCGTGACGGTTCTTCCGCATTCTCCTACACCGGCAACCAGTGGCAGAACTTCTACTCCATCGGTGCAGGCTGGCTGATGTCCGAAGAAGAATTCATGAAAGACATCACTTGGCTGGACATGTTGAAGCTGAAAGGTTCGTGGGGTACGCTCGGCAATCAGAATCTGGACAAGGCCTATCCTGCCGAACCGTTGCTGACCAACGCTTACTCTGCCGTCTTCGGCAAGCCGTCCGCCATCTATCCCGGCTACCAGCTATCCTACCTGCCCAACCCTAATCTTCGTTGGGAGAAAGTAGAGGCTTGGGAAGCAGGAGCAGAAGCCAGCTTTTTCCGCAACCGCCTGCACTTTGAAGGAGTATATTACAAAAAGACCACCAAAGACTTATTGGCAGAGGTACCGGGCATTTCGGGCACAGTGCCGGGCATCGGCAACCTCGGCTCCATCGAGAACAAAGGTGTGGAACTTGCCATCAACTGGCGCGACCAGATCGGTGACTGGGGATATAACGTGGGCGCCAATCTCACTACAATCAAGAACAAAGTGCTGAGTTTGGTGCAGGACGGTTACTCAATCATTGCCGGCGACAAGAGCCAAAGCTACACAATGGCCGGCTATCCTATCGGTTACTTCTACGGCTACAAAGTGGAAGGCGTGTACCAGACAGACGAAGAAATAGCCAAGTCACCTAAAAACACGCTGGCCACCGTCACACCGGGCGACCTGAAATTCAAGGACGTGAACGGCGACGGCGAAATCACCACTGCCGACCGTACTATGATAGGCGACCCCACCCCGGATGTTACCTACGGCATCACCCTCGGCGTAAACTATAAGAACTGGGAACTCGGCATCGACATGATGGGACAAGGCGGCAACCAGATATTCCGCACATGGGACAACTACAACTGGAGCCAGTTCAACTTCATGGAACAGCGCATGGACCGCTGGCATGGGCCGGGCACAAGCAACACCCAACCCTTGCTGAATACGAAGCACACCATCAACAACCTGAATTCCGAATACTACATCGAAGACGGCAGTTTCTTCCGCATCCGCAACGTGCAACTGGCCTATAACTTCGACAAGACCCTCATATCCAGAATCGGTATGCAGGCATTGAAGCTCTATGTCAACATTCAGAACCTGAAGACCTGGAAGCACAACACCGGATACACCCCCGAACTGGGCGGCAGCGCCATTGCTTTCGGCGTAGACGACGGCAGTTATCCGATGCCTGCCATTTATACATTCGGATTCAACCTGACATTCTAACAACAATTCACCGCAGAGCACACAGAGCCGCGCAACCCGGTATCCGCTGCGATGAACTAAAAAATAACAATTATGAAACTGAAAAATAAGATTTTAACTCTGATAGCAGGCACGCTCACCACCTTTGCCCTGACATCCTGCAACGATTTCCTCGATCGCGACCCGCTGGGACAGTTCACCGAGGACGACGCTCCGAACGCCCTCATCGGCGGAAAGATGTACAACGTATATTACCTGATGCGCAGTTACAACATTACTGCCGGCATTCCCGCTTTCATGATACACATGGTGCGCAGCGAGGACTCCGAAAAGGGAAGCGATGCCGGCGACGGCGCCGATCAGGCAGCCATGTGGGACGACTTCCAGTACACAGCTTCCAACGGTACGCTCAGCGCCTACTGGGGGCAGAACTATAAAATCATCTACCAATGCAACGAAATACTGGACGATCTGGAAAACAGCGAAAACAAAGACGATCCGGAAAATGTGCGTACCAAAGGAGAAGCCCTGTTCTTCCGCGCCTATTGTTACTTCAACCTTGTGCGCGCTTGGGGAGAAGTGCCTCTGGTGACTTTTAAAGTGGAAGAAGCATCCGATGCCAATGTGCCCAAGACCACTGCCGACAAGATATACGAACAAATAGACAAAGACCTGACCGAGGCCGAGAAATGCCTGCCGCTGACATGGACCTCCGAATATACCGGACGGATCACATGGGGAGCCGCCCGTTCGCTGCACGCCCGCACCTACATGATGCGCAATGACTGGGATAACATGTACGACGCCTCCACCGAAGTTGTCAAGTCGGGCATATACAACCTGAACACCCCGGTGGATAAAGTCTTTACCGTAGAAGGCGAGAACTGCGGCGAAAGCGTTTTCGAGCTGCAATGCGAATCGACCGACGCTTTGAAGAACAGTGACGTCATCGGCAGCCAGTTCTGCCAGGTGCAAGGCGTACGCGGCGCCGGCGAGTGGGATCTTGGCTGGGGCTGGCACATGGGCACAACACTGGTGGGACAGGCATTCGAAGCCGGCGATCCCCGTAAAGACGCCTCCCTGCTCTATTTCCGCCGGAGCATCAGCGAACCCGTTACCCCGGAAAACACCAACAAGCCCTACGGCGAGTCTCCCGTATCCACCGCAATGGGCGCCTATTTCAATAAAAAGGCATATACATCGCCCGAGCTGCGTAAGAAATACACCAAAGACGGGTTCTGGGTAAATATCCGCATTATCCGCTATCCTGACGTATTGCTTATGGCTGCCGACGCAATTCCGTCGGCTCGCTGTAAGGCGAACTCTCTACGAAAGTCATCCGCTCGACATCCACGTCCGGCTCGAAGAAACGGTTGAAAAAGACTACGCCCCGGGCCCCGTGACCGAGCAAAGCGCTCGACAAGGCGAAGACATTGGTCAGGCGCATGGGCAGTTTCACCGAAACGGGAATCTTCACCGCACCGGCCACCCGACCGACGATCTCCGCATAGTTCAACTCCAGTTCGCGAGCCTGGGCATGAATGTCCGTAGATTGGATGAAAATATTAAGCTCCAACGCGGAAGCACCGGCATCGGCCATCGCCGTAGCGTATTCGATCCAATCGCCTTTATCGACCACGCAATTGATGCTGGCGATTACCGGAAGCTCCGTCTTCGACCGCGCCTCCTGCACCAACCGGAGAAATCCGGCCTTGTAATCCTCGCCCAGATAACGCTGCAAATAAACCTCCGCATCGCCGTAAGCCGAATCGGATACGGTGTCCAGCGCAGCCGCATGGTGCAGGATCTGCTCCTCGAAGATCGATTTCAGAACCACCGCGCCCGCTCCGGCGGCGGCGCACTTCTCGATATTGGCGAGCGTCGCCGTATAGGGCGAACTGCTCACGACGATCGGGCTGTCGAGTTCCAGTCCGAGATAGGTAGCTTTCATGGGCTTATGCTGTTGCTGTTTGATTTCGACCCTCCAAAGGTAGCGATTCGCCCCCGCATTTCCAAATCCCACCTCTAAAACCCGCGGCAGCCAGCCGATGTTCCGTATCGACATGTTCAGCAGGCACGCTCCTGAGTCGGTCCGACTGCGACCGGACAAATACCTTCCCCCGAAAACAGCACTACACGCTGATTCCGGGGGAGGCCGGGTGTTGGAGCCCGAGAAAAGAAGATTGAAGAGGAATTCGTTTTGCGCCGCGGCCTTTCGAATCCGGCCGTCAGCCGGTCGCGAAGCCTATTTTCCATTTTTTAAGTCTTCAGTGTTGATTGTTTTGCCGTTT
>ENA-OPCW01001270-OPCW01001270.1-human-gut-metagenome-genome-assembly--contig:-NODE-1270-length-12884-cov-2.889157_pt1 | contig 12884 bp, 13 predicted proteins | sample MGYA00241258_ERZ501496 | MGnify/ENA primary metagenome ERZ501496 (study PRJEB25962, sample SAMEA2042660) | human gut metagenome | biome: human gut; feature: human-associated habitat; material: faeces...
TATGCGGACTATTAAGCGTATATTGATCATTATACGTTGATTGATACTTTTCTTTCATACCGGGAAAAAGTTGATCAAGTTGTTGATAATAGTAATCTCGACTTCCTTCTCTTAAAGTAACTCCCATGCCAAAACATATAACCCCTTTGACACCTGCTTCAAAACATCCTTTTAAAATAGCCACGATGTTTTCTTTTGTATCATTAATAAAAGGTAAGATTGGCGTTAACCAAACGATTGTTGGTATTCCTTGTTTATTTAATTCTTTTAAAACTTCAATACGTTTTTTTGTCGTACATACATGAGGTTCTAGTTTTTGGCATAATTCTTCATCATATGTTGTCAGTGTCATTTGAACTACACACTTTGTTTTCTGGTTGATTTTTTTCAATAAATCAACATCTCTTAAAACTAGATCTGATTTCGTAATAAGCGTTACTCCAAAACCATAGTGATCAATTAATTCCAAAGCTTTTCTTACATGATTTAATTCATTTTCTAAAGGCATATAAGGATCACACATTGAACCCATTTGAATCATGCATTTTTTTCTTTTATGTTTTAAACAATTTTCTAATAAGACTAAGGCATTTTCTTTTACTTCTATATCTTCAAAGTCATGATCAAAGTGATAACATGCACTTCTTGAATCACAATAAATACACCCGTGTTGACATCCTCTATATAAATTCATGGTATTTTGATTGGATAAAATTCCATTTACGTTTTTATAATGCATTCTTTTCCCTCCAATGTCTTTTATCTTATCACAATATAATAATTAACTTTGTCACATTATAGCACTAATACAACAAAAAAGTGGATTTAAAAAACGATATTTCAAAAAAATATCGTTTATTTATTCAATTTTCTTTTGATTTTGTAATAAAGCTTTATCATATAAGGAATTTCAAACAAATAAGTTGGATGTTCCCAATAGATATACATAATTAAGACAAAGTAAATCATAACCCCTACCACAACTGATAAAATAAGTGGTAAGAAAACACGATGAGTTAAGGTAAATAAACCATAATAAATACCTAATACGGCAACTGCCATAATTGAAGAAGCAATCAAAGGTAAAACATATGTTCTTTTTATTTCTTGTTTATAACCTATTTTTTTACGTAAAGCTTTTTGATTTAAATAACATACTTGAAAGGCAGTAACCAAAAACAAGAACATAAACTCCTAATGGTGTAATAAATAAAAGAATAGCTATAATAACAATATGACACACAAGAGAAAATGCTGCATTTCTTAAGGGTACATTGACTTCGCCCAATGCTTGTAAAATACCATTTGTAAGAGTGGATAAACCATAAAAAACAATAGCTGGTGACCCAAATATTAAGAGTTTTGTTGCCATCATAATTGTTGCTTTTTGAGGAAATAAAACACCCATAATTGGATAAGCCAACGCCGCCATTCCAATCGCTGCTGGAATTAAAATCATCATTGTGACACTTAAACCTGATGTAATATGTTCTTTTGCTTCTTTCACATTTTCTAAAGCCCATGCTGATGAAATTGATGGAATGGAAGCTGTAGACATTGCAGATGCGAGTGCTACTGGTACATTTTGTAAAACGATATATTTTCCTGCATAAACACCATAATTTGAAATATAAGCAATTTTATCAATATGATGAAAAGATTGTGCAAAATAGAAAATATACATATCGATTGTTGTTACTAAATTATAAACACATGTTGCTAAAATAATTGGTGCAATAATGTGCATGATCATTCTAAAAATATCTTGATAGGAATCTACATGCTCATTAACTTCTTCATCACTTTCTTCAACAAAAGTATTTTTCTTTTTCAAATACATAAAAATCATATACACCAAACCAACAAGGACACCTGCTCCTGTTCCAAGCGCAGAACCAGCCGCTCCAAAAGATCCTACTTTTGTTGCATCTACTCCAATATATGGTTGAATAAAAATATAAGCTGCAAGCAAAGCAACAACAGCATTGAAGATTTGTTCAATAATTTGTGAAACAGATGTATAAACTGTCGTTTTATGTGCTTGAAAATACCCTCTAAATACGCCTAATAACCCTGATAAAAAGATTGTTGGACATAATACTCGAAGTGCTGGAACTGCGTTAACATCTACAATAAAAGGTGCTAATATAAATAATAGTATTGCTGCACTTCCAGCAATAGCACAAACATAAATAAAAATACATTTTAATATTCTTTTAACATTTTTATATTCATGTAAGGCAATTTTTTCTGATATCAATTTTGAAATAGCTGTAGGTATACTATAAGAAGAAATAAGTAATACAAGTGCATAAATATTATAAGCAGTTGAATAATAACCATTTCCTTCATCTAAAATCATTGCAGTTAATGGACTACGATACAAAAGTCCAATAATTCTAACTAATATTCCTGCAAGCGCCAAAATTGAAGCTTGTTTAACGATTGAATTAGATCGACTCATAATGACCTCACTTTCCAAAAATCATTATAGCAAATATTATCATAAAAGCAAAATAGACAATCTTTCGATTGTCTATCTCTTTTATTCATCAAGACCAGTGATAATCCATTTATCATCTTTCTTTTCTAATGTTACTGTCGATGTTAATTTCTTAGTTGGTGCTTTTTTATATGTATCTGTCATTGTTTGATAAAGTGTAGGTGCAATTTCATCAAACACTTTAATAAGTGCTGCATTTTCCCCTTCTTTTTGAACAACTTTAGAAATTTCATCATAATGTTCAGTAATATAATTTTGAGCAGTTGTATTTAATTCATTTGAATCAAAATCAATTTTTGAATAATCTTTTTCTTTACCAGTAACAGTTACTTTAACCTTATCTCCATCTTCTTTTACATCTTTGATCTCGATATCAGTAAATAAATCTTTAAAGATTGCTTTTTTGAATTTATCAGTTTCTTCAACGAAAACTTTCCCATATTCTTCTTCCGTGTATATGAATTCCATTAATTCTTTTTCCATTTTTTCGAGTTCCATATCATTTAAAACAGAACTACTTGTAATCTTTTTAAGATTTTTAATGTCACATTCACTTACATAAGTAAAGAAATCAGTGACGACTTGTTTTTGTTCATCTTGTGAATTTGTTGAACTACATCCAGCAAGGAAAACAAGAGCAAATACACATAAAACTTTCATTATTTTTTTCATACTATTCTTTCCCTCCATTACAGTAATTATACCATAAAAAAAGAATGAGGAAAACCTCATTCTTAAAGTTCTTGTCCATTTGTTTCAATAACGTGTTTGTACCAATCAAATGATTTCTTTTTACTTCTAGAGAAATCACCTTCATGTTTATTATTATAGTCAACATAGATGAATCCATAACGTTTATCATATTCACCTGTTGATGCTGAAACGATGTCGATTGGAGACCACATTGTATATCCAAGTAAATCAACACCATCATAATCAACAGCATCTCTCATTGCTTGAATATGTTCTTTTAAGTAATCAATACGATATTGATCATCAACTGTACCATCAGCTTCTTTTTTATCATAAGCACCAAATCCATTTTCAACGATCATCATTGGAAGTTCAAAACGGTCATTAAACCAGTTTAAGCACCAACGTAATCCAAGTGGATCAATTTGCCATCCCCAATCAGAGGCTTTTAAGTAAGTATTTCTTACGAAATCTTCTGGTACATAATCAAATGTTTTTTCATTGCGTCCTTGATATTGAGTCGCAAATGACATGTAGTAAGAGAATCCAATATAATCCACCTTACCTTCAGCTAAGATTTTCTTATCTTCTTCAGTAATGAAATCATATCCTTTTCTTTCAAATTTCTTTAAGATATGACGAGGATAATGTCCCCTTGCATGTACTTCTACATACCAATATTTTTGATGCATTGCACCTAAAGCATTCATCATATCTTCAGGTTTTGGTGAAGCTGGATAAACACCATTCATCCCAATCATACATCCTACTTGTAAATCAGGATTGATTTCATGTGCTGCTTTGACAGCTAATGCTGAAGCAACTAATTCATGATGAGCTGATAAATACATTAAGTATTCTGCATCGTCGCCTTCTTTAAGTAAAACCGCACCTTCTTGAATTAAGTTATGTTGTGTAACATCCGCTTGATTATTGATTTCATTGAAAGTCATCCAATATTTTACTTTATGTTGATATCTTTCAAAACATACTTTTGCAAATTTAACGAACATATCAATTGCTTTACGATTTCTAAATCCACCATATTCTTTAGCTAATGCCCAAGGTAATTCAAAGTGTGATAATGTAATAACAGGTTCAATACCATATTTATGACATTCATCAAATAAATCATCATAGAATTTTAAACCATCTTCATTCGGTTTTTCTTCATCCCCTCTAGGGAAAATACGAGTCCATGCAATAGAAGTTCTAAATGCTTTAAATCCCATTTCTGCAAATAAAGCAACATCTTCTTTATAACGGTGATAGAAGTCAACACCTACATGGTTTGGATAATCTTCACCTTCAATAATACCATCAGTTAAACGTCTTGGTGCACCTGTTACGTTATCTCCTGCAGTTTCTACATCACTACAGCTGATTCCTTTTCCGCCTTCTTGCCAGGCACCTTCACATTGATGGGCAGCAACTGCTCCACCCCATAAAAAGTCTTCTCTAAATCCCATTCTGTTTCCTCCTTAAAATACACATCTATCATATCATTTTTTACAACTGTTTTCATTAATATCGTAAAAAAAATTGGTAAAGAAAACTTTACCAATTAAACATATCTGCATATTTTCTCAACACTTTCACCTTGATTGAATCTTTTACAAAGCTCATGTGTACATTTATGATATTTATCAAATGTTTGTTGACAATTTTTAACATGACTGTAAACTTTCCAATACCCTGCACTTAAATGTTTTCTACCTTCAATAAAACCTAAAACATCTGTCATTGGATATCCTAGAAATAAACCGATTTCATGGGGAAAGCCATTACTATTAAGACGTTTTTGTAAGTCAATAATAAGTGTTTCTAGTGATGTACAATTGTAATCATATTGTTTAAAGATTTTTTGAATTTGTTTACAAGAACATAATTTATTTAATTTTTCTTTTTGATAAACGTAGATCATTGAACGTCCTTTAATGGATAAGACTTTTAAATAAATATCTTTTTTATTTAAAATTTCATTATAATAATCAATACATTCTTCTAAATCATCTAAATCATTTAAATTATACATGCAGGCAACTTTTAACTTTGTTAGTGTTGGTGAGGCGTAAAAGATCAATCTTCTTTCGAATTCGTGAGCAGATAAAGGCATAATTAAGCAATCACTTTTTTAATAGCTTCGATATCTTCATCGCTACCATCATTTTCTACTTTATAAAGGCATGGTACATTATATTGTTCAGCAATAACATCTCCTGCTTTACAATAAGCTTCACCATATCCAGTATCACCACTTACAACAACACCTTTTAAATGTTCATTTTGACTTTGTAAGAATTCATCCACTTCATAAGGAACATCGCCAAATCCATCAGTATAAGTAAATAAAACATAATCTTCGTCGATTGTTTCACTACCATCTTCAATTTTTAAAGCATCATCAATTCCTAATTTAGAAATAATACTTTCAACATTTCCAGTTCTTGATGCATATACAACTTTCATTTTTTCTCCTCCTTTAGTTAGTTAAAGCTAACTCACAATATTATGTTAGCATAGCCTAACCTTTGTGTCAATCACTCTTATTACAGTTTGATAGAGATTTTAAAAAAATATACATTTAAATAAAAAAAGATATCACACTCCATGATATCTTTGATTTTATATGGCGGTACTTATGGGATTCGAACCCATGACCCTGTGCTCCGGAGGCACATACTCTATCCAACTGAGCTAAAGTACCGTATATTTTTTGTAGAAATTATAATCATTTTAGCTAAACACCCGTTTACGCTTTGGAGGCGTACGCTTTATCCAGCTAAGCTATAGCACCCTGTAAAAAGTATAACATGTTTTGTTTATCAAAAACAATTGTATTGAATATTTAGATTTGTTAGAATGTCGATAAATGAGGTGAAGTGATGAAAAAAGGAATTATTATTACATTATTAGGTGGCACATTTTGGGGTATTTCTGGAACGATGGGACAATTTTTGTTTCAAACTTATCATTTAAATACAATGTGGCTGACAACAATGAGAATGATTTTTGCAGGAATCATTTTATTAGCTACATGTTTTATCAAAGATACCAAAAAAACATTAAGTATTTGGGAAAATAAAAATGATGTTTTTCAACTTGTTTTATTTGCAATCTTAGGATTGATGTTTTGTCAATATTCTTATATGACTGCGATCTATTATTCAAATAGTTCAACTGCAGCTATTTTGCAATATTTAAATCCAATCTTTATTATGTTTTATACTTGTCTTGTCTGTAAAAGACTTCCCTATAAAAAAGAACTTCTATGTGTTGCTTTAGCTTTTGGGGGAACTTTTATCCTTGCAACGCATGGAAATATTCATGAAATGGTTTTATCTTTTGAAGGATTATTTTGGGGTGTGTTGGCTGGTCTTGCAGCATCTTTTTATTCCTTACTTCCTCGTCACATCATGAATAAATACGGCAGTTTAATTCCTACAGGATATGCAATGATTATTGGTGGCGTTGTTTTAGGAGCCATTGGACGTGTTTGGAATATTTCTGTTTCTTTAGATATCTTTGGTTATTTAGGAATGATCGGTATTATCGTTATTGGAACAGTTTTAGCTTTTTCGATGTATTTGATTGGTGTCAATCTTATTGGACCAATGAGAGCATCCTTGATTGCTGCTGTTGAACCTTTAAGTGCAACGATTTGTATGTGTTTATGGTTACATTCCCCTTTTACATTGATTGATGTTTTAGGTTTTATTATGATCATGTCAACGATCTTTATATTATCATATAAGAAAAAGAGCTAACGCTCTTTTTTAAATTAGATTTAATTTTTTTAAAATATGTAAGCCTTCTTGAATAGCACCCTGTCCTCCAGTTTTGCTAAGAGTATATGTTGCCACTTCTTTTGCTTCTTTACAACCATTGGCTGGTGTAAAACTATAAGGGAACCCTTCTAGCATACATACATCATTTAAGCCATCACCAAAGGTTGCTACTTCATCAAGGGTCAATCCTTTTAATTTTAAAACTTCTTTTAACATGATTCCTTTATCATAATCATCACATGTTATTTCAATATTATCTTCATAAGATGAAGAAATATTTAGATGAGGTATACTTCTTAAACGATCAGCAACCCCTTTAGCTTCTTCTGGATTTAAATGTCTAGCATCTACTTTTAAAGGCAAAGCTCCTTGGTTATAAATATCATCAATTGATTTTACCGAGGTACAATCATTTAAATAACCCCATCTTCTAAAGAATGTCGTATTTGGAAGGTCTTCTAAAGTAACGCCCTCACGACCTTTCATCAATAATTTAACATGTAAATCCCAATAGCTTTCAAAATCCGTTAAAATATATTTTCCTTTTGTTGTATGAATAGAAATATGATAATTATATTTTTGTAAAATAGGAATCATTTTTCTAAAAGCCGCTTCATCCATTGGATGCGTAATATTTTTAGTTCCTTCAATATTTCGATATTGTGTCCCATTATTAATAATCAAATCACCATCTACATGAGACTTTTCAATCATATCAAGCATCATATTCATGTCTCTACCTGAAGCAAACATAAATTCAATGCCCTTTTTTTTATAAAAATCAATTTCTTTAATATCATCATCATAAAAATGATTATCTCTATCAATGCTTGTTCCATCCACATCTAAAACAACTAATTTAATCATACTCTACCCTCTATCTTCCAAACTTATCCTTTAATTTATCAAATAAACTTTGTGAAATACCAAATTTTTTACACATATCTTGAACATATTGATTGACTTCTTCATTTGACATATTTTTTAATTTTTCTTCATCAATACCTAAGTTTCCCATTGTTGATTTCATTTGATCATACATTCCTGTATCACCATTTTGATAATTACTCATCATTTCATCGACCCAACGTTTTGCTCCTTCTAATTGTTGGTTTTCTTGACTATCTTGTTGATCAAAAAAACTTTGTGCTTCATTTAAAGCTTCTATTTCATCACTGTCAAGTCCTAAACTTTCAAAGAAATCTAAACAATAACGACATAAAGAACGACATTCATCTTGATAATCTAAATCTTTAAGTTCTTTTGCCATCTCAAGTTCATGTTCAATATCTTTTATTTGTTGGTACTGTTGTTTTGTAAGTTCTAAATCTTCATAAACATCTTCTTTTAAATCATTTAAAACAATTGGTACAAAGTATTCTACTTTTTCATAAGCAGACATTTCATAAGAAATTGGCATTTCTAAAATTCCGCTTAAACATTCAATAAATTCTTTTAAATTTAAATAATTATTTTTAAAGACAAAAGTACTTGTTTTTGTTTTGATTTTGGCATAAAAATCAAAAGTTTCTTCTTTTTTTACAAGAATTAATTTTTCAATATCTTCATATAAAAAGAAATGAGGTTCTTTAAAACAAAAATAAATTCCTTGATCCGTAAAGATCATTCCTTTACTTCCATCACCACTTGCATCAATAAATCCTAATACTTGATAATCTGTTGTACTTCCATATAAATAAAGTGCTTGTGATATCTGTGAAGGAATATTTTGTTGACTATAAAAAGTTGCCTCATTAACAATACTTTCATCTAAATTTTCTAATATGATTTCTTTTTCCATTTTTATCACCTTCTAATACTTTACTATATTTTTTAAACAATGCAAAGAAAAAATCCTTAATTGTTTAAGGATTTTGAATACATTTTTTTACTTGTAAAAAATGCAATAACTAAAATAACAAAAGTGATATCAAAAGGACTGTTATAAAATAAAATAGCAATCAATAATGAAATAATAATACTTATTATTTCAACAATAAAAGGTTGAGTGGAAACTTGATAACGTTTAATTAAATTTCTTTGATTTAAGAGTTGTTTGACACTAATACAAAGCATAATTACCGCAACCAGTAAATCAATATAGTAATTGATTAAATAATGATTTCCCACCAACTCTTTAACAAAAAGAAGTACAATATAGATGCACATTGTAAGTAATATACCAGACATTTCATATTTATTAAAATCTCTTTGTTTTAACTGATTGATTTTTTCTTTGTAATTAAGCTTTTTATTAATTTGATCCACAAATGATTGGGTATTTTGACCAACTAATTGTTGAACTGTTTTTCCTTTTTCTTGACTAGAAATCATTTGTTCAATTATTTCTGCAAGCAAAACATTTGTTTTTAAAGTATTTTTTTGTTTTTTAAACAAAGCTTTTTCAATTTCTTGATAACATTTAAAATAATCATCATTTAAACTTTTTACTTTAACACTGTTTTCAAAATATAAATCATACTTCTTTTCTTTCATCTTAATCTACCTTTAATACATTTGTATTGATTTCGCTAATATGACAATTAAAGAATTCTGTCATTACTTGAATCATATAATAAGTATCTTTGATTCCAGCTGTTTCATATGTCGAATGCATTGCGAGTTGTGGTAACCCAATATCCACACTATTCATAGAAACTTGAGCCATAGCGATATTACCTAAAGTACTTCCTCCCGCTTCATCTGAACGATTTGCGAAGAATTGTACAGGTACATTGGCTTTTTTACATAAATCTTTAAATACTGCAATACTTACCGCATCGCTTGTATATTTTTGACCTGCATGAGATTTTACAACAATTCCTTCATTCATATAAACACAGTTTGTCGCATCTGTTTTTTGTGGATGATGTGGGTGAACCGCATGTGCATTATCTGCAGATAACATAAAACTTGAAGCAATAGCACAATAGAAATCTTCTTCTGTTTTTCCAAGTGCACTATTAGCACGTTTTAATACATCATATAAAAGTGTTGAAGCAGCTCCTTGTTTTGTTCCTGAACCAACTTCTTCGTTATCAAAGCAAGCTAAAACATCGATTGATTGATCATTTCCACCCGCTAAGAATCCTTTTAATGAAGTAAAAGCACATTGTAAATCATCTAAATGTTGGCTTGAAATAAATTCATCGTTAGCTCCCCAGATAGATGGCGCTGTACGGTTATATAGATATAAATCACTACCATAAATATCTTCTACTTGAACTCCTGCTTCTTTAGCAACGAGTTTCATAAAGTCACCTGGTTTACAATCAGCCCCACCAAATAAAGGAAGCATATCAATTTGTTTATTATATGCATAACCATCATTGACCGCTCTGTTCATATGAATAGCCATATTTGGAATTAAAACTAAATCACGATCAATATTAATTAATTGTGTTTTTAATTCATTTCCATCTTTAATTAATAAACGTCCAGCAATAGATAATGGTTTATCAAACCAAGTTGAACAAATCATTCCTCCATAACCTTCCGTATTTAATTGTGTGTATTTACCCTTTACTTCTAATTCAGCATTTTCTTTTAATTTGAAAGTTGGGCAATCACTATGTGAAGCAGCAACATTAAAACTATAATTTTCTAAATTGCTTCCGACCTTTAAAGCAATAATACTTGAATTATTACGAGTAATATAATATTTTCCACCTGGAGCCATTTTCCAAGGTTTTCCCTCTAATAATTCAACAAATCCATCTTTGTTTAATTCTTCTTTAATGTTTTCAACAGCATGGAATGCTGTAGGACTTTTTTGTAAAAAGTCTAATAATTCTTTTGAAATTCCCCTATACATTTTCTAACACCTCTTCTATATTTTATCACAATTATTCTGTAATAGCGTTAGCTTTTTCTCTTTTAGCAATAGCTGGTAAAATTAATCCTAATGCAGTTAAAACAACAGGAGTAATAACATTTAAAGCCATTGTAAATAAGTCAGTTGAGTAAACACCCATGATACAACATGCAGCTGTTACAAATAGACACCATCCACCAAAGAATAAAGCAATTGGTTGACACTTAACAAAACGGTAATCAGCTGGAATCTTATCGTAAGCTTTTCTTAAACCAATATAAGCTAAGAATACCCAAATATAACGCATTGGCATACATACAGAATTTAATTTATTTAATTGTGCTAACACACCAGCAGCACCTTGTCCACCAATGATTTGAATTAAAATGATACTTCCTGATAAAACAACAACCATTTTAATTCCATTAACATAAGCTCCATATTTGTTTTGTTTTAATAATTTAGATGGAATGAATTGTCTTGCATCTTCATTATCTAATAACATTCTAAGTGGTGCATCAATACTTAATACTAATGTTGAGAATTGCCCAATCATATTACATAATGCGTAAATAATTAGTAATGCATCTCCCATATGATAGTATTGACCTAATTTTTGGAATGACCAGTAAGCACCATTTGATACATATGAATTGAATGATTCTGGTGATGCATTGATTACAGTTGGATCAAACATCATACCCATAGCAAATGTACCTAAAATAGCACATACCATAACCATGATTGCAAGTGCAATCATCCCTTTTGGGAATCCTTTTGAAGGATTTTCTACTTTATTTACATAAGGTGAAATCTTTTCACACCCACCAACTGCAAATACCAAAATAGAAAGTGATGTAAAATAATTGACATTAAATTGTGGAACAATTTTGTCAAAACTAAAATCTAATGATAAATATCCCCCATTTGGATTAATTGCTGGTGCAGCAAACATCATTAAGATATATAAGATTGACATAACGAACATACTTGTTCCTGCAATTGTTGCTAATTGTTTAAGTGGATTTAACCCTCTACTAGCAAACCAACAGAAAAATAAGAATACTGCAAGTGTTGCAAGTTGCACATATAATGTTGGAAGCGAATCATAAACTTCAGCATTTCTAAAAATTGCCCAGCTTAATGCTTTTAAACCTCCACTACCTTTACTTGCAATATAAGTAACGTGACATGCCCAATATGTCCATCCAGCATAGTATGCAAGTTTAGGGCCAAATGTTTCATGTACCCAAGAACTTACTCCTCCACCAGAATTTTTAAACGCAGACCCTAGTTCTCCCACCATTAAAGCGTAAGGAACAAAATAAAGTGCGAACATTAATACCCAACTAAAAACTACTTGGATACCATTGAAGTAGATAAAGCCATTTAAAACGTTTCCAAATCCCCAAACAGTAGAAAACGCCATGAAAGCTAAACCATACCACTTGATTTTTTTTGAATCTTCCATGATTTTACCTCCGTATTTTTTGAATAACTTAGGTCGTTTATTCTTAAATAAAATACAAACATTGTACTTCACAATACACAATTATATCGTATTGTGTCGATAAATGCTATATATTTTATTTTATTGTATGCTTTTTTAGACATTTATCTGTAAATTGTCTAAAAAACATACATTTATCTCAAAATATAATATTCTATTTTTATCATCAATAAACTTTTATTATTATTCATTTCTATTTAACACCAAATATTTGCCTTTTAAACACCTATTTATTTCATCAAATACATACCCGCTTTGTTAATATAAATCAAAAGAGGTGACAAATATGGAAAATACATTATATTTTAAAGACATGATTCATTGTGATCAAAATAACTATCCTAAAAAAATCTACAAAGTAGAATATTCTAAAATGTTGATAGAAATTTTAGATAGCAATCACATTCAGGGTAGACCCTTCTATTTTAGCAGTCCTCATTCTAGAGACGATTTCATCAAGCAAATTAAAGATCATATTTTAAGAATCAATTATGAAGAGCTCGAACAAATACAACACTATTGGAAAAAGAACAAAAAATAATTATGAGAGGTTTTGCCTCTCATTTTACTATATTA
>ENA-OPCW01001271-OPCW01001271.1-human-gut-metagenome-genome-assembly--contig:-NODE-1271-length-12874-cov-3.059989_pt1 | contig 12874 bp, 10 predicted proteins | sample MGYA00241258_ERZ501496 | MGnify/ENA primary metagenome ERZ501496 (study PRJEB25962, sample SAMEA2042660) | human gut metagenome | biome: human gut; feature: human-associated habitat; material: faeces...
TTAATGTTTGGCATTGCTGTTGGAAGTCATTTAAGAAAATAGGTTTCGTTACTTAAGTTTTGTATATGGTGATTCTTTAAAGAAAATGGTTCCTTTTGCGAAAAAGAAAGATTATGATACAGTGATTATTCGTGGAATCAATAGAATTAGTGATGAATTAAAAGATACCCTTCGTTTAGGTAAAGTCAAAACAGTTATTTATGTTAATTCTTCTACATCTATGCTTGCAAAAGATTTGCAAGAACTTTCAAAATATTATAAAGTAATAGAGATTAAAGCAGTTGATAGTCATATTTATCAATCTTATGTGACATCAATTGTAAAATTAATTAAAAAATAGGAAGAAGGAATAAAGATGGAATTTGATTATACACCTAAGGGAGTATGTTCAAGAAACATTCATGTTGAAGTTGAAGATGGCATTGTTAAAGATGTTCAATTTACTGGTGGATGTTCTGGAAATACACAAGGTGTGGCAGCCTTATGTAAAGGAATGAAAGCAGAAGATGTGATTGCTCGTTTAAAAGATATTAAATGTGGTGCTAAACCAACGAGCTGTCCAGCACAACTTGCTAAAGGTTTACAAGAGAATTTATAATTCTCTTTTTTTTATTTGTAACATAAAATAGAATGGTGATAATTATGTTGATTCGTATCAAAAAGATGCAGTTTATTGTTGGATGTTGTATGATCTTACAAATTGTTTTTTCATCAATTTGGATTCCATTTCATTTTATTGCGATGCTTTTATCAATCATTATTATTTTATGGCAAAGAAAGTTTTGTGTCTTACAAATTCATTACCATTATTATATATTACTTCTCTATATTTATCGGCTGGTTTTCTTAATTATTTTAACTTATCCTTTCTTTGAAATGCTTTATTTAATCTTCACATTATATGTTGGAGTTATCTTAATTTTGTTATCAATGAAAACATTTTTGTAGTTCTTTTCTTCCTATTTAATTTAGCGTATAATGATAAAAAAGGTGGTGGGAATATGATTGGTGAATTAAATATCTATAGTTGTTATAGCTTTCAAAATAGTACGATTCTTATTAAAGATTTATGTAAAAGAGCTCATGATCTTCATTTAGAAGCAATTGCTTTAACGGATATTAATAATATGTATGGGGCGGTAGAGTTTTCTAATGAGTGTCATAAATATGACATTAAACCTATTTTTGGAATGCAAGGCAATGTAAATGTTGAAGGGGAAATCTATCCTTTTTTATTGTTAGCGAAAGATCAAGTCGGTTATCATGATTTAATGAAGATTTGTAGTGATATTAATTTAAGTGATCAAAAAGCCATCGATTTAGAAAAATTACGTCTTTACCATGAACATCTTTTTATTCTTTCTGGATGTAAAGAAGGAATTGTCGAAAGATGTGTTTTAAAAGAGCTCGAATCAGAGGCATTACGCTATATGGCTCTGTTTAAGGAAATGTTTAAGGATAATTATTATATTTGTCTCCAAGATCATGGCATCCAAATGCAAAAACACTTAAATGAAAGACTTAAAGCTCTTGCAAAACTTCAAGGTATTAAAGTATGTGCATCGAATGAAGTTCGCTATCTCTATCCTCAAGAAGCGTTTGCTATTGATTTGATGCAGGCAAGTGTTTATGGTGAAAAAAGAAGTCAACGAGATACTTTACAAACAAATCAAAAATATTTAAAGAGTGGCTATGAGATATCTTTACTTTTTGAAAGAGAAATTATTGAAAATACCAATGATCTTTTAAAAAGATGCAATGTGACTATTGAAACAGGACAAATGCATTTACCTCTTTATCCCTTACCAGATAATGTTTCAAGTCAAGATTATTTAAAACAATTATGTATTGTTGGTTTGAAAAAAAGATTCAAAGGGAAAAAGATTTCCCAAGAATATATAGAAAGACTCAAAAAAGAATTAAATGTGATTTCTAAAATGGGTTTCAATGACTATTTCCTTATTGTTTTTGATTATGTTCGCTATGCTAAAACCCATCAAATTCTTGTTGGACCAGGAAGGGGTTCAGCAGCCGGAAGTTTAGTCAGTTATGTTTTAGGAATTACCAATATTGATCCTTTAGAATATGATTTACTTTTTGAACGCTTCTTAAATGAGGAACGTGTAACCATGCCAGATATTGATATTGATTTTCAAGACGACCGACGTGATGAAGTAGTACGTTATGTCACAGAAAAATATGGACAAGAACATGTTGGACAAATTGTTACCTTTTCAAGTTATGGTCCTAAAGTTGCTTTAAAGGATCTAGGAAAGGTTGTTTCAGTGCCTCTACCTAAACTTGAAATGATGTGTAAATATATTCCTACTCAAGGAAAAAATAAAAAAACGGTAAGAGAAGTTTATGAAACATCGTATGCTTTTAAAAATATGGTTGATCAAGAACCTGAACTTAAAAGAATCATGCCAGCCATCTTTCTTGTAGAACGTTTACCAAGAAATATTTCTATGCATGCTGCGGGTGTGGTTTTATCTAGAGATTGTTTAAATGAGGTTGTTCCTCTTACTAGAGGCCCTCACCAAAATGTTTTAACCCAATATTCTAAGAATTATATTGAAAGTGTGGGACTTTTGAAAATGGATTTTCTAGGTTTAAAAAATCTCACGATTCTTTCTTATATATTAAATAATATTGAAAAATATGAAGGTATTCGTTTAAATTTGAATGAGATTCCTTTAGATGATCTAAAAACTTTTCAAATGTTAGAAAAAGGTGATACTTTAGGTGTTTTCCAATTAGAATCACCAGGTATGAAAAATTTATTTAGACAATTAAAGCCACGATGCTTGCAAGATATTGGCGATGCCAATGCCCTTTATCGACCAGGACCTATGGGAGAAATTCCTCATTATATTGCACGTCGTTTTAAAAAGGAAGAAGTTGCTTATCCTCATAAGGATTTAAAAGAAATCTTAGAGCCAACTTATGGGATTATGATTTATCAGGAACAATTGATGCAAGTTGTTCAAAAAATCGCTGGTTTTTCGCTTTCTAAAGCAGATAATTTAAGAAGAGCGATTTCTAAAAAAGATTTTGATTTAATGGCTTCTATTAAAAATGATTTTATCGAAGGAGCTTTAAAGAATGGATATAGTCAAAAACAAGTAAATGAGATCTTTGCTTTGATAGAAAAATTTGCGGATTATGGTTTTAATAAATCGCATGCTATTGCTTATGGCTTGATTGCTTATCAATTAGCTTATCTTAAAGCAAATCATCCACTAGCATTCTATGGGGCAATTCTTTCTAATGAACAAAATAGTGATGTTCATAAAATGGAATATATTGCTGAAGCAAAGAAATATCGTATTCGTGTTTTACCACCTTCTATTAATTATTCAACAAACCGTTTTGAACAAGTAGAAGGAGATTTACGTTTTTCTCTTTTAGGTATTAAAAATGTAGGACAAGCGGGTTATCAAGCGATTGTTGAAGAAAGAGAAAAGAATGGTTTGTTTAAAGATATTTTTGATTTTATTTCACGGATGGATGGAAAAAAAGTCAATACGATGATGTTAGAGAGTTTAATTGATGCGGGAGCTTTTGATGAATTCGAATTGAATCGTGCTACTTTAAAAGCTAATCTTGAAAAGATTGGAGAGTATGCTAATTTAAAAAATACGATTGGTATAGATGAACCTCCTTTATTAGATATTGTTCAAGAAAATAAAATGGTTCGTCTTGAATTAGAAAAGAAAGCTTTAGGGGTTTATTTATCAATGCATCCTTTGGCGTATTTAAAACAAAAATTACAAGTTCCTGTAATTGCGATTGCCCGTTTAAATGAATATGTCTCTAAAAATGTGAGTGTTTTATTAATGCTTACAAGAGTCAAAGTAATTGTTGATAAAAAGGGTAATGAAATGTGTTTTATTGAAGGACATGATGAAACAGGAAATGTCGAGGGAGTTGTTTTTTCATCAACTTATCGACAAGTAAAAGATTTATTAGAAAAGAATAAAGTAATCTATATTGAAGGTAGAATAGATTATCGAGATAAATTATCTTTGGTTGTCCAAAGAGTCAAAGAAATAAGTAAATGAGGTATAAAATGGAAAAGTTAGTTGTTATTGATGGGAATTTTTGGTTGTTTAGTTGTTATTATGCTACGGCAGCAATGGGAAATTTAATGGTAAATAAAGATGGGATTCCAACGAATGCGGTTTATGGTTTTGCCAATCGTTTAGAAAGTCTTTTAAAACAAGATCCAGAATATTTAGTTGTGGCTTTTGATGCCAAAGGGAAAACCTTTAGAAGTGAATTACTAGAAGAATACAAGGGAACAAGAAAACCAACGCCTGATGAACTTATTTGTCAGTTTTCAATGGTTAGAGAATTTTTAGATGCTCATCATATTCCTTATATTGAAAAAGAAGGATATGAAGGAGATGACATTATTGGTACCATTTCTAAAAAAGCAGCAAGTCAAGGAATGGAAGTTGCTATTTATACAAATGATAAAGATATGATGCAACTGATTAATCCTTTAGTTAAACAATATAAAAAACCTCAAAAAACCAATGATTATGAAATCGTTAGTGAAGAAAGCTTTGTTGAAAAATATAACTTGAAGCCTGATCAAATGCGTGATTTATTAGGACTTATGGGTGATAGTGCCGATAATATTCCAGGTATTCCAGGTATTGGTGAAAAAACAGCTTTAAAGCTTTTAAATCAATATGGAACGATTGAAAATTTAAAAGAACATATGTCAGAACTTAAAGGAAAAATGGGAGAAAAAGTAAGAGAAAATATTGAATTAGGGCTGCTTTCTAAAAAGATTGCGACAATTCTTACCGATGCTCCTATTGAACTTGATTTGGCTGTTTGGAAATATCAAAAACAAGATTATAATAATGATCTTGCCGCTTTCTATCGTCGTTATGATATGAATTCTTTACTTAAAAGAATGTCTATTTCTAATGAAACAAAACCGGTAAAACCATTAGAATATCAAATTGTAGATACTTTACCAACCATTAAAAAGGATAGTGCTCTTGTTGTTGGTGTTTATGATACTAACTATCATAAATCACCAATTCTTGGTTTTGGTATTTATAATGATCAAGAAGCGTATTATATTTCTTTAGAAAAGGCAATTCAAGATCAAGGATTTAAACAATTTATTGAAGATGAAAATATAAAAAAATATGGTTATGATATTAAAAAATGTATCAATGCATGTCGTTGGCATGGTCTTACAATTAAAGGATATTCTTTTGATTTACAATTAGCTTCTTATATTTTAAATCCATCATTAAAAGATGAATTAAAAATTGTTTGTGATTATTATCAATATTTCGACTTACAATTTGATGAGGAAATCTTTGGTAAAGGTGCTAAAAAACATGTTCCTGAAGAAAGTATTCTTTCAAAACATTATGTTTTACAAGCAAAAGCCATCTATGAATTAAAAGATGAAGCAATCAATCGTTTGAAGAAGGACCAACAATATGATCTTTATGAAAACGTAGAAATGCCTGTTGCCTTTATTTTAGCGGATATGGAATATCAAGGAACTAAAATGGATCAAGGTGTTTTAAAAGAATTAGGGGATACGTTTAAAACACAAATCGATCAATTAGAAAAGGAAATCTATCTTTTAGCCCATAAAGAATTTAATATTGCCTCTCCTAAACAATTAGGAGAAGTGCTTTTTGAAGATTTAGGCCTTCCTAATGGAAAGAAAACAAAAACAGGTTATTCAACATCGGTTGATGTTTTAAATAAACTGAGAAATGTGCATCCAATCATTGATAAAGTTTTAAATTATCGTACGATCAGTAAACTTTATTCAACTTATATCGTTGGTTTACAAGAACAAATCTTTATTGATGGGAAAACACATACCATCTATAATCAAGCTTTAACTCAAACAGGACGTCTTTCTTCAACAGATCCAAACTTACAAAATATACCAGTGAAAACAGAAGAAGGAAAACTCATTCGTAAAGCGTTTGTTCCTGAATATGACTATTTGATTTCATTTGACTACTCACAAATTGAATTACGTGTATTAGCTCATTTAGCGAATGTGACAAGTCTTATTCAAGCATTTAATGAAAATAAAGATATTCATCGACATACAGCAAGTGTGGTTTTTGGTGTCAGTGAAGATGAAGTGACTTCAACAATGCGTCGAAACGCTAAAGCAGTCAACTTTGGAATTATTTATGGGATGTCAGATTATGGACTTGCCGAACAATTAGGTGTGACTGTCAAAGAAGCAAAATCTTTTATTGAAAAGTATTTTGAAAAATATGCAGAAATTAAAGAGTATATGAATAAAAGCATTGCTTTTGGAAAAGAAAATGGTTATGTTTCTACGGTTTTAAATAGAAAACGTTATATTCCTGAAATCAATGAAAAGAATTATATGCGCCAAGAATTTGGAAAGCGTTTGGCGATGAATTCACCAATTCAAGGTTCAGCGGCAGATATTATCAAGCTTGCCATGATTAAAGTTGATCAATTATTAAAAGAAAATCATATGAAATCAAAAATGATTTTACAAGTACACGATGAATTGATTTTTGATGTTTATGAAGATGAACTTGAACAAATGATGAAACTTGTTCAAACAGGAATGGAAAGCGCTTATCAAATGACAGTTGAATTAAAAGCAGAAGGAACATACGCTAAAAATTGGTATGAATTAAAGTAGGTGAAAAAATGCCAGAATTACCAGAGGTTGAAACGGTAAAAAGAACGTTAGAAAATTTTATTTTAAATAAGAAAATTAAAGATATAGAAGTTATTTATCCTCGTATTATTGAAGATGATGTTGAAGTGTTTAAACAAAGAGTTGTTAATAAAACATTTTTAAAGATAGATCGGGTAGGAAAATATTTGATTTTTATTTTAGAAGATATTGCTTTTGTTTCTCATTTAAGAATGGAAGGTAAATATCAAATTTGTACAAAAGAAACATCACTTTCTAAACATGATCATGTGATTTTCTATTTAGATGACGATACACAGTTACGTTATAATGATGTTCGTAAATTTGGACGTATGAAACTTGTGGATAAAGAAAGTTATAAAACATTAAAGCCGCTCAATCAACTAGGAAAAGAACCTTTTGAGGCGGATGTTAATGAAATCTATCAACGTTTAAAGAATAAAGATACTGCCATTAAAACGGCTTTGCTTGATCAAACGCTTTTAGCGGGAATTGGAAATATCTATGCCAATGAAATTTGTTATGCCATGCATTTAAATCCCCAAACTAAAGCCAAAGCTTTAAGTAAAAAAAGAGTAAAAGAGCTTATAGAAGTTTCAAGTTTTATTTTAAATGAAGCAATTAAACAAGGTGGGACAACGATTCATTCCTTTAGTGCTAATGGGATTGATGGTTTATTTCAGGTGCAATTAAAAGTGCATATGCAAGAAAAATGTCCTCAAGGACATGACATTAAAAAAATATCTTTAAATGGGAGAGGAACATATTATTGTCCAATATGTCAAAAAGCAAGACGATGAAAGTATATGGAATTACAGGGAGTATTGCCTGTGGAAAATCTACAGTAACCAATTATTTACGAGAACATGGCTATCTTGTCATTGATGCCGATCGAATTTCTAGGGAGGCTCTTACAATAGATCAAGGGTGTATTGAAAAAGTTGATCAACTTTTTCATTGTGTACATGGAGGCATTGTTGATCGAAAAACTTTAGGAAAGAAAGTTTTTCATGATGCAAAGGCTAAAAAAATGTTGGAGAATATTATTCATCCCTATGTTATTTCTCAATTAAAAGAAGCTATTCAAGAAAATCAAGATTTACCATGTTTATTTTTAGATATACCCTTACTTTATGAATCTCATTTAGAATATCTTTGTGATTCAATTATTGTTGTTTATCTTGATGAAAAACAACAAGTAAAACGTCTGATGGAAAGAGATCATATTGATGAAGAATATGCTTTGACGATTATGAAAAATCAAATATCTTCTGATAAGAAAAAAGAAATGGCGGATATTGTTTTAGATAATACAAAAGATCCAGCATTTCTTTACCAACAAATAGAGCAACTAATGAAAGGAATAGAAAATGAAAGAATTACTGACAAGTGACATTTATCAAATAAGAAGTAGTTATATGCTTGATGACATTTCTTATAAAACACTTTTACAACTTTATCAACCAATCATGGGAATGGAAGCTGTCTCTTTGTATATGACACTTTATTCAGAACTTGATCAAATAACACTTACGAAAAGTCCTTCTTTGATCTCTCGGCTTTGTAAGATGACGGGATTTTCTTTAAATGAACTTTCTCAATCCTTAAGTAAGTTAGAAGCAATTGGCTTAATGAGTTCTTATAAAAAGAAAAGTCAAGAAAATCGTTTTCTATTTGATTTAAAAATGCCTTATTTACCCCATGAATTTTTAAATCATCCTATTTTAAATGATCTTTTACAAAAAAGATTAAAAGATGAGTATAAAAAAACAGTCTCTGTATTTAAGGTCTATAATGTCAATCTTGATCATTACCAAGATATTAGTGCGAATTTTACGGATGTTTTTGATGTTCATTATCAAGGAAAAGAAGTTTTAAAAGAAAAAAGTTATAAACAAAAAATACATAAAGCTTTTGAAGATGAATATGATTTATCACTGTTCTATCAAGGAATAGAAAATTTACAGTTATCTAAAAAAATGTTTACCAAAGAAGATGAACAATTAATTCAACGAATGGGATTACTTTATAAAATCAATGCATTAGATATGCAAAATCTTGTTAAACAATCCGTGGTTCAAGGGCATCTTGGAAAAAGATTGTTTTCAAGAAATTGTCAACAATATTATGATTTGAAAATGCCTGAAAAATTTGAAAATATTTTTCATAAGCAATCGCCTTTACTTCATGAACAAACTGGAAAATCTTCACTTGATAAACATATCTATTATCTAGAAAATATTTCACCTTATGATTTATTGAAAGATAAAATAGGTGGTAAAGAACCATTAAAGAGAGATTTACAAGTGATTGAATCTTTATTGACAACTTTAGAATTAGAACCTGGTGTGATTAATGTTTTAATTGAAACGACACTTGAAAAATGTAATCAATCTTTACCTAAAAGCTTCATGGAAGCTTTAGGAAGTCAATGGAAAAGAAAGAAGATTCAAACGGTTAAAGAAGCTATTGATGAAGGAAAAGCTTATTTGAAATATCAAGGAAAACAGAATACTTCTTGGGATGAATATACGAAAGAATTTAATATTGTTTCCCATGATCAAAAACAAGAAGATGTTGATGAAGATGCGCTTGCTTTATTGCAACAATATGATTAGGAGGAAGAAAGATGCAAAATATACAAGAATTTCATTTATTTGATAATGATCAAAATTTTCAAAAACAAAAACAAGAAAGTATTGATCAATTAATCCAAAACCCAAATATTTTAAAATTTTTATCTGATCATTCTCTTAATCGTGAGTTTATTGAAGATAACTGGGTAGAGTTTTTAGATTATCAAGAAGATCTACAAATATGTCAAAATTGTAAGGATTTATCTCAATGTCAAAAAGTATCAAAGGGAATGCAACAACTTCTTTGTTTGGAAAATGAAGGGTTGAAAGTTAATTTAACACCATGTCGTTTTGGTAAAGCTTTATTAGATAAACAACATTTGTTAGGTCATATTACAGTTAGTAATGTTAGTGATGATTTACTTTTGTCTGATTCACATTCGATTAAAGATATTATGAATAAGGAATTGGCAGTTAAGATTAATGAGTTTTTATCAAAACCAAGTCAAAAGGGTCTTTATATTTATGGACCTTCTGGTTGTGGAAAGTCAACTTTAGCTGGTTTTATAACACGTTCACTTTCTAGAAAGGATTATCATATTGGTTATATTCATTTTCCTACATATTTAATGGATTTAAAGAATTCTTTTAATGAATATGGTAATGATAATAATATAGAGGAACTTAGAAATGTTGATTATTTGATTATTGATGACCTTGGAGGAGAAAATGTGACAGCTTGGTCAAGAGATGAAGTCTTAGCGGCGGTACTTACTTATCGTAGTCAAAATAAAAAAATAACGCTCTTTACGAGTCAATATGATCAAGAAAATCTTATTAAAATCTATACATTAAAGAAAGATGCCCGTGAAAAAATAAAAGTAGAGCGCTTACTTAATACAATATTTGCAATGAGTATGCCAATTCTTATCAAACAATAAAGAATAACGCAATAAAATTGCAAAAATTCTTGTAGAAAAGTCATGATTTGTGCTAAAATCACTATGTATGAAATGTTATGAAATAGGGAGTGAACATTATGGTTAAATGTATAGGTGTTTTAACATCTGGAGGAGATGCTCCAGGAATGAACGCAGCTGTTCGTGCAGTAGCGCGTACATGCTTAAATAAAGGAATTGAAGTTTATGGTGTAAAACTAGGATATAAAGGTTTACACGATGGTGAATTTATTAAGTTTGATCGTCATAGTACACGTAACATTATTAATATTGGTGGTACTATGTTAAAATCAGCAAGATTCCCTGAATTCAAAGATCCTGAAGTTAGAAAAGAAGCAATTGAAAAAATGAAAGAAGTAGGAATGGAAGCTTTAGTTGTTATCGGTGGTGACGGAAGTTACAATGGTGCATTAAAGTTAACTGAAATGGGTATCAACTGTATTGGTATTCCAGGAACAATTGATAATGATATTCCTGATACTGATCACACAATTGGATTTGATACTGCATTAAATACAATTGTTGATGCCTTAGATAAATTAAGAGATACATCAAGTTCTCATCAAAGATGTACAATCCTTGAAGTAATGGGACGTAGATGTGGAGATTTAGCTATCAATGCTGGTATCGCTGATGGTGCTGAAATGGTTATCACTAGTGAAATCGGATATGATGAAAACAAAGTTATTGAAGTATTAAAAGCATCAAAAGCTTCTGATAAAAAACATGCAATCGTTGTAATTACTGAACATATTACAGATGTGCATGAATTAGCTAAAAAAGTTGAAGCTGCAACTGGTTTTGAAACTCGTGCAAACGTTTTAGGTCATATGCAACGTGGTGGTAGACCATCAGCAAGAGATAGAGTCCTTGCTTCAAGAATGGGTGTTTATGCCGTTGAATTACTTGAAGCTGGAAAAGGTGGTTTATGTGTAAGTGAAGTAAATGGAGAAATCAAAGGATTACCAATTACTGAAGTATTAGGACATAAACGTGAAACTGATTTTAGTATTTACGAAGACGCTATTAAACTTCGTTAATATAAACTTAAATGAAAATATGATTGTGAGGATATTAGGATGGTATTAGAAAAAGAAAGAAAAAAGAAAACACGTATTGTGTGTACAATTGGACCAGCTTCTGAAGATAAAAAAGTCTTAACTAAATTAGTTCAAGCTGGTATGAACGTAATGAGATTAAATTTCTCTCATGGTGATTTCGAAGAACATGGGGGAAGAATTAAAACTTTAAGAGAAATCAACAAAGAATTAAACAAAAACGTAGCTATCTTATTAGATACTAAAGGACCTGAAATTAGAACTGGTGATTTCGTTGATGGAAAAACTGAATTCAAAAAAGGTCAAGTTTCTACTATCTGTGTTGAAGATATCGTAGGTACAAGTGAAAGATTCACTATCACTTATAAAGATTTATATAAAGATGTTAAACCTGGTGGTTTCATCTTAGTAAACGATGGACAAGTAGAATTATTAGTTGATCATGTTGAAGGTACTGATATCGTATGTATCTGTGCTAACGATGGTATCGTTAAAAACAAACGTGGAATTAACGTTCCAGGAATCAAATTAGGATTCGATTACTTATCAGAAAAAGACATCGGAGATTTAACTTTCGGTTGTCAACAAGGTGTTGATTTCATCGCTGCATCTTTCGTAAGACGTCCACAAGATGTTTTAGATGTTAAAAAATTATTAATCGAAAACGGTCGTCCTGAAATTCAAATTATCGCTAAAATCGAAAACAGCGAAGGTGTTGAAAACATGGATGAAATCTTAAAAGTTGCTGACGGTATCATGGTTGCTCGTGGTGACTTAGGTGTAGAAATTCCTGCTGAAGATGTACCTTTAATTCAAAAAGAATTAATCAACAAATGTCGTGCTGCTGGTAAAATCGTTATCACTGCAACTCAAATGTTAGATAGTATGCAAGAAAACCCAAGACCAACACGTGCCGAAGTATCTGACGTTGCTAACGCAATCTATGATGGTACTGATGCAATCATGTTATCTGGTGAATCTGCTCAAGGTAAATATCCAGTAGAAGCTGTTAAGATGATGAATCAGATCGCAATCTCAACAGAAGTTCACTTAAGCACAAAGATCAAAGATTACAGATCTAAATATATCAATCGTGGAATTTCAGCAGCAGTTGCTTATTCTGCAGTACAGACAGCACACAATGTAAATGCAAAATGTATCTTAGCATCAAGTATGTCAGGATTCACAACAAGAATCGTATCTAAATTCAAACCAGATGCACAGATCATCGGTCTGTCACCAGATGATGCGATCGTACGTCAGATGCAGATTTATTGGGGAGTACGTCCTTTCAAATCTCACAAAGCTGAGACAACAAAAGATCTGTTAGATGAAGCAACAGATATCGTATTAGATGCAGGACTTGCTGAGAAAGATGACATCTTAGTCTTAACAGGTGGTGGACCAGCTAACCATCGTGGAAAAGGTGTTACAAACATGCTGAAAGTTGTAAAAATCGGCGAATTTGGCGAGTAATCGACAACAATATATGTTAAAATGGGGATGTAGTAATACATCCCTTTTTGTTTTATCAGGAATTTTATCAGGAATGAATGGGGAGAATTTTCAGGAGGAAAA
>ENA-OPCW01001278-OPCW01001278.1-human-gut-metagenome-genome-assembly--contig:-NODE-1278-length-12847-cov-2.972248_pt1 | contig 12847 bp, 11 predicted proteins | sample MGYA00241258_ERZ501496 | MGnify/ENA primary metagenome ERZ501496 (study PRJEB25962, sample SAMEA2042660) | human gut metagenome | biome: human gut; feature: human-associated habitat; material: faeces...
GCTGCGGCCCCATCCGGACGGCCCGGAGTAACCGGACGCACCACCGGGCACCGTATCACGATAGCTGTCGCCCCAGCCGCCAAAGCGGGAGCGCTGTTCCAGTACCGGGCTGCGGGTCTCCTCGATATACTCCGGCTCGATCTCCCGCAAAAAGCGGCTCGGCTCGTTGCGCTGGGTGCGGCCATACAGCATCCGGGAAACGCTGTTGGAGATGTACAGCTCCTTCTTAGCGCGGGTGATGCCCACGTAGGCAAGGCGGCGCTCCTCTTCCAGATCAGCTTCGGAATACTTGCTCATCTCGCTGGGGAACACGCCCTCCTCCATGCCAATCAGGAACACATACGGAAATTCCAGACCCTTGGCGGAGTGGATGGTCATGAGCACCACCTGATCGGCGCTCTCGTTATAGCTGTCGATATCGCTGATGAGGGCGATATCTTCCAGATAGCCTTCCAGCGTGGCTTCCTCACCATGCTGGTCGCAGTAGTTCTTGACGTTATTCACCAGCTGACCAAGGTTCTGCAGGCGGTCAGCCGCATCCTCGTGGCCCTTGGCTGCATCGGCTTCCAGCATGGCCTTATAGCCGGTCAGCTCGATCACATCGGCTGCAAACTCGTCCAGCGTGCGGGTCTCCAAAGAATCCTGCAGGCGCTGATAGATCTGCCAGAACTTGAGCAGCGGCATTACGGCGCGGCTGAGCTTTGCATATTGGTCGGCATGGCCGATGATGTCCAGCATGCTCACGCCCTCCTGCGCGGCCAGATCGGCAATCACCTCCACGGTGGTGGCACCGATCTTGCGGGCAGGCTCGTTGATGATGCGGCGCAGGCGCACATCATCGCGGGGGTTCGCCACGATGGACATGTAGGAATGGATATCCTTGACCTCTTTGCGGTCGTTGAAGCGCTGGCCGCCCACGATCTTGTGGGGGATGCCTGCACGGGTAAAGTAGCTTTCGATGGGGGCCGATTGGGCGTTCATGCGGTAGAGGATGGCGTGGTCGGCCAGATGTCCGCCCTCTTTCAGGTGCTGGCCGATCACATCCGCGATGTGGCTGGCCTCGTCCTGCTCGTTCTCGGCGGTGTACACCTGCACCTTATCGCCCTCGCCATTGCTGGTCCACAGGGTCTTGCCCTTGCGCTCGGTGTTGTGCTGGATGACGCAGTTGGCAGCATTCAGGATGTTGGAGGTGGAACGGTAATTCTGCTCCAGACGGATGGTCTTGGTGCCGGGGAAGATGCGCTCAAAGTTCAGAATGTTCTCAATGGTGGCACCGCGGAAACGGTAGATGCTCTGGTCATCGTCACCGACAACGCAGATGTTCTTTTCCGGGCCGGTGAGCAGGCTGACCAGCCGGAACTGGGCCACGCTGGTATCCTGATACTCGTCCACCAGCAGGTAGCGGTACTTGTTCTGGTAGAACTCCCGCACGTCCGGGTGGTCGGCCAGCAGCTGCACGGTCTGATAAATCAGATCGTCAAAATCGAACGCACCGGCCTCTTTCAGCTTTTTCTCGTAAGCTGCGTAGATGCGGGCGGTCTGGGTGCTCTTCACGTCTCTGGCGTGGTCTGCAAGCGCCTGTTCCGGGCTGACCAGCTGATCCTTCCAGCGGCTCATCTGGTTGATGGCGGCTTTGATGGGCAGAAATTTATCATCGATGCTCAGCTCTTTATACACCGTTTTCATTACACGCTGGGCATCATCGGTGTCGTAGATGGTAAAGCTGCGGGGGTAGCCGATCTCCTCCGCCCAGCGGCGCAGAATGCGCACACAGGCCGAGTACTTGACATGGTGTACCGATGAATAATACTTTTTTCCCATTCTTCAAATCATTTGCTATTTGCGAGTGGATACCTGCCAAGTTACTCTGTACATATTTTGAGCTTTTCAGCTTTTCCAATTCATCCGCAGATGAGCAACGGATATGCTTTATAGAAAAAGGTTTCTCGAAAGCGCATCCGTAAACGATACCTCCTTCTGCTATCATCCGTTCGGACAATACCGCAGCCAATCCACCTGAAGAACTCTGCCGCCTTAGCGTATCGTCCTTTCTCCACAAAGCATACGCCTTATTTGGTTTTCTATAATCGGGTTTCTGTATAGCGGGGCAACTTTTTACACACAAGCCACAGTTGATGCACTGTGTCTCTTCTGCATGCGTATGTATATGTCCCAAAGAATCATTGGATATATGAATGCAATGTTTCGGGCATCTGTCAACGCACGATAGACATCCAACACAATTGTGTACATTGTTGATATTGTTCATTTACCAGTTTTTTTATCTAAACTACGAATAATAGCATCGTATTCGCGTTGTGCACAATTTTCCGTATTGAATGGTTTTTCAAGTTCAATAGAAGCTTGTCCCATGGTTTTTAAATCATGATGGTGGAAATATTCCAAAGCATCTGCAATAGATTGGATGTCATACGTGTCGAAAGTTATTCCGTTAGCATCCCTCTTCACGAGTTCAGGATGGCATCCGTTGTAGATAGAGGTTGCAACGGGTAATCCGCAAGACATCGCTTCGGGTACAACCAGGCTCCAGTTGTCTTCTAAAGTCGGTAATACGAAAACATCTGCGATACCATAATATTTATATACTTCTTGATAAGGAATCTTTCCTAAGAAATGAACAGACCTCATATCTCCGAAAGAATCTTTTAAGGCAGGAGCTAGTGGACCGTCTCCTAATAAAATTAAGGAGTCATCTGGGTGTTTCTTTATATGTTGGCGCCATGCTTGTAACAGATATTTGGCTCCTTTTCTCTCTACAAGTTGGCCTACAAACAAATATTTTATACATTTTCCGAATTTGCAGTTCAATGATTCTTTTTCATCATCAGTCATTGATGCGATACCTGCTTTCAGTAATGTGCTGTCGGCACTCATGCCGGTAATGAATATATTTTCTTCTTTGATGCCGAGTTGCAGTAAATAGCGTTTTGTTTCGTTTCCATTTACAAGATATCCGGTTACAAACAGATTTATGATTTTTCGGTATAGATTCATTATCCACTTTGTATTACGCTCTGTATGGCAAGTGCGCTCATAGCCCATGAATATAGGAGTTCGATGGATAAAAGAATATAGGACTAGTAATGGTGTCCATTGGAAAAATCCCTCTGTTATCAACACATCCGGTTTTATATTTTTAATGCTTCGGTACAATCCTTTTGTGATAGGAATTCGTTTTCCCTTTTCACCATTATATCTTTTGAAAGACATTTCATAAGTATTGAAGAGTTTTTCATTTTCAAAAGGCAAGGCATTTCTACCCAAAACTTCAGGAATTTGTTTGAGCAAATGTTCATTATGGCGCATTTTATAACGTGTTGTGGAATACATGACATAGAAATTGCCGTCAAACAATTCGTTCAGTCTTTTATAAAAGGGTAGTCTATAATCCAGAAATATCGGGTTGCAATATAATACTTTCATACTATTTTGTGTTAAAGCAGTTTTTTATATCCTTAATGCTACTTGGAAACAGAATTCGTTTTAAGAACATTCTTTTATTGATACATATAGAAATAAATAGCGATAAACAGACAGATACAATAAATATAAATACACCGGTAATCAAGTTGTTGGGTAAGAGCGCACATAAGATGTTTATGATGAACATATTGAACAAATATATTCCCAGGGAATTTTCTCCTATTGTTTTTAACCACTTGAAATTAAGGTGTGGCAACAATGCCAATAGAAGCAGAAAGAATGTCGGCACAAGCAAGGTGCTTCCCATAGGTACACGTATATCCATAATCTGTAATATGTTTATTACAACAAACACAACAGCTCCTGCATATTTCATATAGGCAGATAGGCTGTTTAAAGCAGATGCCATCCAGCCGTATGCAAAATATCCTATTGCCAGTCCGATGCCTAAGGGCATTGTATTCTTGAACCAATAAAATTCTTCCCAAGTACATCCCCATGTGACAACAGACAATATTATCATTATCCCATAGAGCCACTTGTGTTTCAACGACAGAAGGTACAAGATAAAGAACGAACAATAGGTGGGCAGAAACCAAGGGAATACAAAATTGTAGTATTTGCTCAAATGTGTCTGTGTACCCAAAAGAATGGCTGATATGTGTCCCCATTCCAGCCCGATTTTATGGAAATAAATGCAACTTGTAAGGTAACAAGCTGACAAAATCCATAAATAAGGCACCCAGTTCCTGACAATGATATCTCTCAGGTGCTCCCAACTCGTGTCAGCTTTCATTTTATAGAAGAATGGCAATATGAAGAATTCGATTACGTGGAATTTGTATAATTGGATTTGTAGTCTCACATATTCTCCATCCATAAGAAAGTGATTATGTCCCAATACTATTAGCAGGATAAGAATCCCCTTTATTATATTGCTCTCATCGCGAGTAAGATATATCGTTTCTTTCATATCCTGTTTCCTATTGCTAAAGAATAAGTTTTTGGGGACAATTTAATCCAGCCTTGTCCTATAAGTATTATTAAGTACGAAATCATAATTGGCAGTAATATGTATGTGATCGTTGCGATGATATCGTTGCCATAGAAGATGTGTGCGATGCCTTGTTTGAATAATTTCATAGGATAGAAATGCATCACATAGATGAGAAATGAGAAAGTCGAAAGATGCAGCATTTTCTGCCGCCACGTTTCCGGTATATGGTTCAGCAGTTGCCAGAACGCTACTATGCCTGTCATATCTGTCAGCTTGTGTATCCATTCGTTGAAAGTCATAAAGCCGGTAAAGCAGGCTGCAAACCAGATGGCTGAGATGGCAAGAGTTGGTGCAAGGCGCATCCTGACAGATAGCATTTCCGGGTGTTTGCCTATCAATCCTCCCAATACAAAAAATACTAAACATTCAGAGGACAAGACTGAGCAATCTATAGGTTTCCATAGATAGAACAATACGGTCACAGTTATCCATATCGGCAACGATGATTTTATGCGGAACAGCCATCCATATATAGGATATAACATCATCACAACCATCAAATCCCTGACATACCACAACGGACCGTACCAATGGCTGTTGAACAGATTCTGAATCACCGAGAATATATCCGTGCCAACGGCTTTTTTGTCAAAAGGCAATAAGCACAAGGCTCCTGTTACATTCCAAATTACGAATGGAATGAACAACGTATGTATTTTTTTGATGATCATTTGTCTATAGCTTTGCGGTTCATAATAGTTCTTTCCTAAAAAGAAAAAACCGGATACCATAAAAAAATAAGGAACTGCTATTTGAGTAAGACGCATGCAAGAGTCTTCCACTATTCCGTTCAATCCTTGTGGACTCCACGAATGGAAGAATGCAAGGTAGTTGAGTGAATGCCTATATACTACCATTAGAGTACAGATAAAACCCGCAATGCTGATTTTTACACTTAAATCTTTATTCATCTTCGTATCAATTGTTCAAGACGTTGCGCTCTTTTAAAATGATAACCGGCAACTATTATGGCAAAGTAAGCAATTGTGATGACGCATGCCTTGCCCGAAAGGAAACCGTAGGAATATCCGTTGACCAAAGCCACCACCATGGCACACATAAGTCCCAAGTAGCCGCGCTTCAAGCTGTTTTTGAAAAATGAAAAAAGCGAGGTCACGAAATGCAGAGCTGCCAGTACGCAACCCGCATACCCTAAGCTGCCGTAGAAACCTATGTAGTTGTTATGAGCATCGGGTGAAAGCACGGTGCCTTTGACCGATACCACGCGTTCGGCACAAGCAAAGCCCCATCCGAACATGGGTTTTTGGGCTGCAAAATACAATATCTGTTCCCACAATCGGTCGCGCCCAGTGGCACTTTCAATAGTTGCTTTTGTTTTACCTGGCATGATGAGCAACAATAAGTCCATAAGTTGGTCTTGGTAGATAAATGCAAAAATGCCAATACATGCCATTAAAGCTCCCCACATGGCATGACCGCTGAACAGCATGGCTGTGCCTATGCCGGCGACACAAGATGCATTGGCACCGCTTGATGTACTCGTAACAAGCAATACGAAACTTATCAGCATGACCGTTCTGAAAAACCTCAGGCGTTTCTTGTCTTTTTTTTCCTTTATCCATTCTGCAAAGCAATAGGCAAAACACATGGCAGAACAAGTACCCGTTTGCAGCAAATGAATGAAGATAGGCCATCCTACATTGTATCTTCCACCGATAGCACTGAAAAAGGCCATTGCCATAATGAGATATACCAAACTCTTTTCCACACCGTCAAATGTTTTTGGCATGCTTAGCAGCCAAAAAGTCAAAGCCATTAGTATAAAATTCTGTATGCTCAAGAATGCGGAGAATGCAGGCATGAACGCCCATGTGGCACTCAACAACGCATAGAAATATAATAGTAGCAATGTGCGTATCGGTGGATTCGATATTCTGAATATTCCCACAACTTTCCTTTGCCAATGAGAATATACAATAAATAACATACTGAAAAGGGATATTATTTGCAAGGCTTGTGCAAAGCCTCCATCTCCTGCTGGCATAAATATGGTCCTATATATCCACAATAGGAAGAAAGCCGTTATCCAACGGAACTTTTTCCCCCAGCTTGTTTTAATGTCTTTGTAGAGTTGCTTTAAACTGTTCATTTACCAATATGATGAATGATTACTTCTTGTATTTTGCTTATTATGTGGTGGAAAAATTATAAAGCACACTTCTTTTGCGGCCGTGTAATTTTATACCTTGAAACAATATTCTATAAACGAAAGTGTATAGTCTGAAGATGGTTCTGCTTCTTATGAATTCAAGGAATTTTTTATCATTGTTTTGCAGTAGTGCTTTTAAATTATTGTCATTCTTCACATATTCATAAATGACGTTATACCAAGTGTTATCCCAACCTATTTCCGGTGTAAAGAAACATTTTATATGCACCATTATTCTGTTACGTTCAATGGTCTGCATGATTTTTGAAGATGCTCCCGTTGCAATTTGCAGCATCATTTTTCCGAAAGATTCATGATACTCATGTGAAAGGACTCGTGTCTGCATCATTGAACTGCTATTAATATAGTATGCGCATACAACATTGTCTATAGCTGCGTATCTTTTAACGCCACGCCAAATGGACTGGTTGGTTATCCAGTCTTCTCCGATGGATATGTTTGTCGCAGACTTGAATATTTCTTCAGAAAATAATGTCTTTCTGTAAATGCCCCCCCATAAATAAGGCAATATGTGATAAGACAACAGAGCAAACAGATAGTTCTCCTCCCCAACGATTTCTTTTCCTGACAAGATTGGTGTTTCAATACTTGATGTACCATTATTCCGCACTCTCAGGTTAGCCCCTTTTACTATATCGTATTTACTTTCTATAGCTTTGGCATATAATGAACTTAAGGCTTTAGGTAAGAGATAATCATCTGGATCCAAAAACACCAAATATTCCCCTTTGGCATGTTCAAATCCGGCCTTTCGTGCCGCATGTGCCCCTCTATTTTCTTGATGTATCACTTTTATCCGTGTGTCCTTTGCCGTAAACGCATCGCACATCTGCGGACAACGGTCAGGGCTGCCGTCGTCAACAAGTATCATTTCCCAATTCGTGAAGTCCTGCGCAAGTACGGAGTCCACGCAACGTTGGAGATATTTTTCCACGTTATAAACGGGAACCAATATGGAAATCTTAGGAGTATTCATCATTTACTATGAATTTAAAGCCTTATTTAAAAACAACAACGACGATTCACGCAAATCACGAAAACGTGTCTCAACCTCTGCCGTATAATCGGTAGCCGACACAATCATATCGTTATCACCTGCTTTGCTCAAACGTTCCACATCTCCCCATAAGGATTCCGCCAATTCACGGTTACGTGCGTCAATTAAACCGTCCGCCATTTGGAATTCCTTTCGGAATAATAAAGAAAACACGCAAAGATGGAACGATCTGCCTATGCAATATTTAGCATATTTCACAAAATTCAGAAATTCCAAAGGCCCTGCATCCAAACGGTAATCGAATGTTCGGGTATCTTTTTGGAAAATCATATAGATGTTACTCGACACGATACGGTAACCATGCTCCACGGCATATTCCCGAGCCGCATTCTTACCAACTTCATGGTCAAACGGATCGTAATAGAATACATACTCGCCTTTGATCAAAGGCGAGTCACCCGCAAGTTTATTCCATTCTTCTACATCAAGCAGCATAGTCGGGTCGAGAACCACGGGCAGATTTGAATCAAAGAAAGCCGCCGTTCCACTGTCTCTCACTGCCACAGCCTGATAGGTTTTCACTTCTCTTCGCACACGCTCGGCAAGATGTGCCGGTATGGTTTTCCGTCCGTTCGGTCCCATGCTGGGAGCATAAGCGATCTTCTTTCCGTTCCGTACAAAATCGAGGTAATAATACCATTCAAACTCAAAGCATCCGGTATTCCAAATCTGGTCGCCTCCGGCTATATAATAGTCGAAAGTGCCACATTCTTCATTGATTTTAGATGGGTCGCAACAATAGGGTGTCAGGCGCATATAGTCGTGCGCAAACGACTTAAATTTGTCCACCTTTCGCTTCATCTGTTTATTGTATGGAAGCCAACAAAGTGATTCTATCCAACGTTTCACCGGATGACGGCTTACCAAAATCGGCAAGCGATAGCCATCTACCTGCTTTTGCGGCTGGTAATTGATGATGCTGCAATCATATCCCATATCGCTTACCACCCGTTGCAAGGCATAAGCCAATAGGGCGGAACCGTAATTGGTCGCGGCATGAAAATCCACTATTCCTACTGTACCTTTCATTATTTTCTGATTATTTTTTTGATGCAATACTTCATTTTACTTTTCAGAATTCTGTCCATCCATGTGATGCGAAAGGCTGCTTCAAAAGAGCAATACCGGGCTAAGAACCTGAAGCAACGGGTTCGTCCCGTACGGCGAGTGGGCGCGTTGAGTTGCGCATTGCCCGCGATGGCATCTTCTACTGGTTGCCGATGGCTATGCACGTCTGCTTGCATCAACGCATAAAATGCCGTTCCTTTGTCCGTATTCACCAAAACGACCGAAATGCCGTTATCGGCCTCACGATGTACTTTTTCATCTTTCAATCCCCAAAAGTCGCCGATAGATATATCCGATATGCGCTGCCGATAGGCATAGCGGCATTGATAGCAACTGTTACGATAAGAATTTCCAAAAAAGAAAGCTGGATAATAGGAATTGGAATAATCTATTCCTCGTTCAAAGATGAAAGGCTTGCCATCTTTTTTAAAGCCTCGACATTCTAAACAAAAATCTCCTTTTGCATGATTACGAAAAGACAAATAAGTTACCTTGGTAGGCTCTATATCACGTATGGCATGACGCAGAGATGCGTGCAAACTTTGCTGTGAGGGAACGCCATGGCATATCAAATCAACAGTCAACAAGTTGTCATATTCTTGCCTTAAATAATTTTTTACGCCGGCTACTTGGCAGGGAGTCCCGATAAAGAGCACTGTCAGACCTTCAAGAACATCTTTCTTTAACGCTTGATAAAGGTCTCCCATCTCGCTTTGCACATATTTGGAGCCTTTCAGTTTCTCCACGTCCTTCATAGTGGCACAGCGCATATGTTTCACCTGAAGTCCATGGGCTGCGCATCCATATACAACACCACCTTTACTGATGACGGATTTACTTATGGCGGTGGCCATCCCTCCACTGGTAGCAGACACATAATCCACCTCATTTTTCGTCCATGCGGCATAGCAATCCATAGGCAGATGCATCGGCGACGGATTCAACGATGGACATATCTTGTCACAAAGTCCGCAATCGACACACTTGTCTTCGTCAATTGTAGGTAAAATCTCACCCAAGAATCCTTCGGTCACACCAATGGCATGTTTGGGACAAACATTCAAACATGCCAAACAGCCTGTACATTCTGGGGCAGCACACAAATGTTTCTTCATCTTTTCAGCATTCTTTCACTTCAAAAGGTTTATTGTGTACCATGGCGGCAGTTTGCGCGAAAGCGCTTTTATACATCTTGCCGCTTTTACACAGATACACGGCTTCCGCATCCGCGATAAGCAGAAAGTCGAGGAATGTCTTCATATTGACGTCATCATCATTATCGTAATCAATATGCCCCACCTTACCGGGAATCACATATACATGAGACAAAGCGGCAGCTTGCGCTAAAAAAGTGGAACTGTCCGCCGTTACCAAGATTCTGTCATGCGAAGGTGCGGTTTTCGCTATTTGTGAAATGGCATGCAGGCATTTTTCAATCAGTGGCTGACGCTCGGCTACCGGAAGTGCCGCTCCCGTACAATCAGTAAAATCTCCCAATAAAGTGGTAAAACGAAATGAGATGGAAATATATTTCCCTCCTATCTGTTCCTTGTGGTAATCTATCAAATTCTGTAAACGAGGAGCTGGTTTGAACAACTTGCCGAATAGTTCTGCAAATCGGCTGTTGCCATATCGCATATTGGTATATACGTGCAACTGGGCATTTGTTTGTACTAAATGCTCATCCAGCCACTCGCCAAGCAGTTCCGGTAATCTTGGCTGTACCGTAGGTACTGCCAAGACAGGAGCTATGAGGCATTGTTTGACAGCTACCTCACAAGGATTATACGAAATATCCTCATCGGCAATCTGCCAATCGTATTCGTTGGGTATCAGGTAGTTATGTAACCGGAACGGATGGCAGAAATTTATCTTGAATGGTTTGGAGTGGTCGCTACACCAGGCGTAAAGCGACACAATGCCTTTTAACCTGTCAGCCAGTCCGCCATGCCAAGTGTATCCGTTGGCCATATAAATGACAGTAGACCGCTTGTTTCCGCAGATTTTGTCCGTTGATTGGTAATGAATTTTCGTCAGTTTGCGCTCACCGCTACGTTGCCGTTTCAAGAAAAACTTCCATGCTCCGATAATTTCTATCTGGAGGTCATACCACTTCATTTTTACCGGATGAAGAAATCTGCTTTTGATATATGTTAATCCCATAATGTTCTGTATTCTTTTACATCTTCTTCCGTGACACAGCCGAGTTTAAAGATATAAGTGTCTTTAAACTTGTTGGGCATACACAACACGGCGTTTGTGCCGCTCACAACTCCGGCGACAAGACAGTCACATTGTGAAACAATATACATGGAGCGATAATATTGCTTTGTGATTTCAAGGATGTCACGTTTCTCTTCTCTATTTATTTGCATCAACAGCTTGCCATGGTTGTCCCCGTATTTTTCCTGGGTATTGGGTATCAGTTTCTCGCCAAACTCTTTTTCGAACATCCGGTATATGCGTTCGTCTTCCGTAGCGCAATAAACCATGTTGCAGTTATGTTTCTTCATCATGCATCTTACTTGCTCGATTGCCATTTGTGGAGTGGGTTGTTTCTCAATTCCAATCAAAGGTGTGTCAAAATAGTCCGTTCCACGGCATATACATGCAACAATGTGGTTGTTTCCGTTAAAAGCATCAGGCATCCCTTTCAAAAAATACTCCTTTAATGTTTTTTGGGGCCGGATATATTCCGTTGTAACGGATTTTAGTTTTTCTTTTGTGGCTTTGTCGGCAGATGAAACGTCCCATATCGTATATTTGCGAGCCCCCTGTTGTACTGCCCTGCACAGGCTGTCCGTTCCATATAAAAACAGCGCCAATCCGCCGAATACCTGTAACAACACTTGGAATCCCTGCTCCATCTGCACCCTCCGTTTCTGCCTGTCCTTTATTTTTATGCAGCGAGAGCCGGTTTGCGCATTGACAAAACCTACAAGTTTTTTGTGAATTTTTGTTTAATATTTCCCTATTCCCTTGCAATCCGGCAGCAAAAGGAATATGCTTATCAGGCGTTAATACTTAACAACTGTTAAGTATCAAAAAAATGCAAACGAGGAGGTGTTTCATAATTACTGCTCCCGTCTGTCTAAGTCTTTTTGAATCGTTTCCAGATAGTGAATCATAATGCCTTTGCCAGAATTGATTCTAAAGCTTTTATCAATCTCATCATAAGTAAAACTTTTTCTTTCACCAGCTTTAGCTCTTTCCCAAAATTTTATTATATCAGAAAATGGCAAATAATAGAACTCATCTCTTGCTGAAAAAAATAATATTATAAAAGCAATTCCGTCCTGCCTTTCAAATTCTTTCATAAATTCAACCTGATGTTCGTGTATATTATGTATTGGAAATGTATCTGCAGCACATTCCTTAGCATCAAAACATACAGGTATTCCCTGTATAACACCTATATAATCAACAGTACTCTTCTGTTCAAAGTACGCAAGTGTAATCTGTCTTGTCTCCTGATTAATCTTAATAGGCGTTATAGGTGTTGGTATCTTCTGTATAAGTCCTAAATGGTTCAGAAGATATTTCTCATTGGTCATATTAATATATTCTTCTAATGAAGAGCCTCTAAGACCTCTTGAATTCCAGGCTGCCATATATTTTCTCCTTTTAATACATTTAAAAATATATCTGGAATATCCGTATGTATATGGATATCCATATCAGGTATATTAAGCTCATAAGAATGTAATAACTGGCTTTTACAATTGTATTTGTCAGTGAACCTTCTGTTAAAAGAAGCTTTTCCGTACTTATAATCACCTGCCAGCGGATGATTGATACTTGCAAGGTGGGCACGTATCTGGTGGCTTCGTCCGGTTATAAGATGAACCTTTAGAAGCGTGGCATTATCAGAATATGCAACAGGGATATATTCCGTTTCGATTGGAAGATATTCACTTGTATCCCTGCCCTTTGGCAGCGTCTGGCATATTGTAACTTTGTTAAGCTTTTTATCCTTGTAAAGATAGCCTTTAATCAGTTGTCTTTTATCAATCTTTCCAGCCACGATACA
>ENA-OPCW01001281-OPCW01001281.1-human-gut-metagenome-genome-assembly--contig:-NODE-1281-length-12834-cov-10.620002_pt1 | contig 12834 bp, 21 predicted proteins | sample MGYA00241258_ERZ501496 | MGnify/ENA primary metagenome ERZ501496 (study PRJEB25962, sample SAMEA2042660) | human gut metagenome | biome: human gut; feature: human-associated habitat; material: faeces...
TTCATAGAATTCAACGCCGCCGCGGGAAAGCTCGGTGAAGCTGCCTGCGGGATCCTCGGTGTTGAAAGTTACCCATGCCGCATAGGGCAGGTAGCTGCCGTCCGACGTGTACTTGTTGCGGGCATATGCCAGAATCGTCTGACCGCCGCGCGATGCAGCCTTTGTTGAATCATCGGACTTTTTGCCGATATTCAGCGGCATTCCCGAATAGTTTCCGCCGAGAGACTTTGCGGGATAGTCTTCATTTCCGCAATAGCGGGTCGTTTCGCTGCTGTCGGTTGCTGCACCTTCAGCCGTTGCGGTCAAGGGATTAAATGCCGCACAGGTAAGGAGCATTGCAATTGCGAGCATTGCTGCAAGCAGCTTCTTCATTGTTTTCATACTCTTCCTCCATGTTTGTTGTTGCAGGGCGTAAGCTTTGTTCGGTGAAAATGTACGGAAACAACCTTCCGCCTCTGTATATTCAGTATCATAGCACGAAAATCGCCTGTAGTCAATAGTCATCGCATACTTTATTCCATAAATATGTTAAACATTGCCTTTTGCTATTGACAACCGGCAAAAAAAATTGCATACTAATAATCGTCCGTTGGTTTCGTTTTTTCGCAAAGCAGGCAGACGGTCAATGTTTTTTGCCGAACGGCAGCAGGTTGTTCGGTTTTTTCGATAATATTCAATAATGATTCAAAGTTGCTGTCCGACGAACGATCCGGCAAACACACGGAAAAATCTGCCGTTTTCCGAAACGTGTCTGCCGAAAGCACGGCTGCTCAGTGATCCTTTGACAGATAAGATCGACAAGTCGGGAGGTTTTTGTTATGAACGCTTATGCCGTCGTGAATCCGCTGCTTGAGGCAATCTATTATTTTAAAATGAAGGCAAACGGTGAAACCCAGGCTCAGGTGCTTGACCGTGTGCTGAAAAAGCGCATCACCACTGCGGGCGAGGTAACCGATTTTTTCGGGCCCGCATTTGAGCTTGAAAAACTTCTTGATGAGGGCATTGTTCTGCCCGAACGAATTTCGGAGTTTTTCGGCTATTTTAAATTCACGGACGGGAGCGACGCCACGAGCACCTGCCCTGCAATACTCGTCTTTTTGAACTCGTTCCGCCGAAGTTTCACAAGTTTGGATGAAGTAAAATCCGCCATGCTTGCCCAAACGGATGAGCAAAGGCTCTCCGGCATCATGAAAGAGCTTACCACATTCAATGTTTCGCTGAATGATTTCGAACCGACTCTCGACGGGCTGCTTGAACTTCTCGAACAGCTTCCGCTGACGGAGGAATCCCGTTGGCGAATAATAAAGATTTACAAACATTACAACGAATATGTCTGCGATATTTGCGAAACCGTCCGCCCCGCCGTAAAGCTGATTGCGGACAATTCCGCGGTTTATTCGGATGTTCTTCGGAATTTCAGCCGCGATTATGCGGATATTACCGATATTCTAAAGTATATTTGCGGCAGGTTTCATATTGACTTCATAACAGGCCGAGGCGTTGTTTATCCGCTGATAATCGGCAACGGGAACTTCTTCACCGTTGCCGACCCCGCCGATTCGGAATTTATGGCATATTACGTCGGCGTCGGCGTCCGTCCGATGATGCATGTTCCCTATCGCGAAAGGCTTTCCATCGACTGCGACGAGATTCTGCGCACGCTTGCCGACAAAAACCGCATGAAAATAATGCAGCAGCTGAGTGCGGGAAAATCCTACGGGCAGGAGCTTGCCGACATGCTCGGACTTTCACCCAACACCGTATCGCACCACATGAACAAACTGCAAAAAAGCGGGCTCACGTGTCCAAAGGAACCTCCCAGCCCCAGAGGGGGCGTACTGTCAGAATTGGTGCCATTGTAGCATATCCGGTGGGAGAATACAAGGGGCGGGGGAGGGACGCAGACCGCGGCCGGAAATGAAGATTGTCAAGCCCAGTGCGAAAAGTTTCTTATAAATCAACTTGCTGCGGATTCCGTAAATTGGCGATTTCTTGTTCAAAGAGTTCTTGTGCGGTGTGCCAATCGAGGACTTTACGGGGCATGGCGTTGATGCTCGCCGCTACTGCGTCACACTGTTTCTGTGTGACTTTCGCAAGACTTTTGCCCTTGGGGAAGTAGCGGCGAATGATGCGATTGTTGCGCTCGTTGGTGCCACGCTCCCATGAGCTGTACGGGTGAGCATAGTAGACCGTGAGACGCTTATTGCCGTGCCGGTCATGCTCCATGCCGTGGCAGTCCTGGAATTCAGAGCCGTTATCCACGGTGATGGTCTGGAACGTGCCGTGTGGGAACTGCCTGATGATTTTATGCAGGGCGGCAACAGTGGCGGCACTGGTTTTTGCCTGTGTGCGGAGGATTATTTCAAACCTTGTTTTACGTTCGGTCAGTGTGAGTATGGATTGCTTTTGTCCCTTGGCCTTGCCAATGACGCTATCAAACTCCCAATGACCGAACGTCTTTCTATGGGCTACGTCCTCCGGGCGGCGGTCTATAGGCAGACCTTTAGGGGCGCGAACAGCCTTGACAGTGCTTTTTCTGCGCTGCTTGCGGTATGGCTTTTCCGGTAAGTGCTTGCTGGTCACGCCGGGGATATAGCCACGGTCTATGTAGCGGTACAGGGTGGTGGTGCTGACAGTCCACTGGCCGCTTCTCTTTTTGACATTCACGATGGTATCTATGGAGATACCCAGCCTGACCTTTTGTGCTATCTCCCTTGCGTAGTCGTGGTTTGTGCCGAGCTTTATATCCATGCCTTTTGCGGTGGACTGGTAGTCGGCATACTCCTGTGCGATCTGCGCAGAGTAGCGCCACGGGCGCTTCGTGGTTTCTGCGCCCATGTGTTCATACAGGCCATGCTTTACTTCACGGTAGATAGAGGACGGAGCAAAGCCGAGATGCCTTGCAATCATGGCACAGCTATTGCCGGTGTTATACAGGGCTTCAATGCGGAGGCGGTCAGACCAATCGAGACGGCGGTACTTTTTCATGGCGGCTCTCCTTTTTTGAAAGTGTAGATTCAAAAGTCCTATATATGCAACGAACGCCGAGGGTTTTAGACCCTTGGCGTTTCGTTTTGCCTATTTTACCACACTTTCTGCACGGCTGCAAGTGCCTTGTCCGCTGCGGCGGGGAGTAGCATGAGGAGTTCAGAGCGTCAAGACCAGTAAAAAAATGACGCTCTCTGTTGCAGAAAAACAGCCGCCATGGGCGACCGGCGGCGGTTTTCCTGCTGCCGCCAAGCGACATTTTTTTACCGCAAGTGACCGTCTCACGGGGGACGGTCAGTCTTGACGCTCTGCCCTCTCTCATGCGTTCTGGGGATAACGTAGCTCGCGAGCGAGCTACGCTACGCACACAGGACATTTTGAGAAAGGACGGCGCACACATGAAAGACACCATCAAGACCAGCAGGACAGCGGGCTACCTTGAGAAGATTTTCCGGGCGGTCAACGCCGACTGGTTCGGCGGGGAACTGGAGGAGCCAATTATCACCATCCAGAGCACACCCAGAGCCTACGGACATGTGACCGTTTCCAAGGTATGGAAACGTAAGGGAGAGCAGCGGCACGAGCTGAACATAGGAGCGGAGACGCTGCAACGACCAATCGAGGAAGTAGTTGCAACCATCGTACACGAAGCCGTACACCTGTACAATCTGGCACACGGGGTACAGGATTGCAGCCGGGGCAACACCTACCACAACAAGCGCTTTAAGGAGGAAGCGGAGCGGCGGGGGCTGGTGATCTCCCATCACCCAACGTATGGATGGACTATCACGGAGCCGAGCGAAAGTCTGATTGACTACATCATAGCGCAAGGCTGGTCTGAAATCATGATGAATCGCGGCGGCGGCTGGACACCGCCAGCCAGTACGGGCGGCAAGGCCGGGAACGGCGGCACACAGACAGGCGGCAGCACAGAGCCGCCGAAGCGCAGCAGCACACGGAAGTATGTGTGCCCCTGCTGCAAACAGAGTATCAGGGCGACAAAGGAAGTCAATATCATCTGCGGGGACTGCATGGAGAAAATGGAGGTGGCGGAGTAATGGCAAAGACAAAGCCGAGTTATGCAATGAGTATCCGGTGCTACTTTCCGGGGGCAAACAACAGAACGCAGCACTACCCGGTAATGCCGCTAAAGGACATACCGAAGTGGGTAGAGGCGTACCGGTTCACGCACCCGACAGCGGAGAGCATCACGGTTAAGATCTGGCTGAAAGACGAGGACAAACAAGCACTTTGAAAGTGCATTTTCAAAAGCTGACCTACCGGCTACACGGGGAGAAAGGGCAGGATATGAACGCTATCATTGGCATGGAGAACGCAGGATTTACCATCATTGATGCAAAGAACACCAGCGGCGACTACGGTTACGCCATAGGAAAGAACGAGCACAAATCATACGTAACATGGATGTATGACAACAGGGACAACCGCACTGTGAGCTTCAGTCAAGGCCACTATTTCACATGCAACCCCGATGCACCCGCAAGGACAAAAGCGGAAGCGTATGCAGACTACTATCGGCGGCTCGCGGATACCTACGACAGCATAGCCAAGTACGGATACTAAGGGGGGCAGGATATGAAAGGCATCAATCAGCAGGGACAGGCCGTGTATTACAACGTGGTGGAGAAGCACGGCAAGATACGGTATCAGATACAGGCGGCCAGCGGGCAAGTGCTGCAAGGCCGGGACAGGCAGAAGCGCAAGAGCCGGACATTTGCACAGGAGCATCAAGCGGCGGCGTGGCTGCGGCGCAATGGGTACGAAATATGCGGATAGGCATTTACCGGCGGTAAAAAGTCGATTGATAGGGACAGGGGGTATATCCGTATACCCCTTGTTTCTATCGTGGTGCAGAGGGCAGGAAAAAGCCCTCGCCGTGGGGCGGGGGCGTTACCATGTTTCCCAAGTCTTTTCCGGGAGCGGTTTCCGGGATAGCGTGTTGAACAGTTTCCAGAGGGGCGGGCAAAATATCAGCTTTGTTCCACCGGTGAGGAACGGAACAAAAAAGTATTCGTCACAAATTTCTTTGGTCATGTCGTTGATGCCGACCTTACGGCCTATCTCCTTCCGCTTGATGAAGAACGGAAGCAGAGAGGGCTTTATCAGATAGATATGACGGGCAAGCTTTCTGATCTTGATATCTACGTCCAGACCTTGAGAGAAGAAATCCACGTCAAGCTGGTAATGACGGTGATATTTGAAAAAGTATATCTCATCGTTGGTCATGGACATTTTGCGGTTGTCGTATTCCAAACCGGCTTCATCAATAATCAAGCGGCCATCGGTCATCATGTATTTGCCGAAGTCAGATTTATCGCATTTCATGGCACCGGTAATGCCGAAGTTAGACCAGACCTTACGGCCTTTTTTCATGTCCTGCTTGGCGAGATAAGCAGCATAGGTGGATTTACCGGCACCGGGGATCCCAAAGTACAGGGAGAGCGCAACAGGCTTTGATTTCAATTTCATAGCATCACCGTTGTTTTTGAAAGTGTAGATTCAAAAAAGAAAGAACGGGGGTGTGCGGCGAGCGCACGCACACCCCCGGTTTTGTTAGGCGCGGGCAGACAGCAGGCGCTTGAACAGGCCAACACCCAGACCGCACAGGGGAACACCCACACAGGCCAGCAGCAGGATAGGCTGGGCTGCAATGGTAGAGGCGGTGGTACCGACCCAACCGATGGCAGCGGTGAACACACTGGTGATGGAAGCAATAAGCTCAGTCATGTTTGCAATTTCCTTTCTTTAGATTTTTTGGGGAGCGGGGAATCAGGCGCGGGCAGACAGCAGACGCTTGAACAGACCAACACCCAGACCACACAGGGGAATACCTACGCAAGCCAGCAGCAGGATAGGCTCACCCGCAATGGTCTTAGCCACAGTACCGACCCAGCCAATAGCGGCGGTGAACACAGTACCAACAGAGGTCAGCAGAGAGCTGACAGTGACGGCAGCAACCTCAGTCGTTTAGCAACGCTCCTTTCGTCAGTGATTTCTAAGTAAGCTGCGCACGATACCAATGATAACGGCGAAGCAGATTAGACTAAATAGATAGAAAATAGGCGGCTCCATGAGAAAGTCACAGATGGCACCGAGAATGGCGGTGCAAAATGCAATCATTTCATTCATCGTTTGAACACCACCCCGAGAAAGCGGAAGAACGACCACAGGACGATAGTGAACAGGAACACACCGGAGAGCCAATACCAATCCAGACCGGCAAGGCCGGGGACAGGCTCCGTGCTGGTGACGGACGTACCGTCTGCGGCAGTCTCCGTGACCGTCTGGGTGCGCTGGTGATAGTCGCCGAACACAGAGCGGACTACGGCGGGCAGACCGGCTGTTTCCAGCGTGGGAGCGTCCAGAGACACAGAGCGGGAGATTGCAGCCGTATCACCGGACTGCATGACAATGACCGGGGAGCCGGTTTCCGTCTGCGGGGTATCGGCAGTATCGGCAGCGGTTGAAAGTGTATTTTCAAAATCCATGGGAATCACCTCACATCCAATTGTCTGCCGGGAGAAATCCGGTAGCGGGACGAACCGGCAGCGGTATAGGTGGCGGGCAGATGCAGACGGTCAAGCACGGAATAATCCGCTTCACCGATGCTGTGACCCAGCATGATAGACAGGAACCGGAAGCCGATGGGGATAAGCGCAAGGCCGACGGTGAACACGGCAAAGGAGATATCCGTACCGGGGATATCGGTCTGCGTGAAGAATCGCCAGCCGTTTTCCAGCAGGGACTTGATACCGGATATTAAATCACTCATAAGAACAGCTGCACCACCTTTGCAAATATGCCGCCGAGGACTTTTGCCAGAAAGTCCACGAGGTCAATAATCAGCTTAATGACCTGAACCGCTACAATGATAAGAAAGACCGTGATAGTTGCGTTGACTATGATGGACAGGGGCAGAGGGAGCCAAGAAAAGCACTCACGGATAAAGCTAAAGAACATAGACCGTCACCCCCTATTGACCAGCATACGGAGCAGACACAGCAGCATGAAACCACCAAAGGCGAAGTAGACGAGGACTTGTACCGCCAGCGGCAGCGCCGCGAACATGTCACGCCAAAGCTTGAAGAAATCGTCCAAGCCGGAGAAGAAGCTGACCAGCTTTGTTATCAGGAAGCCCATACGTCTATCACCTCATTTGCAGGGGCAGTATCGCCGTTCATGGCCGCCGTCGCAGGAGGAGGCTCCTCACTGGTGAAGAAGTCCTCCATATTGCCGAGATCACCGTCAACGCTGCCGAGAGCGTCAGCGAACACAAGGCGGTACAGGAGCGACAGCAGCTTACCGGAAGCACCGGTCAGAGCACCGGCAAAATCCGTAACAGACTGTGTATTACCGTCACCGTCTGTAATATAGAAAATACTGAAATAATCATTGTCGCTGGTGATATTGATGATGGTGTTATTGACATCAGAAGCGGTATTGTCCAGCTTGTCGGAAATCGTTGAAAGTGTACTTTCAATCGTAGTGAGGTCAACAGCGGACTTGTTTGCCAGTGCGTCCAGCTTTTCTACTACCGCCGTCAACTGGGAGGTGTAGTCCCGGCCTGAAAGCGCGTTGATGAGACGTGTATTTTCAAGCTGCTGAAAGGCTGTAAAGCGAGATGAAAAAACCACATCGACAGGTTTTGAATCAAACCCATAAACATAAGGATTTTCAAAAGCGCTGGCCGAAGTACTCACAGGGTACTGTTCAGGATCATCCTTGTAGTAAACAGTGAAACCCGTTACGGCATAATACTTATTAGCAACAGAAGAATACCTCCATGCAACAGGGTAAACAATGGAATCGCGATAACGTGGACTGCCGAGCAAAGTGCTATATTCGATTTTGGATATAGTAATCGGAGCAGTCGGACAAGTATCGGAAAGCAGTTCGAGGGAATACTGAGCGTAAGTAGGGTAAGCGCGAACATACAGCGTTCGCGTCATACCATCGTAGTCACGGGTATACGAAAATGTACTTAACCTTTCCGAACTGCTATATAGAACCTTGCCGGGAATATCTTCAAAAAGCTCTGCTTTATCACCGTATACATAAAATTGCCTCTTATCAAGCGAGGGGAAAGTATGGGTACCGGAATACTGACCGAAATTATAATCAATGGCATCAGCAATACGGGAAGCAGTCGCGCCGAGAGCGGAAAGCCCTGAAAGTAATTCGGCATCATCAAAGGCCGGAATGGACTGGATGGCCGTGACCACGTCCGAGTTGTCTACCAGCACCTTGCCGTTGGAGATCACCGAAGTGAGGGTGTCGAGCTTGGAATCAAGCGTGTTCTGGATATAATCCGACAGACCAACAAGTTTGTTCTTTATCTGGTAGCACCAGACTTGAATAGTAAGGGAAATATCAGCCTTGTCAGCAGGTATAGCATATATGCGACCATCTAAGGAGCAGTAATATTTACCAGCGCTGCGACCACCATCGGAAATAACAACGTAGTAAGTGGTATTGCCATGTGAGTATGTGGTAATTTCCGCAGGTTGCTGAACAGCGTTCAAATCAAGAACAATGCGACAAAGAGCGTCATAAGAAACAGGAGAAATTACTGGCGAGATTGAGGGGAAGGACATCCAGTGCGAGGGTGAATTTATATCGCCCCTACCAGCAGAGTTCGAATCTTGGGCGACATAAACTTTGCCGGCATTATTACCTAATAGGCCATTCAGGGTCGTATATGAAAAGCCGGTTATATTGATAGCAGAATCATTGACCCAGCCCACATAGGCATCGACTGCACTGTTATAGACAAGAGAAGTAGACAGGCCATGCTCGTTACAATAATAGACCAAATCGGCTAAACTGTCGTAGGAAATACTCACCGAGCTAAGAGATGCAGTGCGAGGAGAAACACCTTTCGCAACGTATACGTAGTTGTTATCAAGAACGAAATTGGGAATCAGTACCATTTCATACGCATACGCCTGCACAGAGAAGATAAAAGCAGCCGCCAATGAAATAGCTACACCAAAGAGGACTTTACAATTAACTTTTTGTAAGGTATAATTCATAAAAACACCTCAAAGGAGAAAAATATGTTCATTGTGGGCGGCGCCAGTAATCTAATTGGCGTAATTGGATTTTTGATAGAAGCGGCCATTGCAGTTCTGATAATTGTATTCCTAATTAAGGGGATAAAACATTTTAACCGTAAGGAAGAACGAGACGTCCGACAAGACTGTCAGCGTGCTCAAGATACCATCGACGAAATCGAAAGAGAACTGAACGACCGGAAGAAAGACTGATAATCAGTCTTTCTTTTTTTGCACTTGAAAGTGCATTTTCAAAAAGTGAAAAAGTTCTTTCCACCCACTAAGACACCAATCTGCGAACAGGAAACCAAAGCGAAGTACCACACCAGCGAAAAAAAGACAGACAATGCTTTCACTGGAGGTAATAAAATCGATAGAAAGGATATTATCAGCCATGAACGAACTCCTGACCGCCGCAAAAGAATTGTGGCAAGCATTTTTTGAGGTGTTTATCAAAGGGCTTATCAATTTTGAAAGCCCTGTAATGTCCCTCATTGACTACTTTCTATGGGGAGGTGCAATCGTCAAACTGCTAAAAAGACTGTTCAAATTTTACCGCCGGTAAAAACACCGCAGGGAGCGTCAGCGGGAATATGCGGGGACGGGGTGTTATACCTCGTCCTTTTCGCGCTTCCTACCGGGCTTGAATCTCTCCGGGAACAGGGAGCGCAGCACACGCACGACTACCCAGAACATACCGGAAGCCAGCAGGACGAACACGAACAGGAACACCAGCACAAAAGCGGCAGAAATGAGAAATTGAATCATAGTTGTTACCTCGTTGTTTTTTGTGGATGCGGGGGCTGGAATCGAACCAGCGGCACCGGACAACGAAACCGGCATGTTACCTCTACACCACCCCGCAGGATTTAAGGAATGTTGATTATATACCAGCTGAACACAGAGAACGGAAGAAAGTCGGAGGGGACAACATTGACCAGTGCCGCCAGTGCTTCCACCGGGGATTTTCTGGATACCACGTCAATACCGGCCAGCTGCCCATTGTGACCCTCCAGCGTAAAACGATATACCTGCATCTTATTCATTTTCGTTGCAATACCTCAAATCAAATCTTTCAGATAGTCGAATAGGAATCGACCGAGCGCATAGGCAAAGCCGCCTATCAGACACCATTTGAAACGGTCAAAAAATTTCATTGTCATATAGCGTTTGCGTCTCAGCTTGTACCGCCAGCGCCGGAACCGCCGATAGAGGTACACCAGAAATTGAAAGTGCATATTCAATAAACTGCCCTACGATAACCGCCCTTGGGCGGGCGGTTATCAGGGCTTATACAGTAGGCATTTCCCACGGAAGCCCAGACACTTCCGAGAGGTACGTTTCGCAGCACACCTCGAAGTGCTGACAAGCGGGGCAAAACCCACGACACCAGAAGTAGCGGCGACAGGTAAGCCAGAACTTGAAGCGCCTAAACATGGTCATACCTTCATGACCGGGAACGAAACGGAGAACTCCGGACGGCCTTTCCGGGAGGTGATAGTTACCTTGAAGTCAGCACAGAGGGGATAGGGATAACCCATCGTTTCCAGCTGGTCAAGAATGGTCTGCAAGCCGGTTCTGAGGTCTTGCAGACGGTAGGTGTTATACTCGTACATGAAATACCTCACAGTTTGATCGTGACCGTGTCGATACCATTTGCCCAATCGTGGCGGTGGAGATAAGCGTCTACACCGGCATAATCGGTGACACGGCCTGTGTCCTCGTATACCCGTACCGTGTGAATACGCCGAAAGAACGCCTGTCGCGTCTCCACGTCCACGGAGGTATATTGAGCGTCCGGGGGGATGTTAGTGATGATAAACACTTTCGTGTAGCAAGCCTGACGGTTGAAGTACCGGCAGGGGAGCAGCAGCGGGTAGCCGTCCAGATAGTTCAGCATGTCGCCGTGCTTCAAGCCGCCGCGAAATTCCTCGAAGATAATAACGTCCTGACCATCGTAGGTATCAAACGGGTGCTTGTAGTCGGTGACACGGTACACATTGGAGTAACCGTACTTGTCCATGACGGAGCGGGTCTTGCCGCTGCCGGTCTTGCCGAATATGTAGGTAACTTCCAGATCGCGCCAGCTGTCCTTGAACTGAGCGTCACGGTACATAGACCGGACACGCTCCACTTTCTCAATATCACGGTACGCAGAGGACACAGCGTCTACTATCTCCTCGTTGGTGGCACCGGACTTGATAAGCTCGACGATCTTGTCAGCGTCACGGCTCTTGCCCTGCTGTTCTGCGGGCATTTCGCCGCCCTCCTCGAACGTGTCGGAGAAGTTGATACCTTCATGCAGATGACCGCCTGTGTCCTTGTAAGAGTAGGAGCCGTCCGGCTGCTTGTTGAACTTCTCGCCGTCCTTGAGAACGTAGGCGCGGTTTTCAGAGGACTTTCCACGGGCAATGTCGCGGTGGAAAGAGGGAAAACGGGCGTCTATCTGAGTGTGACTTACAGCTTCACGGCAGACAACGTAAACATGGGTGTGAAGTGTCTCACACTCGTCTCCCTGTTCATCACACATGCACCAGTAGAGAACACCGGGCAAGTCAAGAACAGCGGCCTTTATACGGGCGTGGTCAAAGCCATGCTCCGTAGGATTATTGATGGTGATAAGCCATTTTCTCGAACGCGCAGTAGCCATGTTCGACCTCACAAGTTGTTAATGTTTTTAACAAAGATTCACAGATTCACAGAAGTTGCAGGGGGGGTAATACTGCCCCCCCTGCAACACGCGGCGCTACGCGCCGCGGGCTGCACTATGGGGGCTTGTGAGGGGAGAGAAAAGGCGGGAATGGGTGAACAGATGCCATGACCTTACTTGGCGGGGGCAAAGGCGACCACATAGCCGCGATTGTCGAACTCTACATCGTACTCACGGCCGACCTCGATACGGTCAATGGGATAGTCAAAACTATCCAGCGCCAGCGTCAGCGCAGCCTGTCCCTCGACACCGCGAGCCTTGCCGAGATAGTGAACCTGATTGAAGTTGTAGGGATTGCCGGACTTCTTGGCCACACCTTCCAGATGTGCCTTGCCATAGACCTTGATACGCATTTTGAAATACCTCACTTTACTAAATTCCGTGTACGGTTTGCCCGTCACACGTTTGCAATGAGAGTGTAAATCAAAAGACCGCGGCCGGAAACTATTTGCGGTTTGCATTTCGCCGTTTCTGTGCTACAATGGACAGACAACCCATCTGAAGGAGAGGCGCCCATGTTCAACCGCGCGTATATCGAGATCACCAACCTGTGCAACTTCCACTGTGATTTCTGCCCCGGCACCACCCGTCCGCCCATGGCCATGCGGCTGGCGGATTTTCGCACGGCGGCGGAAAAGCTGCGCCCGCTGACGGACTATCTGTACCTGCACGTCATGGGCGAGCCGCTGCTGCACCCGGATCTGGACAAGGTGCTGGCAATATGCCGCGAGCTGGGCTTCAAGACCTGCATAACCACCAACGGCCTGCTGCTGCCCAAAAAGCTGGACATCCTGCGGGATGCGCCGGCGCTGCACAAGCTGAGCATCTCCCTCCACTCCTACGAGAGCAACCGCCCGGACGTGCCGCTGGAGACGTATCTGCGGGGCTGCTTCGATGCCTGTGATGTTATGGGGCAGCGGGGTACCGTGTGCACGCTGCGCCTGTGGAACAAGGGCGCAGAGCCGCAGCTCAACGGCGAGATCGAGCGTATTCTGGGGGAGCTGGCCGGGGTGGACACCCGCCTGCTGCCTAGGGACAGCGTGGGCAACCGGCGGCTGATGT
>ENA-OPCW01001296-OPCW01001296.1-human-gut-metagenome-genome-assembly--contig:-NODE-1296-length-12731-cov-17.620937_pt1 | contig 12731 bp, 8 predicted proteins | sample MGYA00241258_ERZ501496 | MGnify/ENA primary metagenome ERZ501496 (study PRJEB25962, sample SAMEA2042660) | human gut metagenome | biome: human gut; feature: human-associated habitat; material: faeces...
CATCATTATCCATATACATACGCCTTTCCGCTTCGATTCAGCAAATTCATAAATATGAACTTCGCTTCCTCTTTAATACAGCTATTATACACTATATTTCACAAGTTTTCCAGTTATTTTCGCAATTTTGACAGCAATTTAACAAAATATTCCGGAAGTGGAGCTGTAAATTCCATATATTCCCCGGTACGTGGATGAACAAATCCAAGGATCATTGCATGAAGTGCCTGTCCATGAAGATGATAAGGATTTTTGGAAGATCCATAGACCGTATCTCCCAGGAGTGGATGTCCCAGGCTTGCCATATGTACACGAATCTGATGCGTGCGTCCTGTCTCAAGCTGACATTCAATATAATTGAATTTGTGATTTAGATGAGAAAGTACACGATAATGTGTAACTGCTCTCTTACCTTTTTCTGGCTGAACTACCGCCATCTTTTTTCGATGAACAGGATGTCTGCCAATTGGCTTATCGATTGTGCCTGTTTCTTCCTGCAAATTATGATATACAATAGCTTCATATTTTCTCGTAATAGAATGAACCTGCAATTGTTTTGCCAGTGACTGGTGGGCAATATCGTTTTTACATGCAATGATTGCGCCTGTTGTGTCCATATCAATTCGATGTACGATTCCGGGCCTCAATACACCGTTTATTCCCGACAAATTTCCTTTACAGTGATACAAAAGACCATTCACCAAAGTATCCGGAAATGGCGCTTTACATTCCCCTTATCGGTGGAACGGGAGGAAACGTGGGAACCCAGTCCTCTGCATTGGTTGTGCAAGGTCTGGCCAACAGTTCACTGAACGCCGAAAACACATTCAAGCAGGTGCTGAAAGAATCCGTCGTAGCCCTTATCAACGCCACCATTATTTCCATGCTGGTGTATATCTACAACTTCATCCGTTTCGGAGCTACAGCTACGGTCAGCTATTCAGTATCCATCAGCTTGTTTGCCGTGGTCATGTTTGCTTCCATTTTCGGCACACTGGTACCCATGACTCTGGAAAAACTGAAAATTGATCCAGCCATTGCCACCGGACCGTTTATCTCCATTACCAACGACATTATCGGTATGCTCATGTACATGGGAATTACCGTATTATTATCCTAAATTTTCGTTAAACAGAACACAAATGCGTTTGAAGTAAAACACAAGTACATTTTACTTCAAACGCATTTACGTTTTAATCAAAGCGTCTTTGCGTTTTCTTTCAAACGCAAGGGCGTTTTTTTCACCCCCTCTACAAGCCCTTCTGAGCCACATTCCTCGTCTTTTTATTTCTAAAAATGATTCTTACCTTATAGTTTTTTTCTGAAAAAGTATGAAAATCAGATTTTTTTTCTTTAATTTGTAAGAACCTTTACTAATGGTAAAGAAAAAACTAGGATATTATACTCTTTAAAATCTATATACGATGGAAGTAAATGAAACCAACCGCCCATTAACCGAAACTCCGATGGAACAACCCATTGAAGCACCGGTTCCTACTGTTGAAGACACCGAAAAGGAAACATCCGCTCCCAAACAGACACTGGAAGAAGTGGTGCAACGCCTCAAGGAAATCAACGAGAAAAACGACCTGACCGACAAGCAGGAAATCGATTCACTTAAACAAACGTTCTATAAACTACAAAAAGCCAAATCAGAAGCGGCACGGAAAGCTTTCATCGACGAAGGGGGAAAGGCAGAAGACTTCACTCCGGAAACAGAACCAGCAGAAGAAGAGTTCAAAGCTGTCATGAACGCCATCAAGGAGAAAAGAAATGCCTTAGCGGCTGCACAGGAAAAGGAAAAAGAGGATAATCTGACCAAGAAACTGGGTATCTTGGAAAGAATGAAGTTCCTGACCGAATCGCAGGAAGATACCAACAAGATATACGACGAATTTAAGAAGTTACAGCAAGAATGGAATGAAATAGGCCAGATTCCGGTAGCCAAAGTAAACGAGTTGTGGAAAACCTACCAGCTTTACACCGAAAAATTCTATGACATGGTGAAGCTGAACAACGAATTCCGCGAATATGACTTCAAGAAAAACCTGGAGCAGAAAACCCGTTTATGCGAAGCTGCAGAAAAATTGGCTGAAGAGCCCGACGTAATTTCTGCTTTCCACCAGTTGCAGAAGCTTCATCAGGAATTCCGTGCCATCGGTCCGGTAGCCAAAGACCTGCGCGAAGAAATCTGGAGCCGTTTCAAGGCTGCCTCTACCGTGGTCAACAAACGTCATCAGCAACATTTTGAAGAACTGAAAGAAAAAGAACAGAATAACCTGGACCAGAAGACGGTGATTTGCGAAATCGTGGAAGTTATGGAATACGACACCTTCACTACTTTTGCCGACTGGGAAGACAAGACCAATGAAATCCTTGCCCTCCAGGCTAAATGGAAAACCATTGGCTATGCTCCGCAAAAGATGAACGTCAAGATTTTCGAACGTTTCCGCGCTGCCTGCGATGAATTCTTCCGCCGGAAAGCTGCTTTCTTCAAGTCTGTGAAGGAAACAATGGCAGCTAACCTGGAAAAGAAAAAAGCGTTCTGCGAAAAGGCTGAAGCCCTGAAAGAAAGTACCGACTGGAAAGAAACGGCTGAAATCCTGACCAAGCTCCAGAAAGAATGGAAGAACATCGGTCCGGTAGCCAAAAAGCATTCCGATGCCGTATGGAAACGCTTCATCGGTGCCTGCGACTATTTCTTTGAACGGAAAAACAAGGCTACGTCTTCACAACGTTCGGAAGAAGTGGAAAATCTGGCCAAGAAAGAAGATGTCATTAAGCGCATGGCTGCCCTGGAAGCTGCCGGAACTGCAGACGATGCGACTGCCGAACAAGTACGTGCCCTGATGAAAGAATGGAATGCCATCGGCTTCGTTCCTTTCAAGGAAAAAGACCGTCTGTATAAAGAATTCCATGCATTGGTAGACAAGCTGTTCGACCGCCTGCACCTGTCGGCTACCGAAAAACGCCTGAGCAGTGTACGCACTAACGGAAACAAAGAAGGAAATCTCTACCGCGACCGTGAACGTCTGGTTCGCACTTACGAAGGACTGAAAAACGACATTCAGACCTACGAAAACAACCTTGGCTTCCTGAATTCTTCTTCCAAGAAGGGAAATACCCTGGTAGCTGATATCAGCCGTAAGATTGAACGTCTGAAAAAAGACATGGAACTGGTATTGAAAAAAATCAAGGATATTGATGAAAGTTTGAAAGAAAAAGAATAAGTTTCTCAAAACACAGCATAAAAAAGCCCGTTTTTCAAAAGTAAAAGCGGGATTTTTTTATGCCCCTTTCTTACTAAAAATATATTCTAATATTAAAACTATAATTAATATCTATAATCATACTCCCGCCCTTCAATATAAACATAATAAAACATTTTATAAACAAATAATAGCATAGTGTTATATATACACCATTTTTATAAAAAATCTGATATTACAATATTTATTTTGCTTTTTTCATAAAAATAATTTGATATTAAATTTCACATTATTATATTTGTAAATGTAGTTAATTTTATCAAGTACTTATGAAAAAAACAATTCTGTTATTGGGTATTTACTTATGTATTGCCATAAGTAATATACTAGCTCAGACATCCCAAGTGACGGGACTCGTGGTTACTGCAGAAGAAAATGAACCTGTTGTAGGTGCTTCTGTATTAGTAGTAGGAACAACTATTGGTGGAATTACGGACTTGGACGGAAAATTCACTCTGAACAACGTACCATCTTCTGCCCGTAGCTTACAAATTTCTTTTATCGGCTACAAAACTCAAACACTACCAATCAACAGAAAAGGAGTCATGAAGGTAGTTCTGGAATCTGATTCAGAGGTACTAGAAGAAGTGGTTGTTACCGGTATGACCAAAGTTGACAAACGCTTATTTACAGGAGCAGCCGACCGCTTGACAGCATCAGATGTAAAACTAGATGGTATGGCCGACATCAGCCGTGGCTTGGAAGGACGTTCTGCAGGTGTATCCGTACAGAATGTATCAGGAACCTTCGGTACAGCCCCTAAAATCCGTGTACGTGGTGCCACTTCTATCTATGGAAACTCCAAACCATTATGGGTTGTAGATGGAGTTATTATGGATGATGTAGTAGAAATTGGAGCCAATGACCTGTCTTCAGGAGATGCAACAACGCTTATCAGTTCAGCAATTGCCGGCCTCAACTCAGATGATATTGAAAGTTTCCAAATTCTAAAAGACGGATCTGCCACATCTATTTATGGTGCCAGAGCTATGGCAGGTGTGATTGTAGTCAACACTAAAAAAGGAAAAGCCGGAACAAGCCGTTTCAACTATACAGGAGAATTTACTACACGCTTAAAGCCCTCTTACCGGACATTCAACATCATGAATTCACAGGATCAGATGGGAATCTACAAAGAATTACAAGACAAAGGATGGCTCAATCTGGCAAGTACATACCGAGCAGCCAACAGTGGAGTATATGGAAAAATGTATCACCTTATAAATACATACGACCCAGAAACAGGACAATTTGCATTATTAAACAACACGCTAAATCGCAATGCATATCTGCGCCAAGCGGAATACAGAAATACAGACTGGTTCGATTTACTATTCAGCAATGCCCTGATGATGAATCACTCTATCAGCATGTCTAGTGGATCAGACAAATCTACGTCTTATGTTTCTTTAAGCGCAATGACGGATCCTGGATGGATGAAAGGCACAAATGTACAACGCTATACAGCAAACTTAAATACAACATATAATATTCATAAGGATTTGTCAATAACAGTTATAGCCAATGGATCTTATCGTAAACAGAAAGCACCGGGAACCATTGGCCAATCAAGGGACGCTGTCACAGGAGAAGTGTCCAGAGGATTTGATATCAACCCTTATTCTTATGCCTTGAACACTTCAAGAACCTTAGACCCCAATGAATATTATACACGTAACTATGCCGATTTTAATATATTCAACGAATTAAACACCAATAATATCACCCTAAACGTCGTGGACTTAAAGTTCCAGGGAGAATTAAAGTGGAAGCCTATCATGGGATTAGAAATTAGTGCGTTGGGAGCAGTGAAATATTCATCCTCTTCACAAGAACATAAAATCACAGAACATTCTAATCAAGCCATGGCCTATCGCGCAATGGACGATGCAACCATGAGAGACAATAACCCGTGGTTATATACAGACCCTGACATTATTAACTCTCTGCCATTTTCTATCCTTCCTAAAGGCGGATTCTACAACAAAACCGATTATCGCATGTTTAGCTACGACTTCCGTCTATCGGCTTCATGGAACAAGGTATTTGGTAACGACAACATCATAAATCTATATGCAGGTATGGAGGCCAATGCCCAAGACCGCTCCAATAATGCTTTCCAAGGATGGGGTATGCAATATGACAACGGTGAAATTCCTTACTTTGATTACAACGCATTCAAAAAGATGCGAGAAGATAACTCTGATTACTATTCTTTAACTAATACCAAAAGAAGAACATTGGCCTACTTTGCAACAGGAACCTACTCTTACCAAGGACGCTACAGCCTAACAGGAACATTTCGTTACGAAGGCTCTAACCGATTAGGAAAAGCCCGCTCTGCACGCTGGTTACCTACATGGAATATAGGTGTAGCATGGAATATGCATGAGGAAAAATTCTTCGAGAAGCTTCAACCTGCACTTTCCCACTTTACCCTGAAATCATCTTATAGCTTGACAGCTGATGCTGGTCCTGCCGACGTTACAAATTCTTTTGTAAATATCAACAGTTATACTCCATGGCGTCCCAGCGCTTCTGTCGGTGAGTCCGGATTACACATTGTAGAACTGGAAAATGGCGATTTGACATATGAGAAAAAGCATGAAATCAATGTAGGAGTTGATATGGGTTTCCTGAACAACCGGATAAACATGGAATTAGCGTGGTACAAACGCAACAACTATGACCTGATAGGAGCCGTACTAACCCAAGGAGTTGGTGGCGAAACAAGAAGAAATGCCAACCTTGCATCTATGAAATCACATGGATATGAAGTTAGTCTATCTACTCAAAACATTGTAACCAAAGATTTCCAATGGACAACAGACTTTATCTTTGGCTATAGCAAAACCAAGATTACAGATCTTAAATCACAGACTTATTTATTTGACTTGGTAACCGGATACGGTCAGCGAGAGGGATATGACTGGGGAAGCTTATTCTCCATTCCATTTGCCGGCCTTGACGAAGATGGTTTCCCGACCTTCTGGTGGAACGGAGAACTTATTGACAAAACAAATTATGGATCTATCAATTTCCAGCAAATTCAAGATGTAGACTTCTTGAAGTATGAAGGGCCGCGCGACCCAACAATAACTGGTAGTTTTGGAAACGTATTCAAATACAAGGGGTTCAAACTAAATGTATTTATCACTTACTCTGCAGGAAATAAAGTAAGACTAGACCCTCAATTCTCTAGTACATACAATGACCTGGACGCAACTCCTAAGGATTTCAAGAACCGTTGGATGCTGCCTGGCGAAGAAAAGATTACCAACATTCCTGTTATCCCCAGTGCACGCGATAACCAGAAATACAGTAACCTGAATTATGCATATAATGCTTATAACTATTCTGATGCACGAATTGCAGACGGAGGATTTATTCGTATGAAAGAAATCTCACTAACCTACGATTTCCCTAAAGCATTATTGGGTAGTCAGAATATTCTGAAAACGTTATCACTGAAAGTACAGGCTACAAATCTATTTTTAATTTACTCCGATGACAAACTTAACGGACAAGACCCGGAATTCTTTAACTCCGGTGGAGTAGCAGCTCCTGTACCTAAACAATTCACATTTACATTAAGAGCAGGATTTTAACCTTAAATACCTATAGAGTTATGAAAATAAGACATTTACTATTCAATACAGTTCTGTTAGCAACCACCTTCGGAATCTCATCATGTGATGATTTTCTGGACACAATGCCAGACCAAAGAACAGAGCTTGACAATGCAGACAAGGTCCGTGATATTCTCATCTCTGCTTATCCAGCACAATATCCTATGCTTATGTTCGAATTTATGTCCGACAATTATGATGATAATGGTGATACTTATAGCAGCCCCAGTAATTTAGTCATAGAATCATACCATTGGCAAGATGCTGTAGAGTCTGACCAGGACTCTCCTAACGGACTTTGGAATGCATGTTATAGCGCCATTGCTGCAGCCAATCAAGCACTTGAAGCTATCGAGGAGCTAGGAGATACCGAAGAACTACAAGTCTACAAAGGAGAAGCTTTATTATGCAGAGCTTATGGCCACTTCCTGTTATCCAACATATTCTGCATGGCTTATAACCCTCAAACCGCAGAGTCTACTCTCGGTATACCGTATATCACAGCTCCAGAAAAAACAGTAGGTGTAGTATATGAAAGAGGAACAATGCAACAAGTGTACGAAATGATTGATGCAGATATTGAAAAAGCTCTTCCTCTAATAAAAAATGCAAGCTTTGATGTACCATTGTATCATTTTAACACGAAAGCAGCTTATGCTTTTGCTGCACGCTTCAATCTTTTCTACGGAAAAGATTATGACAAAGTCATAGCTTATGCAACAGAAGCTGTGGGCAATAATCCAATCTCTGTATTAAGAGATTTAAGCCAGTACGATAAATTTACAACAATGGAAGAATGGACTTATGGATATATAAATAAAGACGAGCCGGCAAATCTGCTACTACTTCCTACAATATCACGCTATGGAAGAGCTTTTAATCAACGTTATGCTATTACACAGAATATCATGCGCTCCCAGTTAGTATGGTCAGAATTTCCCGGAGGCACACAGTTGGAAGTATACAACACAGTTTTCCAATCTAACTATGTCAGCTACATCGTTCCCAAGATGGCCGAACTATTCGAAATCACAAACCAAATAGCTCAGACAGGATATCCACACATCGTAGTACCAGCCTTTACAACCGACGAAGCACTTTTATGTAGAGCCGAAGCATATATTCTGAAAAAAGAATATGATAAAGCAGCTACTGATTTATCATATTGGTATGTCAAAAAAGGAATAACTTCTCATACCTCTGATGAGATTGCTGACTTTTATAAGAACAGTTCACCCGAGACCAATGCAAAACCGCTTAATACAGGAGTTACCTACGATGAGAAACAAACGAATATGCTTCATGCTGTCTTGCATGCACGCCGGGTTGAAAGCATCCATGAAGGAGGACGATGGATGGATATTAAACGATATGGCTTATCAATCACACATAACATATATGGAAGTGACCCAATCATTCTGACTGCCGACGATCCACGTAAGGCAATTCAACTACCGATTGATGTACTAGCCGCTCCAGGAGACATGACTCCTAACCCTAGATAAATCATAAATATTACACTAATAAAAACAAGACCATGAAAACAAATATAATTGCATATTTACTATTAGCTTTCCTGACAGGAAACATTATCACTTCTTGTTCTGAGGAAGAGCTGAGTGATGTCAGTATTTTCGATGAAAGTCTGCAAAGTGAGCCTAACGAACTAGATAAGTGGATTGAAAAAAACTATTTATATGCCTACAACATCGACTTTAAGTACCGAATGGAGGATATAGAATCAAGCCTAAGCAATAATCTGGTTCCTATAGACTATCAATTAGCAGTCCAAATGGCACGTATCATCAAACACGTTTGGTTTGAAGCATACGACGAAGTTGGAGGAATTAATTTTACTCGCCAATATGCACCTAAGGTTATCCACCTGATTGGTTCCAGACAATGGAATCCTAACGGAACTGTTACTTTAGGATATGCAGAAGGAGGACTAAAAGTTACACTCGTAGGAGGAAACTGGCTAGAACCTGACAATATTCCATTTATGAATGAAATGTATTTTCAGACTATGCACCATGAATTTTCTCACATCTTGCATCAAACAAAAAATTACCCTGTAGAATACAATCAGTTGAGCGAAGGGCACTATTCTCCGTCAGGGTGGAATAATAGAACTAATATTGCCCAGTATGCTCCTTATGGTTTCGTAACAGCCTATGGTAGCAGCCAGCCTACAGAAGATATTGCAGAAGTAACAGCATGCTATTTGACATGGTCGCAAGAACAATGGGACGCACTAGAAGCTGGAACGAAAACCGACGTAGATGGAAATCCTGTTAGTGGAGGATGGGAAATTATCCAACAAAAAATTACGATCATGAAGAATTACATGAAAGAAAGTTTTGGGGTAGATATGGATCAGTTAAGAGATGCTATCAACCGAAGATGTGAGGAGATTCAACACATGGATTTAAATGAGTTACCTGAATAATCGTGAAACTTACAAATAAAACTCGTATGAAAAAAATATTACCTTATATAGCTTGTTTCTTTATGTTGTTTCTGCAAGCGTGTAACAACGAAGTAGACGATTTATTCGACACACCTGCACAACAACGAGTTAATGAAGAACTTAAGGCCTGCAAGGAGCTGTTAATTAGCGCCGAGAATGGATGGGTAATGGAATATTATCCATCAGCCAACCAATCGTATGGAGGTTACGTCATGATTTTAAAATTTACAGACAAAGATGTTACCGTACAGTCTGAAATTGCCGCTGACCCTTCAGATGCTGTTACGAGCTTATATTCATTAAAATCCGACATGGGACCTACCTTAAACTTTGATACCTATAATAAATACTTGCATTACTTCGCCGACCCAGACAATAATGGAGGAGGCGGATTAGGTAAAGGATATGAAGGTGATTATGAATTTATTATTCAATCACATACAGAAAATGAGATTACCTTAAAAGGAAAAAAGACTAAAAACATCATCAAGATGAAACGTATGGAAACAAGCGGAGACGCTTATTTGACAGAAATTATCAAAACACGTACAAACATAACTTCCATACAAGGCATTTTAGGGTATAAAGGACAAGTTAACGGACAAGAAGTTTCTATCACCATACCTTCCGACCGCAGAATGACCATTCAGGTTGGGACTGAACAAATTTTTAATGTAGCATATATGTATGGTTTATCAGGCATACAATTTTACCAACCTATAGAAATAGGAGGAAATGAAATATCGGGTCTGGAATGGTCTGAAACAAACAACAGTTTTATGTGGAATGAAAACACGCTCGAACAAATTCCAGATCCTATTTATCCGAAATATTTAAAATATTTAGGAAACTACAATATGAACTATTTCTATGGTCAAACAGAAAGAAACTTACCTGTTACATTAATCGCAAAAACATTTAACGGAAGCGAAAAATCATATGAGCTGCAAGGTCTTCCTTTCCCATTACAAGTTAGCTACAATGTAGAACAAGACTGTCTTGAAATTCTTACTTACCAAAAAGACGGTTACTATGTAGCTGTATGGGAAGTAATTGGTAGTGGAACATTGAGTTGGGCCGGTGGATTAGGACTAATAGGTAAACTCAAAGAAGGAACTTCAAACGTCTATGAGTTCGTAGATAACGGCGTATGGGGAACTAATATCGCACGTGCGCTTATCCTATGGAGTGCTTCCGGGGAATACAAAGGCTTCGGAGGAGATACACGTTTTCAATATATTGTATTGACTAAAATTCAATGAATAACCTTTAATAAATAGTTGGCTTATGAAAAAAATACATATTCTCTGCATTGGTATATTTCTCCTATGCATTACAGGCTGTTCTAAAGAAGATAGTATTCCTCAGGAATTAAAAGTAATAGAGACTCATGCTGATTTTGATTGTTTTGGTGGGACCGGAACCATTCAGTTTACCTCTTCCTCTCCTGCTACAGTAACATCAAATGAAAACTGGTGCAAAGTAAGCCTCGCAGGAAATATCGTTACGCTAGAAGTAGAGCCAAACCTAAGTATCAACAGCCGTACCGCTATCGTTTATCTCAAAACGGAAACACAAGAAACATTTGTGCCAATTTCCCAGCTTGGTGATATTTTATATCATGATTTTCAGAACGTAAGTTTTTCTGGAGAAGGAGGTGAAATGACATTCCATGTAAAATCAAATCACAATGTCATTTTTGAGAATGTAGATACATCATGGATTACAATTACGCAAGAAGAAGATGTAGTTACAATTAAAGCAACTCCACTAACAAGAGGTTTACGAGAAAATACCATATTGATAAAAGCAGGAGAACATCAAATTGCAATTACTTTTAAACAAGTTAATATAACAGGTCTGTATGACTGCTTCATCAATGGTGGTACAACTAATTATGGTACCTGTACGATTGAACCTACTGAGAAAGAAAATGTATACCGCGTAACTCCGGAAGGAAGTGCATTTGATGCACCTTATAATATCATTTATAACAACGGAAAATTATCTATTCCTTTCGGACAATATTTAGGAAAGCATGAAGGTAATCAGCCCTATGTCTATTTATGTTCTTATGACAAAGTCGGACGATTGGGTTGGAACTCAAACTCCAGTTATGAAGCAGAATTTACGTTAGAAAACGACAAAGCTGTCCTGACTTTTAAAGATAATGGTAGTTGGAGCGGACAACACATAGATGGTTTCTATTATGGCCTATTCAGTAATCTATTAGAAAACGGAGGAACCACCACTGGTGCTGGAATAGCAGCAATTGTAGATCTTGTATGGATTAGTAAATAAAGATTTTAATAACGATTCTAATGATTAGAATCAACCTACTTTAATAAGAGGCATTTGTAGTTTACAAATGCCTCTTATTTTATCTTCTTATAAGTAATTCATATAAAAATTAATTACAATGTCACTTCAATGAAGAACACGCGTTATTAACCTAAACTTATAAAAGCTTTTTGAAAAAAGTATCTCAAATATTTTCTTATCACAAAAAAAACTTTTAAATTAATGCCAAATTTCAAAAATAAAGATTATCACAACACACTAACAATAAATAAAATATCAGCAAAACATAATTCCGAATGATTAAAAAACATAAAATAAACTATTCTTAATATGAAAATGAAATCACTATTAGGGATTATGCTTTCCCTGAGCATTCTACAGTCCTGTCAGAATGACGAAACAAATGGCATCCAAAATGAAGTGAACAAAAATGGTATAACATTCATGTCACTCATAGATGACACTAATAATTCGCGTGCATACGATACCTCCTGGGAGACAAACGATGTCATCGGAGTTTTCATGCTCGCCAGTGAAAATAAAAATATACTGGAAACAAACGTACCCTATGTGACATCAAAAGGAGACGGCTATTTTATCAGTCAAAACCAGCCCATGTATTATCCTGAAAATAATAGCACTGTTGATTTCATTGCATATTACCCGTATAATGAAAATACAAATGATCACACTAATTATACTATCAACCTCAGTGATCAGACTAAACAAAATGCTATTGACCTGATGACAGCTGTAAACCTGACAGGACGTGACCAGACTTCTCCACAAGGTAATCTGCAGTTCAAGCACCTGCTGGCCAAATTGGTATTAAACCTGAAATCTACTTCTGGAAGTTCACTGAAAGGGATCAAGGCTTCTATCAGCGGACTTAAAGTAAAAGGAACAGCCAACCTGTCCAATGGTTCAATCACTCCTTCTGGTGAAGCAAGCGCTTTCTCCTTATACATAAATGAAGAAGCTACCCAAGCGGAAGCTATCTTGCTGCCACAAAATCTGAGTGAAAGCGTAAAAATCAAACTGGCTTTCCACCTTCGGAAAAGT
>ENA-OPCW01001307-OPCW01001307.1-human-gut-metagenome-genome-assembly--contig:-NODE-1307-length-12693-cov-3.504431_pt1 | contig 12693 bp, 9 predicted proteins | sample MGYA00241258_ERZ501496 | MGnify/ENA primary metagenome ERZ501496 (study PRJEB25962, sample SAMEA2042660) | human gut metagenome | biome: human gut; feature: human-associated habitat; material: faeces...
ATTTTTTAATTCTTAATTTTTAATTTTCAATTTACTCCGCGTTCGGTCCTTCCACATAGAGCTTGCCGTTCTCATCGATTCCCATCTTGTCGATAAAGACAACTCGCTCGTTTCCTGTTTTCTGAGTGTAACCGTGATAAACGCAATACATCTGCTTGCCGTCTTTCGACCAGGTCACGCTGTTATGCCCCGTACCGGTAACGATGCCTCCCTGCTCCACATTCTTTTGTAGCACAGGATTATCGTTCGATTTGACAAACGGGCCGAGCGGACTTTTTGCTGTTGCATAGCCGACAGCATAATTCTTTCCTTTATAATAGTTGGCCGAATACATCATATAGTAGGTATCGCCTTTTTTCATCGTATAAGGACCTTCCGTCCAACGGCGGTTGATCTCACCGGAAGTAACGGAGCGGCTTTCCCATTCGGATTGCGTGTCGTCCAGTTTTACTGGCGGACGGAGCAGCAGGACCGGTTCACCGATCACTTCTGTCAAATCCGGCTTTACCTCGATGCCATATATCCAGCTTTCCTCTATCTCGTCGAACTTCCCTTCTTTTTTAGCCTTTTCGGCAATTTCGCTTTCCACCGGATGTTTGTAGCAACAACGGGAAAAATACAGATAGGTCCGTCCATCCTCGTCGTCGATCAGGTTCCCGTCGATAACCGGATAGCCCGGATCAAACAAAGGTTTGTCGAATAATTCCTTGAAAGGTCCTGTCGGTTTATCTGCAACGGCCACTCCGATACGGAAATTTTCCAATTCGTTAGTCGGATTTTCTTTCCAGTCGGCACTGTACAGCATATAGAACTTGCCACCCCGTTCATACACCTCCGGCGCCCAGAAGTTGGCGACTCCCCATGATCCCGGAACATTGCCCCGGAATACCTGTCCTTCGGCTTTCCAGTTGGCCAAGTCGGGAGAGGAATACACACTGAAGCCGTCGACGGCGCCTCCGCCTGTTCCATACATGTAGTATATGCCGTCCGAAGCCAGCAGTACATAAGGATCACCAAACTGTACGGGAAGGGGATTGGTATGCACGATACTCTTTTCCTGTTGTTCCTTCTGCACTTTGTGTACGCAGGAAGAAAAAGCTAATACAGCTGAAAGCAGTATTACAAATTGTTTCATTTGTCTCATAGAATGTCTGTAAAATTAAAAACACATAATAAAGTGGTGACAAATATACAAAATTGAAATTATTTCCTTTCCTTTGATGTCCGATTTAAGCAGAAAAAAGAGTATGGTTAGAAATATATTGATAGCATTTTGTGTGATCCTGTTCGTCTCGTGCAGCAAGGACACGGAATCCAAGTTGTTCGGTAAATGGCAATTACAGAAGGTAGAAGCAAACGGTGACGTGCAGAATGTCGATACGGTTTATTTTAATTTTGAACATTCTTTGTTTATGTACCAGGTGTATGTTACGGAAATCGACTCTTTCCGCCATCAATATGGCTACAACACGTTGGAAGGTGAAAAAACATTGCTGCTGGAATTGGAGAACAATCCGGGGCCGATCAGTAAATTCCTGCCCTATACCGATTGGAATTCTTCCAAACAAACCTATACAATCGATAAACTGGAATCCAAGCAACTGATCTTAAGCCGTGAGGGGAAAACATATACGTTCCGGAAGTTCTAAAGATTAAATAAGAAATGCGAGCCGACTTTGAAAGTTGCTCGTGAGATCAGCCGAAAATTGAATATCGATGCTGATATCGTCTTAGGTGTATAAAATTAAAGAAAGAAGAAAAGAGCCGAGATCGGTAAAAATTACCAGTCTCGGCTCTTTTTTTGTTTAAACAGACAGTTCTCCGGGACGTTCGGAATCGTCAGCCCCGTTGCCGTTTGACCCTGATCTTTTCTTTCGCTGGTTGTTGGCGGTGGTTGTTTCGGTGATCAGCTGGTTCAGGTTGTTGACAAATGCCGTTGCCGCCTCCGAAGGTACGGCAACGCTGTAGGATTGTGCCAGCATGACCAGATCTTCATAATATTCGTCGATCCGCTCGCGCAGAACCGCACCGCTTTCCTTCTTGTTGGCTGCCCGGTTCTGTGTCCGTTGGCTCGTCAGGCTGATATAGGCGTTGTTCTCCTTTTCGAGTTCGTCCAAATAAGCCGCCAGTCCGAGCGTCTCCACGTAGGAGATGTTTTCGTCCTTTCTCAAATCGATCAAAAGCCCTTGTATCTTGGCACTTTCCTGTGCTACCGGGAGACGGGCGATACCGATATAAGGCTTGATGACCTTGTATAAATATTTTCCTGCATCTCTTTCTGCCTCAAGTGGCAATGTTCCGGCACGGGAGATACGTGTCGTGATGTAAACAACTAAATTATCCCGATTCTTTTCGTGTAATTCGGCTTTTTCCGTTTCCTGCGAGATACGGCTTTCATCCACAACGTCTGCCAGGGCAAGCACGTTCTTTTCCATTGCATTGACAAACTCTTTTGACAGACCGATGTCCGGAGCTCCTGATGCTTGCACTTCTTTGTCCAAAGAGAGTTCATCCGGACGGTCTTCCTCGCCGCCCGATGGAGGAGGGAGCAAAGCGAGTACGGAGTTCATATAGGCCAGGTACTCGGCGTTATTGAGTGTGTAAAGCATGATTACTTTGATTTTCGTGTATGTTCCCATAGGCATTCGAATTAAATGTTTAAATTGTTCTGCAAGGTAGACAATAATTATTGATTTAGCATTGCTTTCTGCATTTATTGTCCGGAAAAGTCTTCAAGAAACCTTGAAATGCCGTTCCAACGGTGAAAAATATCTTCAAGAAATCTTAAAACCGTTTTTGAATGGAGAAAAGTCGTTTCAAGATTTCTCAAAACGGCTTTTCAAAGGTGCAAACCCATTTCAAGATTTCTTGAGACCGCCCTGCACGGTGAAAAACGGCTTCAGGATTTCTTGAAATGGGTTTGCAGGGGTGCGACGGGGGTTCGAGTTTTCTTTGCTTAATCATTCAAAAACACGATCTTTGTGGACGTATTGAAAATAACGTAGAAGCGTTTAGTGAATCCTTGTCATCGAAATCGCCAATTTCAATAATGCCACAAGGTGTAACTATAGAACGCCTGCGCCCTTATAGGCGTGGGCTATAGTTTATTTGTGGCATGGTGTTTGGCGATACCTCGATGGCAAATAGGCTGTAGTCCCACGTTTTTTTGTGTCTGAATTTAAGGATGAAAAGTAGCCTTTCCTGCTATGTGCTTCTTTTTTTATTATTTCTATTTTTATTTATATTGTAAAATTTCAATTTTGTATAATTGAATTGTGATACCGCGAATATATTTGACTTTTTATTTTAAATAGCAGTTTATTTGTATGTTTAAGAGCATAAATGCTGATTTTTTTATAAAAATATTTTGTGGTTTATATGGTAGTAGTTAATATTGCATTGTAAAATTTAGTTTTACAATAGTAAATATCAAGTTAAACTTAATTCATGTCTTATGAAAAATCGGCAGAGTTTGTTATTGTGGATGTTGCTTTTTTGGGGCAGTGTCTCGGTTTTTGCTCAGCATGCTGTAAAAGGGAGAATTACAGATGCTAAAACAGGGGAACCTTTAATTGGTGTGAATGTTGTTTTGAGAGGTTCATCTGAATCTGGTACTATTTCGGATTTGAATGGAAATTATTCTTTGTCTGTTCCTGAATCTTCTTCGTTGATTTTTTCTTATATCGGTTATGTTACCCAAGAAGTATCAGTAGAAGGTAAGTCGGTTCTTGATGTTTCTCTGTCGGAAGATATGGAAGCTTTGGAAGAAGTTGTGGTAATTGGATATGGAACGATGAAAAAGAGTGATTTAACAGGTTCTCTAAGCTCTGTAAAGAGCGAAGATTTAACGGCTTATGCTGTCCCTAATCCGGTTCAAGCATTACAAGGTAGAGCTCCGGGAGTTCAAGTTACATCGAATACTGGCTCTCCAGAAGGAAATTTTACGATTCGTATCCGTGGTGCAAATTCGATTAAAGGAAGTAATGATCCTCTCTACATTATTGATGGGTTCCCAGCGAATATGTCCAGTGTTAATCCTGATGATATAGAGTCTTTGGAAGTATTAAAAGATGCTTCTGCTACTGCTATTTATGGATCTAGGGGCTCTAATGGAGTTGTTTTGATTACGACAAAATCAGGAAGAAAAGGAAAAACGACCGTAACCTATGATGGCAGCTATGGTATTCAATCTCAAATCAAAAAACTTGAGATGATGGATGCAACGGAATATATGATGTTTTATAATGAACAACAGTTGAATAATGCTGGAAAAGAATTTTTTACGGCTGATGAGATTGCTTTTGCTGGAAAAGGTACGGATTGGCAAGAGTTGGTTTATAAAGATGCACCTTTACAAACTCATAGTTTGTCTATTGCAGGAGGTAATGACAAAACCAAATTCTATGTGAGTGGCTCTTTGTTTTTGCGTGATGGTATTATCAAAAATAGCAGCTATGATAAGTATAATGTGAGAAGTAATATAGATCATAAAATTAACGATAAATTTAATGCTGGAGCTAATTTGTCGTATACAAGGACAAATAAAAGCATGAAAAGTAGTGGTGGTGGAAATCGAGGAGGGTCTTTAATTGGAGCATCAATTTCTGCTCCTCCAACTTTATTCCCTTATAATGAAGATGGCTCTTATAACAATTTACAATTGGCTTACCCATTTATGTCTAATGCTCTATTTAATCCATTAAATCTTATTAATGAAACATCCTCTAAAACTAAGGCTGACTTAGTGAATGTGAATGGTTTTTTGGAATATAAACCGATAAGAGGGCTGTCTTTGAAAGCTACAATTGGGGTTGAAACGTTGAATTATACTTCTAATAACTATAATAGTTCTCGCTATTTGTATGGAGCTTCAAGTGCTTCTTTGTCTTCTAATCAGCAAACAACAATTGTGAACGAAAATATCATGAATTATGATTTGACGGTCCATGATGATCATAATTTGAATTTTATGGGAGGTTTTACTTATCAACAATATTTAGGTACATCTTTTGGTGCAAGTGGAACTGATTTTATAAGTGATGCGCCAGAAGCATGGGGCCTTGGAGCTGCTGCTAATTTTGGAACGCCATCTTCTGGCTATACCAAATGGGTATTAATGTCATATTTGGCTAGAGCTAATTATTCATATAAAGGTCGTTATATGGCTACGGTTAGCTTCAGAGCTGATGGCTCATCTCGCTATAGTGAAGGAAATAAATGGGGATATTTCCCTGCAGCTGCATTAGCGTGGAGGATATCTGATGAGGCTTTTTTAAAGGATATTTCTTGGTTGTCTGATTTGAAATTACGTTTAGGATACGGAGAAACCGGGTCAACTGCAATTAATCCTTATTCAACGTTAAATATGTTGTCACAAGGTAAAGCGGCATTGGGGAGTGGGCTTGTTACATCATATGCACCGAGTTCAACTTTGCCGTCAGAATTGAAATGGGAAACTACATCTCAATGGAATATAGGTCTTGATCTGTCATTATTTAAATCTCGTTTGAGAATCACTGCTGACTATTATGATAAAACAACACGTGATTTGTTGAATAATGTTTCTTTGCCAACTTCTTCAGGTTATACGACAACTGTAAAGAATGTGGGAAAGATGGGTAATCGTGGTTTTGAATTATTAGTAGAAGGAGATGTTTTTCAACAAAAAGAATTCTCATGGACTTTATCTGCGAATTTAGGATTGAATAAAAATAAGATTAAAGAGTTGTATGGAGGACAGGATATTTATGGTTCAACTGTAGGTTTGTCTTATGTTGAAGATTTTGTGACTTTATTACGTGAGGGAGAACCTTTAGGAGTGTATTATGTATACCATGATACAGGTTTTGATGAAAATGGAAACATGACTTATGAAGATAAAGATGGGAATGGTGTATATGATAATAATGATAAATATATCGCAGGTAGTCCGCATCCTGATTTTACATATGGAATCAATTCCAGTTTGACATTTAAAGATTTTGAGTTTTCTTTCTTTTTGTATGGTAGCCAAGGCAACGATGTTTATAATGTAACAGAAACTGCAAATTATGATATGGGCATGGGACTTAATTTAAGGCGTGAGGTTTTTAACAGCCATTGGAGTTCGACAAATACTGCAGAACAAAACTTAATGGCAAAGTATCCGCGACCAGCAGCAAATCATAATATTAAGCATTCAGATCGCTTTGTAGAAGATGGGTCTTATCTCCGTTTGAAAAATATTATGTTAGGTTATAATTTACCTGTGAAAAAGTGGAATGTGAAAAACTGGTTAAGTGCGATAAAAGTATATGTGAGTGCTCAGAACCTATTTACTATTACAGGTTATTCAGGTATGGATCCTGAGGTGAACTCTTGGGGTGGAGATACAAATGCCGGACTTGATTATCTGACTTATCCAAATGTGAAGACTATTACATTTGGTGTTAAAGTTCAATTTTAGAGTATCTAATAAAGAAGAGAAAATATGAAAAAGTACATTTATTTATTCATGATATTATTATCGGTTGTTTCTTGCTCTGATTGGTTGGAAGAAGAACCAAAGTCTGTTGCTGCAGAAACGTTTTATAATACAGAAAGTGAAGCTGCAGCTGCGGTTGCTGCGCCGCTTGCTAATTTAAAAGGTTATGGTGGTTTAGACTATTTTGGAACTGCTTTGTGTGAATGTTTTGCAGATTATGCCTATGGTCGAGGTAGTTGGGCTTCTAATAGCGATTATATAGGATTAGATAATACTAATCAAACTCGTACTGCAAATATATGGACGAAATTATATACTGCTATCAGAAATTGTAATGTGGCTTTGGATCGTTTACCGCAAGCAAGTCAAATGTCAGAGGATAAAATAAATAGCTACATAGGGGAATTGCGGTTTATCAGAGGGCTTACTTATTTTTATTTAGTGCGATATTTTGGAGATGTCCCTCTTCATGTAGAAGAAAATATGAGTGAATATAATATAGGAAAGAGTTCTAAAGATGTAATATACGAACTTATAGAATCGGATCTCCGCTTTGCTGTAAATAATGCGCCTCAGACACCTCGTTTGGCAGGAACGCCTTCAGTGAATAGTGCAAAGAGCCTTTTAGGAGAAGTATATGCAACATTAGGTAGATATGAAGAATCGAAACAACTTTTGGAAGAAGTTATTAATAGTGGACAATATTCATTGGTCACGGTGTCTTCTGCTGCGGATTTTAATAATGTATTTGGACCAGAAATAGTTTCATCTACGGAAGAGATATTTTATATAAAGGAGTATCGAGAAAATGGTCAAGGTAATGAATATGCGATGTTTTGTTCCCATCCGGGAGCAATGATTGATGGGGATGCGATGCATGGTTCTGGAGGATGGTATGGTGTTTATACTACTACGGAAAATCAATTGATAACAGATTGGGATGTGAAAGATTTTCGGAAGGATTATAATTTGTTGTTGTTTGATTTCGGTATGGGAGATAATACTTATTTATTAACAAAATATCATGATACAAATGCTCCCGGGGCTTCTGGAGCTGCATGTGATTATCCATTAATTCGTTATCCGGATGTTTTACTATTGTATGCGGAAATGGCAATGAGAGTAACCGGTTCTCCTACGGAAGATGCAATGGAAAAGATAAATATGGTTCATCGTCGTGCTTATGGTTATGACCCTATGACTTCATCTGAAGTTGATTTTAAATTAAAAGATTACTCTACTTCAGAAAAGTTTTTGGAATTAATATTGAAAGAACGGATGTATGAACAATTTAATGAAGGGAAACGTTGGTTTGATCTGATTCGTCTAGGTATTGTAAAAGAGCAGATTAAGAGGATTAAAGGTCTTGATATACAAGAGAAACATATGTTATTCCCGATTCCGCAAACAGAGTTTAATTATAATGAGGCTCTTGATCCGTCAAAAGATCAAAATCCAGGGTATTAAATTAAAAATATGAAGGTGTGGTTTAAGCCACACCTTCGATAAACTATTCGTAAAATGAAACGACTACGTATCACCTATAAGTGGGAGTTAATTATCATGTTATGGGTTGCCTATTTTCTAAACCAGGGTGATCGGCAGATTTTTAATGTGGTGATTCCTTTGATAAAGGAAGACTTGCATTTGACGGATGTACAATTGGGGTTCGTTGCCTCTGTATTTACGATTGTATATGGTTGTTTGGTTCCCTTCGGTGGATATATGGGTGATTTTCTGAAGAGAAAATGGATTATTCTTATTAGTATCTTGATTTTCAGCATCGGAACGTTATGTACTGGATTTAGTGGAGGTTTGGTCTCTTTGATCATTTTACGTGGTATTACGACTGGCGGGGGAGAAGCTTTCTATTATCCGGCAGCTACCTCTTTGATCAGTCAGTATCATCATAAGACGCGAGCTATGGCCATGTCCATACATCAGACATCTTTGTATGTGGGTATTGTGGCCAGTGGGTTTATTGCGGCCTATATTGGTGAACATTTTGGTTGGCGAATGTCTTTTTTTACTTTTGGATTAGGAGGTTTGTTGCTGTGTATTTATTTATTTTTCAGAATGGAAGATACTCCGCAGGAAGTGAAAGAAGAAGGAAGGTATTCAATCTGGTATGTCATTAAAGAGATATTTAAAAAGAAGACGGTCTGGATGCTTTGTCTGGCTTTTGGAGGAATGTGTTTTGTGAATATTGGCTATGTGACTTGGATGTCTACGTTCTATCATGAAAAGTATCATTTATCTCTTTCGACAGCTGGGTTTACCTCTATGTTTTTTCATTTTGCAGCCGCATTGTTGGGGGTTTTAATAGGTGGAAAATTATCAGATAAATATGCACAAAAGCGTAAAACAGTCCGTCTGGAAACGGAACTGGTCGGATTGTTGTTCGGTGCTCCGTTTATATTTTTCATGGGATATACCTCGAATTTATATGTAAGTTATGCTATGTTGGCTTTGTTCGGCTTTTTCAGGGGAATTTACGATTCAAACTTGTATGCTGCTTTGTTTGATGTGATAGCGCCGGATTTAAGAGCATCTTCGGTAGGGGTTATGACTGCTTTTGCTTTTATTGTTGGGGCTCTAGCTCCCTTACTATTAGGATATCTGAAGACTGATTATGGTTTGTCTTTTGGCATATCATTTTTGGCAATATTCTATTTGTTAGGTGCCTTAGCCGTTTTTGTGGCGATCAAATTCTTTTTCTTGAAAGAGTTTTATGAAGGCAGATAGTTAGTAAAGTGTCTATAAAATTATAAAATATGAAAACAGTAATATTATTGATAGGATTGCTTTTTTCTACTTTTTCTTTACAAGCGCAAGATTATGAGGATGTCATGAGCGAGGCTTATTGGAAAATATGGAATTCGGATGTCCAGGCTAGCATAAATAAGAATATAGAGCAATATCGGAAAGGTGATGCCGAATTAAATATTCCATCTGGAGTCACTGTGAAAATTGAGCAGTTGAGCCATTCGTTTATTTTTGGAGGCAATATCTTTTTGTTTGGTCAGCTTGAGACTACGCAACAAAATAGACAGTATGAAAATACTTTTGGAGCTTTGTTTAATTCTGCTACTTTGCCTTTTTATTGGAAAACGCTGGAACCCGAGCAAGGAAAGCCACGTTATACGGCGGGATCTTCTTATATTTTCCGTCGTCCTCCTGTCGATCCTATTCTTGAGTTTTGCGAATCGAATAAGATAATGACAAAAGGTCACGCTATTATTTATGGTATGCGTCGTTGGGGACATCCGGATTGGATGCCGTCAGACCGTAAAGAGATGGAATTTTATTTTGAGAAGCATATTCAGGAATTAGCGTTGCGCTATAAGGATAGAATTCAGATATGGGACGTAGTCAATGAACCTGTTGATCAGGCAAATCGCGGAATAATGCCGGATGATTATACTTATAAATCGTATAAGTGGGCCATGAAGTATTTTCCGGAGTCTGTCATTTTTAATATTAATGATATTGATTTTAAAAGTGGTATTCCTTATACAAGACGGTATGTAGAAATTGCCCGGAATATGATCGATAGAGGAATTCGTATAGACAATGTTGGAGCTCAGATGCATATTTTTAATCCGGTCGAGGCTCAGAAAATAGCTGAGGGGGATAATATCCTGACACCGGCTAAGCTCACAGATGTGGTAGATTGCCTAAATGAAGTAGGACGTCCTGTACATGTGAGCGAAGTAACGGTTTGTGCTCCTGATTCAACGAGTATAGGAAGTGCGATCCAGGCTGTCATAGCTGAAAATTTATATCGTTTTTGGTTCAGTTGTCCCAATATTACGGGTATTACTTGGTGGAATGTCGTGGATGGAGGTGGAGCTCCAGGCGAGCCTTCTTATTCAGGACTTTATGACAAGAGAATGAGAAAGAAGCCTGTCTATGAGACATTAGATAGGTTGATAAACCGAGAATGGAAAACTTCACTGACCACAACATCGAATGCACAGGGCGTGGTTCGTTTCAGAGGTTTTAAAGGGCATTACCGTGCTACTTGGATAAATAAAAATGGTAAGATAGAAATTCAGGAATTTGAAATTAAATAATTAAAATTATAATTAGATATGAAAAGGATAACGTTAATAATCTGTTTAGTCTTTTGTTGTTTTAACTTGTTTGCGCAGAGAGGTTTTCCAAAAAGTGCAAAAGAGGACAAAGAAAAAATTATGAGTGAAGCTTATTGGAATATTTGGAATCCAAAGGTACAGGCTAAGATCGATAAGGACATTGAACAGAATAGAAAAGCAAATGCTATTGTTGGTTTACAGAATGTTGCGGCTGGATCAGAAGTGAAGATTGAGCAGGTTTCGCATGATTTTGTATTCGGTGCCCATATCTTTAACTATAATCAATTAGGAACTCCTGCGTGTAATCAGAAATATAAAGATGTGTTTGGGACATTATTTAATCGTGCGACTGTCGCATTTTATTGGAAAACCCTGGAAATGCAACCGAATCGCCCTCGTTTTCGTGAAGAATACTGGGATACGGAAGAATATTGGAATCGCCAGACAGACCCGAAGCATCAACCGCACTGGCGTCGTCCTTCTCCCGATCAGATTATAGATTTCTGTCTCAGTAAGGGGGTTCCTGTGCATGGTCATCCGTTGATCTGGGGAAACCGTAAATGGCATAATCCTAACTGGATTATAGACCAGATGATGACGCTTGAGGAGAAAAAGGAAATGGATAAACTGATTGTAGAATATGGCAATCTCGATAATTATTTGGATGGCGAAAAATACACAGATAAGTACAAAAATATGACTGTTGCTCAATTAGAAACGAAATTTCCTAATTTGACGAAAAAGTTAAAGGAATTGTTTGAAAAACGAATTGTAGAGATCGCTAAATATTATGGGGACCGTGTCAGTAGTTGGGATGTTGTCAATGAGAGTGCACAAGATTTTGCCAAAGGAGCAATGGTTCCGGGTTCCGGGCTCTGTAAAAGTAATTATGGGATAATGCCGGGAGATTATACATTTGAAGCTTTCAAAACAGCCAATCAGGTGTTTTCGAATAATGTCCTTTTGAATATCAATGATTATTGGACTGGTCCGGAGTATCCGGAGCAAGTAAAAGATTTGATGAAAAGAGGGGCGAAGATAAATGTTGCTGGTTCTCAAATGCATTTGTTCAAACCGCAACAATGTTTGGATATTGCTGCTGGTAAAGAAATCCAGACTCCGAATCAGATTTGGACTATCATGAACCGAATTTCGGAAACAGGATTACCGATTCATTTAAGTGAAATCACGATAACATCTCCAGGCAATGATGACCGAGGACAAAAAATACAGGCTATTATCGCACAAAACCTGTATCGCCTGTGGTTCAGTGTTAAAAATATGATGGGAATCACATGGTGGAATGTGGTAGATGATTGTGGTGCACCGGGAGAACCATCTGTTTCTGGATTGTTCACCAGAAACATGGATCCCAAACAATCATTTTATGCACTTGATAATTTGATCAATCATGAATGGAAAACTAATATGACCGTAAAAGCCAGTAAAAACGGGAATGTGGAATTTCGAGGGTTTAAAGGTAAGTATCATATTACTTATACAGATAAGTTTGGAAAGGAACAAGTTATAGAGTATCACTTAAAATAAGTATAAAGAAATGAAGATCGTAGACATGAAAGTCCGTTGTGTTGCAATTCCTATGAATTGTATGTTACGGCATAACACGGGAGTACATCCGGGTTATTTATTGAGAACAATCTTGGAACTTATTACGGATGAAGGAATTGTAGGATTGGGTGAAGTTGGTGGCGGAGATTCAAGAGCGGCTTTGCTTAAGTTGAAACCGCGCATTATCGGAATGAACCCGATGGACCTGGAGGCTATCAAGATGAAAGTTCTGAGAAGTATTTATTATATCTCCAATTCCCGTTTGTATGGTGCAATAGAGATAGCCTGTTTGGACATTATGGGGAAAGCGTTTAATGTTCCGATGCACCAGCTTCTTGGTGGTAAATTGCGTGATTCAATTCCGATGATCGCTTATTTGTTTTGTAGAAATACCGAAAAGCGGAAATAAGAGCTTTACATATACCGCAAAAGCATACGACCAAAAGGGCGTTGAAATTAAAGATACTGACTTTTCTTGGAGTATGGAAGCATATGACAATAACGGCATAACCTTTGACAGCGCAAAGGCTATGATTACAGCAGACGGCGCAGCAACAGAACAGA
>ENA-OPCW01001312-OPCW01001312.1-human-gut-metagenome-genome-assembly--contig:-NODE-1312-length-12654-cov-3.114930_pt1 | contig 12654 bp, 10 predicted proteins | sample MGYA00241258_ERZ501496 | MGnify/ENA primary metagenome ERZ501496 (study PRJEB25962, sample SAMEA2042660) | human gut metagenome | biome: human gut; feature: human-associated habitat; material: faeces...
ATCTACCGATGTTGCCGCAGGTGCCGCTATGCGTTTCTTTGTTGTGGTTGTGGTAGTTTCGGTTGTTGTTGCCGCTGTCGTCTGTGCCTTAATATCACCGAGCGTGGGCTTCTTGTCGCTCTGAAGTTTTATAGTTGTGGTTTCGGGAGTTTTCTGTGTCTGCTCAGGTGTTGTCACATCGGGTATAGATACTTCTATCTCCCTGTCATTGTCTGCGCTGACGTGTACTACCTGGACTATTCCGAACAGATATATGTATATGCAGGCTATGACAAGTGCCAACAGTATCTTACCTATAGATGCCTTCTGCATCGGTACCACTCCTTTACATTAAACTTATTTATTCTTCTGTGCTGTCCTCTTGCTATTAATTATCGGCATCGCTGTCTGCGGACACAAAAGAGCTGTCTTTCTTGAATCCCTCTATCCATGCGGGATCCCAGTATCTTCCGCTCCACTCTGTACCATAGCAGTAAAGCTCTCTCATTGTCTTGCAAAGCTTGGGGTCAGGGTTGCGCTTGAAGCTTTCTATCTCATCTGCCGTAAACTCGTCCGATTCGCCCTCGCGTACCTTTCGTGCAACAATTACTATACGCATATCGTAAAGTCCGACCTCAAACTCACAGGTTGACAACGTAAGGAATTTATCGCCGTATTTCATGTTAACACCCGTGAAGAACTCGCTTCTGTCAAGACATTCCGATGTGAAGTAGTTGAACTCGTCCCTGTTTGTAAAGTTGAGAAGTGCAGGATAGTTGAACACCTCTCCGTACTCTTCTCTTGTGTTTAACAGCATTACCGAGAATATCTTGTATTTTGCCTTTTCATACAATGTGTTGAACTCAATAACAGGGTGTGCTTTCAGAAATTCAAGGCTCTTGTCAAGGTCAACTCTTCTGTACTCGGTTATTTCGGCAAAGAAGTTTTCGGTACGCAGGTTATGACCATACAGTATCGTGTTTGCAGACGTTTCGCCCGTGTTCTTGAACTCGTTTTCATAATCGGCAAATATTGTGCCGTTCTTGCTCGGATTACCGTAAAAGTCCGTTTCAAGATAGTGGGTGTTGTCCGTACCCTGTACTACAGGATAGTTTACATTAATGCCGTTTATGCTCAGCCAGCCTACAAAATCGTTATTTATCGCATAAAAAGGCGCATATTCGGTATTTATGGCTTTTTCCGGGAGCTTTTCTATCTCGGCGGCTGTCGGTTCGTGCTCGCCAAGCTGTAAGATACTGCTACGATATTCGGCGCTCTCACGCTTTGGCTTGAACAGACATGTATCTATTATTATCAGCACTGCTACGCAAAGCGCAATTATAGATACAAGGAACACTATTTTCCTTATTATCTCGCCTATGCTGTCGCCCTTCCACGGTATCAGCCCCTTGAATATGGCAACGAATGCGTTTTCCTTTTTCTTTTTCTTCTTTTTCCGGTTCTTGTTTGATGATACTATGACCGACTTGTAATCAGGCATTTATGTTACCTTCCTTTTGAAAATGTGTTTTATTGTATCAGCTGTTTCTTTTGGCTTTATAGCCCTTCAGCAATGCAGAATCCCAATTGCGTCCTCCCCATGAGCCGCCGTAAACGCTGTACCAGTAATCATAATAGAGAGGATCGGGATTTATCGCCGTTTTTGAAACATCGACAGACGGATCTTCGCCCTCTCTCACTCTTCTTGCGTAAAGGACATATCTTATGTTCTTGCTCTTTCCGAAGGGAAAGTCGCAGGTTGAGAGTGCTATTACCTCATCGCCGTATTTCAGATCGACCTGCGGTGTGAAGATAAAACTGCGGTCGAGAACCTGTGCATAATAATCGATAAATTCCTGCTTGTTTTTGAAAGTATACGGTGCGGTGTAATAGAACACCTCGCCGTCCTCCTCATCGACATTTACCTGCATCATAGCAAATATCTTATACAGACCTTTTTCGTATAATGTATCAAACTGTATCACAGGGTGCTCATCATACATATCTCTGCCGTAATACAGGACATCGAATTTATTTACATCACGGAAAAAAGTTCCGTTTGACATATTGTGACCGTACAGAAGTATATTCGGTGAACGGTAATCGCTTCCTATATGAGCGCAATACTCGGCAGTCACGCTTCCCGAATAGCTGTATTCCCCATCAAAGTCGTGCTTCAGCCAGTACATATTCTTTTCGTATACTTCCGCATAATCGACAGGTTTAGTAGGATCAAAGCCCTTGCTCTGCATTACCGGATAGTCTACATTGGTGCCGTCTATCTTCAGCCATCCGACCATGTCGTGGTTTTTATCGTACCATTCTTTATATTCAGGCAGTATGGAAGGCTTTTTCTTCTCCGCAGCAGGCTCGGCAGGTATATCCACCGTGAGCGGACAAGTGTAATCTATCATATCCGGCGGTATCGGCGTTTCGGTAAGTTTCAGTATCAGCATTATGCCGACCGCTATCAGCCATACCGTACAGGCGCCGAGTGCAAACCGCAGTACCCATCCGCCTACAGCAGGCTGTTTTGCCGCTTGTGATACAACTGCCAGATCTTTGTTGTGCTCTTCTTCCAAAACCTCACCGCCTCCCATAACGTCATACGTCAATCAATAATAGTCATAACCGTCGCCGTCGTAATTGTCGCCGTTGTTATAGTCGTATACCCCGTCCTGATCGTTTATATCATCTATAAATGTGTAACCGTCCTTTTCGGCGTCTTCAGCTGTATAGCTGAGCAGTTTTCTTCTGTCCCAGTTGCTCTGCGACCAGTCGTAACCGCCGCCTATATTATCATATACCCACTGCCAGCGCTTGACATAGGTGTTTACCGTTGCCTTGCTCACATCAACATAGGTGCTTTCACCGGGACGTACCTTTCTTGCAAATATAGCAAGTCGTACATTGTCCATATCCGAGCGGAAAGGCCAGTAGCAGGTAGACAACGTAAGAATATCGTCACCGTACTCTATATCAACATCGGTAAAGATATCGCTTCTGTCCATAAGATCTATTATGAAGTGGTTGAAATCATCGCGTGAGGTAAAATCGTGCTTGTTATTGTAGTTTGAATATACCTCGCCGTACTCCTCGTAGATATTGAACAGACCTATACCGAATATCTTCCACTCTGCTTCTTCGTAAAGAGTATTGAAAGTTATCGTCGGGTGATCCTTGTAGAACTGCATTGACGGTGAATCATAACTGTCGTAAAGCGTCCTCCAGTATTCGCTCAGGCAGGCGAAGAACGTACCCACAGCCATATTGTGACCGTACAGGACTAAATTACCCGAATTTCCGTCCGGGGAAACCACACAGTTGCAGTCCATCATTACCGAGCCGCTTTTGCTGACCTCGCGATAAAAATCGTGCGTAAGATAATAATCGTTATCCGTACCCTTTACAACGGGATAATCTATAGCCGTACCGTCTATTTTTAGATATCCCACCGTGTCAGGGTTTATCTCAAGAAGTTTCTTGAATGACGGCAGGACTTCCTTGCTCGATCCGTTGTTGCCGCCGTCGGGAATATATATATCCGATATGCCCTGGCTTCTCCACTGGTCACGGAACATCAGGAATATATCCGACACAAGCGGTATCGCAGTAGCCAGAAATATGATCAGCGCTACAAGAAATACAAGCTTTCTTATCACCACGCCCGCTCCGTCGCCTTTCCACGGAATAATGCCCTTGATGAGCCTTTTCCAGAAACCGGGCTTTTTTGTAGCCACACCGTTACGGCGAGGATACTTCTCCATATATGTTGTCATTTTTGCTCCTTAGTTTTGCTATGTTGTTCATTCGGTCTTGTCCGGGAATGAATAGCCGTCACGCTTTGCGTCATCTGCGGAATAGCTGAGCAGCTTTCTTCTGTCCCATGTGCTCATAAACCAGTCATAGCCGTTGCTTACCTTATCATATACCCACTGCCAGCGTCTTACATAGGTGTTTACCTCTGCCTTGCTGACATCGACGTCTTTACTTTCGCCCTCGCGTATCTTTCTTGCAAACACGGCAAGTCTTACCGTTCTGTCACTGCCCTCATAAGGCCAGCAGCAGGTTGAAAGCGTCAGTATATCATCGCCGTACTTCAGATCAACATCGGTGAAGATATCGCTTCTGTCCATTATATTTATCATAAAATCGTTGAAATCATCTTCCGAGGAGAAGTTATATTTCAGATTATAGCCGTACACCTCGCCCCTTGACTCGTCAACGTTATATATACCAAAGGCAAATATCTTCCACTCTGCCTGTTCATACAGCGTATCAAACCTGATAATCGGGTGCTCTTTATAGAACGATTTAGTGCCTTCGGGGTACTGGTCATACATAGTGCGCCAATATTCGTTCAGCGGAGCAAAAAATGTACCGACAGCCATATTGTGACCGTAAAGTATAAGATTTCCCGAATGACCCTGAGGAGTTACCTTGTTATGATAATCCATCATAATAGTGCCGCTCTTGCTCTCATTCTTATAGAAATCATGAGTGAGATAAAAGTCGTTGTCTGTAGTCTTTACAACAGGGTAATCTACAAGCGTGCCGTCTATCCTGATATATCCGACCGTATCGGGGTTAATTTCAAGCAACTTCTTGAATGACGGAAGAATATCCATATTGTCCTCGGGTACATCGGTATCGTCAAGCTGATACATCTGTGATATGCGGTTGCTTACCTGCTGATCATTGAACATTGAAAGCAGATCGGAAAGAAGCGGTATAGCTGTGACAAGGAAAACTATCAAAGCAACTATAAATACGATTTTTCTTACTATAAGACCCGCATTATCGCCTTTCCAAGGAATTATGCTCTTAGCCATGCGATAGAAAATGTTACGCTTCTTTTCAGGTGGAGCGTCTTCATTATTCTCTGAGTTTTCGCCATCATCTGAATCGTCAGCGTCTTCGACTTCATATTCTTCAGCGCTTTCTTCCTCAAAAGCCGCCTGTTCGTCAGATACTTCGTCTGCACCCGAAAGCTCTTCGGATATGCTTTCGGTGTCTTCCGTGCTGTCCTCATATGATGCCTTCTGTGACAGAACCTCTTTGTCCAACATATCGTTTTCGTCTGTACTTTCTTCAAGGCTCTCGGATATTGCCGCTTTTCTGTCTATATCGGCGAGTATCTCGTCAACGGTTTTTATATCCGGATCTTTTTTGAATTCGTTATCGTTTTCCATAACTGTCTCCTTGCCTGACTGAGCGTTCACGCCCGATTGTCCTGCTGTTCCTGTTCTGTCTGTATTTCTTCTTCCGCCCATTCCAGTGCGGCAAGCACAGTGCTTTTTCTGATATATTCTCTTGCACTTTCATCGCCGCTGAGTAACGGGTCGGTATAAACAAGCCTTGCCAGCGTCCTGCCCTTTGTACTCAGTCCGACATAAACCGTCCCGACAGGTGTATCGACAGTGCCTCCTGTAGGACCTGCCACTCCTGTAACAGATACGCCAATGTCGCTGCCTGCGGTTTTTCTTACTCCCTCAGCCATTGCCGATGCGGTTTCGGCGCTTACCACGCCGTATTTTTCTACTATCTTCGGCGGTACGCCTATAAACTTTTCTTTAGCGCTTACGGCATAGGTGCAGATACTCATATCCATGACCGCAGAAGAACCGCTTACCGATGTTATTGCGGCGCTTATAAGTCCGCCTGTACAGCTCTCTGCGCAGGCAATTTTCTTACCTTTGCCAACTAATAATTGTACTACATTTTCAGCTTTCTTGTCAATAAGGCGCTGAAGCTCTCCGATACGGCTCATAAAGCCACATCTCCTTTTTATCAAGGTTTATTCCTGTTCTTCCTTGTTTTCAATCCTGAACAGCTTTACGGTCGTACCCTCTACTGCCTTTTCTATAAGAGGCGCAAAGTCAAACGACTGCTCAGCCTTTATGACCTCGTCAAATACAGGACGCGTCTTGGGGTGCTTGGGTGTGAATACCGTACAGCAGTCCTCATAAGGAAGAGTGGACGTTTCAAATGTATCTATCTTTCGTGCTATATCAATTATTTCCTTCTTGTCCATACCGATAACGGGACGGAATACGGGGTATTCTGCGGCGGCATCGGTACACTGTATAGCCTTTAATGTCTGGCTTGCCACCTGTCCCACGCTTTCGCCTGTAACAAGTGCGCCGTACTCATTTCTTTCGGCGATGATATTAGCGATCTTCACCATAAGTCTGCGCATTATGATAGTGAAGAATTCTTCGGGGCAGTTATCCCTGAGCGCTTCCTGTATCTCCGTAAACGGAACACAGTAGAATCTTATATCTCCGCAATAGCTTGTCAGCTTTTCGCAGAGCGTTTCAACCTTCATAAGCGCACGCTCGGATGTATACGGAGGACTTACAAAGTGTATACCGTCTACAATAAGACCTCTCTTTGCCATCATATAGCCTGCAACCGGGCTGTCGATACCGCCCGACAATAAAAGCAGAGCCTTACCCGAACTGCCTACAGGCATACCGCCCGCACCGATTATACGCTCGGCACTGACATACGCACCCTTGTCCCTTATCTCGCACATTACGGTAATTTCGGGATTATGAACGTCTACAGACAGATGAGGATACGCTTCAAGTATAGCGCCGCCAAGCTCCGCCTGTATTTCGGGAGTTTTCATAGGGAACGATTTGTCTGAACGCTTTGCGTCAACCTTGAACGTTTTTGCGTTTTTAAGTGCATTTTCAAGATAAGGTACGCCCTGCGACTTTATCTGCTCGAAATCCTTCTCAAACACCGCACAACGCTGTAAAGCGCCTATACCGAATATTACCTTCAGCTTTTCCATTACCTCGTCAAGGTTGCATTCGCCGACAGGTTCTATGTAGATAGTAGACTGCTTTCTCATGTAATGAAATTTACCGCAGTGACGCAGTCTTCTTCTGATATTCTTTACGAGTATATCCTCAAAAGTGCCTTTGTTAAGCCCTTTCAGAGCTATCTCGCCGTATTTTGCCATTATAAGTTCGTTCATTATATGTTTCCTTTCCTGCGGCTTTTCTTTGTACGTCTGAAACGTGTTATGCCGTTTTCTATTTCATCGCAAAGTGCGTCAATATCTTCCTTTGTCGTTTCCATCGAGAAGCTTACCCTTATAGTGCTGTCCGCTCTTTCGCTGTTCATACCGAAAGCGTCCGGCACGGAGCTTATTTTGCCCTTTGAGCAAGCCGAGCCGCTGCTGACATATATCTCTTTTTCTTCAAGCGAATGGAGCATGATCTCGCTCCTTACTCCGAGTACCGAGAAACTCAGAATGTTATATACGCTGTTGTCCGGGCTGTTTATATAAACGTCCTCCATTGCGGACAGTCTGTCACGCAAATGTTCATTCAGCTCCTTGTAATGCGTAAGATCGGTGGGATATGCCTTCACAGCCGCCTCAAATGACGCTATAAGCTCTGTAGGCTCTGTTCCGGGACGCAGATTTTTCTGCTGTCCTCCGCCGTATACAAGCGGAGTGAATCTTATCTTATCCGCACAGTACATTGCGCCGATTCCCTTCAAACCGTGGATCTTGTGACCGGACAGGCTGATAAGATCACCTTTAAGCGGCACTTTGCAAAATCCCTGCACGCCGTCTATATGAACGATCGTATCGTTGTTCACACTCTTTACAAGCCTGTACAGCTTTTCTGTATCGACCTTAAAGCCGTTCTCGTTGTTCACTGCCATGCACGATACAAGGATAGTATCGGCAGTTACGCTGTCGGCAATATACTGTTCAAAATTGTCGATAGCGTCTTTTGGGGAAAGACGGATTATTTCAAAGCCCAGCTTTTCAAGGTGATCCATAGTTCTTGCTACGGATGGATGCTCCATAGCCGTGGTAACTATCTTGTTTCCCCTGCGCTTATAAGCGTCCGCTACACCTCTTATCGCAAGGTTGTTGCTTTCTGTGGCGCCTGACGTAAAATATATTTCTCCCTGAAGTCCCAGCTTTTTAAGAATCGTTTTCTTCGCACTGTTCATCAGCTTTTCCGACTCAATACCGAGCCTGTGGAGTGACGATACGTTGCCGAAACAATTCCTTGCCGCATCTTCAGCCGCTTTTATTGCCTGTTCGCAAGGCTTTGTCGTGGCGGCGTTATCCAGATATATCAAATTTCTGTCTCCTTTTCATGAGGGCTTTGCCAACTTATCTATAGGACGTTGTCCTCTTGTCTATAGTCTTCTTAATTATACACCATTTTGCGATAAAAAAACAGGGTATATTCTGAAATTTTTATGAAAAAATAACCTTGTATAAGTTTTATCACTCTTTCTACGAAAGGACGAACATAATATGTATATTTCAAAACGCTGTTTTGTGCGGATAATCAGCTTTCTGACCGCAGTAGTAATCGCAGTCGGCATATCCGCCGCACTGAATATGAACAGTTCGGAACAGTACAGACGCAGTTTCGAGCAGAACATGACAAGAAACGTTGAGGATCTGTCTGCTGAGATCGACAATATCAAGAACACTCTTTACAAGGGTATGTACGCAGGTACGCCCGAAATGATGACCCAGCTTTCATCAAAGCTCTGGAGTGACGCGTCTACCGCAAAATCTTCGCTGGCACAACTCCCCGTTTCCGAACTTCATCTCGAAAACACCTATAAATTCCTGTCGCAGGTCGGAAACTTCTCCAAGAGCCTTGCCAAGCGTTATTCCGACGGCGAAACTCTTAGCGAGGACGACAGAAAATCATTGCAAACGCTCAGCGAATATGCTGACCGCCTTGCAGAAAATATGTGGAAGGTAGAAGAGCGCATAAACAACGGCGAACTGTCGTTTGAAAAGGCTGTAACCGAGGTGCAGAGTGCGGAGAACAACGAAGAGCCGTCATATATAACCGAGGGATTCACCGATTTTGAAGAGGGCTATGACAACTACCCCACCCTTATCTATGACGGACCTTTCTCCGACCATATACTCGAAAAAGAACCCGAAATGCTTAAAGAGGCAACCGGGGTAACGCTTTCGGACGCACTGAAAAAGGCTGAAAAGGCGTGCGGTACTACGGGACTTACTCACAGCGATTCAAATGACGAGCAAGGAAAAATGCCGTCATATATATTTACAAAGGATAACACCACAATAGCGGTAACCAAATACGGCGGTTATCTCAGCTATATGCTCGGCGACAGAAAGGTTCCCACGCGCTCACTTACCGCGCTTGAAGCAGTCGGCAAGGCGAAAGAATATCTCACTATGCTCGGCATAAATCATATCACCGACACTTATTATGAGATAAGCGGCAACGTTTGCACTGTAAACTTTGCGGGAACGGAAAACGATATCATAATGTATACCGACCTTATCAAAGTTAGCGTTGCAATGGATAACGGCGATATTTTAAGCTTTGACGGCAGAGGATATATCACAAACCACAAAAAACGTAACCTGTCCGAACCGAAAATAACCGCAGAACAGGCAAGAAAGAAAATCTCAACCGAGCTTATCGTAACAGATACCTCGCTTGCGGTAGTGCCTTCTGCCGGTACGAACGAACTTTATTGCTATGAATTTCACTGTACTTCTCCCGACGGCAGGCAGATGCTCGTATATATCAACGCCGATACGGGCAAGGAAGAACAGATACTGCTGCTTGAAATCAGCGAAAACGGTACACTTACCGTATAAAAGTAATACAAAAGACTGCAAATCTTAAATCGGATTTGCAGTCTTTTTTGTTTATTTTCTTGTTATCAGTTTTTGCATAGCAGGTAGCAGAACGTTCATATCGATAGGTTTCGGAACATGGTCGTTCATTCCTGCCTTGATCGCATTGTCCTTATCCTCGGAAAACGCATTGGCAGTGAGCGCTATTATCGGGATATTGGCTTTTTCAGGGTCGTCTATCCTACGTATCTTGGTTGCGGCTTCATAACCGTTCATTATCGGCATCTGGATATCCATAAGGATCATATCATATGTGTCTGCTGGCATCTTTTCTATCCTGTTTACACACTGAATGCCATCCTCCACATGCTCTATCTTAAGACCTGCATTCTCAAGAATTGCCTCTGCAATCTCTGCATTTAAATCATTATCCTCCGCCAAAAGGATATTCCTGCCTTCAAGGATTTCATTTCCTGTTCCAGGCTCTTCAATATGCTTTTTTACATAATATCTTTCATACGCTATCCTGTGTTTTAATGCAACTGTAAAGGTGCTGCCCTTGCCAAGCTCACTCTCTACATCTATTGTTCCACCAAGCAGGTCAACATAATTCTTGACGATTGACATGCCCAGTCCGGTTCCTGCGATTTTGCTCTTTGTGGTGTTCTTCTCACGCGTGAATGCTTCGAAAATCTTTGTCAGATAATCCTGGCTCATACCGATTCCGGTATCGCTGATTCTGATCCTCACTATCATGCATCCAGACTCATCACAAGGTAATTCATCTACATATACCATAACAGAACCACCTGCAGGAGTATATTTTATAGCATTGCTCAGGATATTGACCAATATTTCTTTTACCTTGGTAACATCTGTCAATACATGCTCATGCTCTACATTCATCGTGTAATGAAGCGAAATATTCTTTTTCCTTGCTTTCTCATCAAATACTGCAAACAAAGATTTCCAGACATCTTCAATCCGGCAGTAATTCTCATCAATCTCCATCCTTCCGCTCTCAATCCGGGCCATATCCAGTACATTATTTATGATTGACAGAAGAAGATTTCCAGACTGCTGCAGTTTTTCCAGATGTTCTAAAGCTTCAGGTATGTCTTTTCCATTTAGTTCATTCTCCATAAGCTGTGCATAACCCAGAATCGCATTCATAGGAGTACGAATGTCATGAGACATATTGTTAAGAAAACGAGTCTTTGCGAGACTGGCATCCTCTGCTTTTTTCAGAGCGATTTCCAATTTGTCATTAAGTTTTTGTGTATCATTTGCAGCAAGCTTTGCGGCAGCTTCTGCTTTCCTTGCCTTGCGTAAAAGTACGAGGATAATAACAATGATGCTGAGTGCAGAGAATCCTGTGGCGAGAAAAAAAGCAAGCATATTGTCTTTTACAAAGTCCAAAAATGTTACCTTATCTGCTGTACTGTCATAGATAGCAAGTGCGCTTGTAAGCATGCCAGACGGCATGCCCTTTAAAGTTTTATTCAGTATCGACAAAAGAGTTCCCTCTCCACCTTTTACTGCGAAGCATGCCTCCATTGTTTTTGTAAGTGGAACACTCTTGAAATCTCGTTCGTTATCATATTTCAGAGCCTGACTGGTTCCCATGAGAAAACAATCTGCTTTTTCATTCATGATCATATCTGCCGCATCAGCAAATGAATCATAATCTACCAGCTTCCATCTGGGATAACTGAAAGCAATATGCTGTTTTAAGGCTTCTTGTTCTTTTGGCACAGCTACTGTATACGACTCATCCTCATTGAAATATTTCTCATCAGTTACTGCCATCAGACTGTAGGTCCAGGCTGTATTTGTAAGTGTATAGCCTTTTTTTTCTGCAAGATCAGGATTTCTGCTAGCATAAAAAATCATGTCAATTTCATGATTCTGCAGTGCCTGAAGCATTTCATCATAATCATCATAGTCCTGTATATTAAATTTCAGCGTCTGATTTCCCAGACAGTCTTTGGCATAGGAGACATATTCTGATAGCATACCGGTAAGTTTTCCAGTTGTTTCGTCCATGGAAAAGATTGCCGGATCATTGTTCAAAAATCCCATCCGGATGTCACCATGTTCTTCCAGCCAGGATTTTTCTCCACCTGTAAGACTCTGATTATAATCAAGAGTAAAATACAAAAGCATCAATCTCATGATTCGCTAATTTCTTTTCGACATCATTATCATTATTCACATTTACATGCTCTGTATGTATACCATTTTTATTTTCCCATTCTGTCAGCATAATTTCTGGCTCTGTATCCATGAGCGCACCTACACGTTTCCCGTCCATAAACTTAAAATCAGACATCCCAATATCCATATTCGATAAATCAGCATAAAGAATATATTTTTCCTCACCCATCGGTTCATCCGAAAAAAGCATCTTTTGTGCACGTTCATCGCTGTAAGAGATATCACCCATAATATCAATCTCACCATTTTCAAGCTTATCAAAACAGTCAGACCAGTCACATTTCACATACTCAAATTTCCATCCGGTATAACCTGCCAAAGCCTGCATGAGTTCGTAGCCATATCCTCGTCTTACACCGTTTTTGTCGACATAATTAAAGGTATCCTCAAATGAGCCGACACGAATGGTCTGTGCCTGTTTTTCATCATTATTCGTTTCAGCTGCCTGACAGTGTACTGATAACATCATCCACATTCCCAGAACTAGCAATATACATACAAATAGTACGGCTGATTTTTTTCTACTTTTATCCATATTCCTTATTTCCTTTATCCGTGCGGATTTTCTGAAGTTCCAAACACCTGATCAAACACGCTCTAATCCAGCAGGTTGTTGTGTAAAGTACTGATTAACTCCTCTATAACTATCGGTTTGGATAAGAATCCATCCATACCATATTCCAAGGCTTTCTTCCTGTCTTCATCAAAGGCATTAGCAGTCATGGCAAGGATGGTGATTCCCGACAGTGCCGGATCATCCAGCGCACGAATCTGACGGGTGGCCTCGTATCCATTCATTACCGGCATCTGCACATCCATCAGCACCAGATCATACTTAC
>ENA-OPCW01001320-OPCW01001320.1-human-gut-metagenome-genome-assembly--contig:-NODE-1320-length-12618-cov-6.315211_pt1 | contig 12618 bp, 7 predicted proteins | sample MGYA00241258_ERZ501496 | MGnify/ENA primary metagenome ERZ501496 (study PRJEB25962, sample SAMEA2042660) | human gut metagenome | biome: human gut; feature: human-associated habitat; material: faeces...
CCCCCGCCAGTGGCTCGACAACCTCACGCTGAAGGTTTCATACGGCGTACAGGGCAACGACAACCTGGGAACCTATTACGCATGGCAGGGTCTCTACGACTACACGTGGCCCAACGCCACCGATGCGGGCGCCTTCGTCGACAAGCTCGAAAACAGGAAGGTGACCTGGGAGAAGAACGGCAACCTCAACGCCGGCATCGAAGCCACGATGTTCGGCGGCCGACTGGGCGTTTCGGTCGAGTACTACAACCGCAAAACGCGCGACATGCTGCTCAACAGTCCGCTGCCGATCTCGACCGGATTCACGGGCTTCAACGACAACGTCGGCTCGCTGCGCAACCAGGGGCTCGAGGTCTCGCTGCGCGGAACGATCCTCGACAAGCGCGACTTCCGCTGGGACGCGACGCTGATGGGTTCGTTCAACCGCAACAAGGTGCTCTCGCTCACGGGCGGCCAGGATGTCATCACGTCGGCACCGATACTTAACGTAACTGGAATCTCGTTTCCGACATTGATACTCTTTACCTCGTCCAGAATCGCAAACTTTGTCTCACGAAGCTGTGGCAGATACTGCTGCCGGAATACGAAGAAATATTTATCCTTCTCCAGCTTCTTTCCAATCGCGTCGATCGTGGAAAGATACATGTTGATTCGTCGGTCAACCAGTGCTTCCACCAGCGAATGACGAACCTCCTCTGTATTCTCCATAACCTCATCGTAATTATCAATATACAACAGTCCTGCGACAAGCTTCTGGTCTTCATTTTCCTTCTTGTAGATCCGAAGCTCTGTTTCATCATACAGATACAAAGTAATCATGGCATCTGCCTGATGATCGACCATCGCATCCTCATCCGAATCCACTAACGCCTCGGAAAAATCGATCCGGCGCAACAATGCCCGATAGACACGGTCGTTATATTCCAGATCCATCTGCATTTCCTCGGACGATAACGCCTCCGCATCCACCGCCGGGAAGAATGCCGAAATGTTTTTCCGAATCCGCTTCTTGGATCCAACGCCAATCTCTTCGATAAACTTTGCATTGCCCCACAGAATCTTACCATCCGTATCCAGCAGCGCATACGGAATATCCAGCTCTTTCAAAAGCTCCTTCTGTATCTGCCCCTGTTCCAGCGCAAACCGGAAGACAACCGGCATGATCGCCGCCTTCATTACAATGAAAAATATAATCTCACATACAACGAAGATAAAAACTGCCGCAGCGGCAATCGCACCGCTCTTTTTGTCATGTACATACAGCACGATCACCATGCCAACCAGAAGCACAGTCAGTGCCAATGGCATCAGCAGATATTGTTGTATTTTCTTTTTTAAGATCTTTTCGTTATTCATCGATTCTCACCTGTTGCCGTTTCAAACAGCCTCTCCCAGTGACTATTTTGCGATATTCGCAAGTCTTTCCTTTACCTGCTCCAATGTCTCTGTATACTTTTGCAGCTTTGCACGTTCTTCCTCAACCTTTGCTGCAGGTGCCTTATCTACAAACTTTGGATTTGCAAGCATACCGGATGCACGCTTGATCTCTGCCTCTAACTTTGTCTGTTCCTTCGTCAGACGCTCAATTTCCTTCTCGATATCCACAAGCTCTGCAAATGGAATGTAGATCGCTGCATCATGGATCACAACCGATACCGCATCATCTGCGATTCCACTCTTATCTGCCTGTACATGTACCTCGTTTGCATAGCCAAGCATAGCGAAGAAATTCTTACTTGCCGTAAAGATTGCACGAATGTCTTCCTTCGGCGATACAACATAGACACTTGCCTTTCTGCTCGGTGCAACGTTCATCTCTGTACGCACATTACGAATACCGCGTACGGCTTCCTTGATCTTATCCACAGCAGCCTCATCTGCCTTGAAATCAAATGCCTCGTCATATTCCGGCCACTTGGAGATCATGATAGATTCCTCGTCGGTCAGTGTACAGAAGATCTCCTCTGTTACAAATGGCATATATGGATGCAACAGCTTCAGACCAGTTGTAAGGACCGTCTTCAATGTCCAGAGTGCTGCTGCCTTTGTCTCGTCTGCGTCATCCCAGAGTCTTGGTTTTACCATCTCGATATACCAGTCACAGAACTCCTCCCACAGGAAATCGTACAGCTTTGATACTGCGATACCAAGCTCAAATTTTTCCATATTGTCTGTGACCTCCTGAACGAGATCATTCATCTTCGACAAAATCCACTTGTCCGCAAGTGTGAAGCCGTACTGCTTCATCGCTGCATCGACATCAGCGGTCATGGCAGCATCAATACCTGTGATATCTGCCTTCTCAATATTCATCATGATAAATCTGGATGCGTTCCAGATCTTATTTGCAAAGTTACGGCTTGCTTCAACTCTCTCCCAGTAGAAACGCATGTCGTTACCCGGTGCATTTCCGGTAATCAGTGTGAATCGGAGCGCATCGGCACCATACTTGTCGATAACCTCCAATGGATCGATACCATTTCCAAGGGACTTACTCATCTTACGTCCCTGATCGTCTCTGACCAGACCATGGAAGAGTACCGTGTGGAACGGAAGCTTGCCTGTCTGCTCGATCGATGAGAATACCATACGGATTACCCAGAAGAAGATAATATCGTATCCAGTTACAAGTACATCGGTCGGGAAGAAGTAGTCCAGATCTTCCGTCTTGTCCGGCCAGCCAAGTGTAGAGAATGGCCAGAGTGCAGAGGAGAACCATGTATCCAGTGTATCCTCGTCCTGCTTTACATTGTTGCTTCCACATTTTGGACAAGTGCACACGGTCTCCTTCGATACGATCGTCTCCCCACAGTCCTGACAGTAATATGCCGGGATACGATGTCCCCACCAGAGCTGTCTGGATACACACCAGTCACGGATATTATCCAGCCAGTTGTAATAGGTCTTGTCCATACGCTCCGGAATCAGCTTCAGCTTGCCGCTTACAACTGCTTCCTTCGCCGGCTTTGCCATCTCGCTCATCTTGACGAACCACTGTGGCTTTACAAGTGGCTCTACCGTTGTCTTACAACGGTCATGCGTACCAACCATATGCTTGTGTGGTACAACCTTCACGAGAAGTCCGAGTGCATCAAGATCAGCAACCATTGCCTTTCTTGCCTCATAACGATCCATGCCTGCATACTTGCCGCCAAGCTTGTTGATCGTAGCATCATCATTCATAATATTGATCTCTTCGAGATTATGACGCTTTCCAACCTCGAAATCGTTCGGATCGTGTGCCGGTGTGATCTTTACACAGCCGGTTCCAAAATCTTTATCTACATACTCATCGGCAATCACCGGAATCTCACGGTCCGTGAGTGGCAGCTTCAGCATCTTGCCAACGATATCCTTGTATCGCTCGTCCTCTGGATTTACTGCAACGGCTGTATCACCGAGCAATGTCTCCGGACGTGTGGTTGCGATCTCTACGAATCTTCCTTCCTCGCCAACAACCGGATAATTGATGTGCCAGAAGAAGCCATCCTGCTCCTCATGTACAACCTCTGCATCGGAAATGGATGTCTGACAAACCGGACACCAGTTTACGATACGGGAACCTCGGTACATATATCCTTTTTCATACAGCTTACAGAATACCTCTGTAACTGCCTTGTTATTTCCTTCATCCATCGTGAAACGCTCACGATCCCAGTCTGCGGATGAACCCATCTTCTTCAACTGGTTGACGATCTTGCCGCCGTACTCTCTACGCCAGTCCCAGACACGCTCTAAGAACTTCTCACGTCCAAGGTCTTCCTTGTCGATGCCTTCCTTCTTCAAAGCCTCGATAACCTTCACCTCTGTCGCGATGGCCGCATGGTCGGTTCCCGGCTGCCACAGTGCATTGTAACCCTGCATACGCTTGAAACGGATCAGGATATCCTGCATCGTATTATCGAGTGCATGTCCCATATGCAACTGTCCGGTAATGTTTGGTGGCGGCATCACGATGGTGAACGGTTTTTTGCTCCGGTCTACCTCCGCGTGAAAATATTTGTTTGCAACCCATTTTTCATACAGACGCGGTTCAATCTCCGCCGGGTTGTAGTTCTTCTCTAATTCCTTAGCCATGTCTTTCTTCCTCCATATATGAATGATGTCGTGTATAAAAATACACAATCAAACTTCTCTTGTTTTGTATCTGCAATCCGGAATTACAATTCCAGATTGTAGGTCGCAAGCAACTCCCGGATATAGCTTTCAATGCCCGGATTCGCTGCAATACTTGCTTTTAACGCCGCCGTGGCATTCTGCCGGATCTTCTCACAGCTTGCCATCTTCTCGCGGATCTTCTGCCGCCGTACATTCAAGCCATGCTTAATCTCAACCATCTCCCGCCGGTCGATCAGTGCATTTGTCTGATTCTTCCAGACCATTGGATCGGTCACGCCAACATCAGAAAGCTGTTTTACCAGCCTGTCACACGCAAGATAATAGCTCTCGCTTGCCTGTGAATATTTCTTTGCATCGCGCTGCATCTGGTTGTACAGATCCCAGCGGTACATCAGTTCCTTCCCGGAATTGACGTCGTATTTTTCATAGATATAATCTAATGTATTTGTATTATTGACATATTTTGCTTTGACTTTATTCAGTAACGAGATTGCCCTTTGAAGCTTTGCGTCGTTTTCCTGTACGCGCCGGTTGATATTTGCATACTGGATATAACACACGGCAAAGCAGATCACCGCAATCGTTCCTTCGATTGCCGCTGGCAATGTCACATCCTTCTTCGCAAGCAGCGCCACCGCAAACAAGGTAATGCTAATCAAAAGGAATAACACCAGCACCACGATCAAAACGCTTCGAATCCGGTATGCATTGTCAGTATCCTCCACACGTGCATATTTCAGATCTTCTTTTTCTCCCTCGAGATATCCCATGTCGTTTTTCAGCATGGAATCCCGCATCTCCATATCATTTAAGTTTTTGATCGTATCCGGAATGTCATCCTCCAGCCGCTGCATCGTACGATACTGCTCTGTTGTAAGCAGATTCTCTGACTGCTGATATTTACTACGGTTGCCGTCAAGACGTTCAATCTCCTTCGCCGTATCTATGATATCTACTGCAAGATTCACTGGCAGTTCCTCGATTCGCTGAATATCAACGAGATAATCCGTCACGAGTTTGTACTCCTGCTTCATATCCTCCATGTGATATTTCGTATCGACTAACTGTTCACAGAAATCGCCAACGGTCTTTCGCTCTCGATTCGACGATACCGTCTCTTTGACTTCCCGCCGGATCTCCGGATCAACACGTTCTTTCAGCACCGCTTTTTCCGCGGCCCGCTTCGCCTTTTCCTTATTTCGTTCTGCCCTCGACTGATTCCTGCGCTTTCTGCGTTCTCCCCGCATGCGTTCCTGTTCTTCAATCAAGGCGTCATATTCGGCATCATCTTCATTCAAGTATGCCTTGATCTTCTGAAACATTCCCATCAAATCGCCTGCTCTCTGAATTCATCCTTCAATTGTCCAAGTATAATATCCATTCGCTTGTCGTAATCGATCATGTCCTTATTCATACGGTTGTATACCGCACGTTGTAACATAGAGAAGATTGTCATCTCCCGGACATCCTCATTCGAATCTCCGATCTCAATCATCAAATTCTCAAAATTATCTTCATCGAGGTCAAACTTCCGCATTTCCTGCTTCAGTGTCGTCGCATCGTTCCCTGCCGAAAATACGATCAGGTAACTGCGCAGACTCTCCTCGTTGCCATTTAATTCATACGCTTTCATGAAATAGCTTTTTGCATCTTCCACATCCATGTTGTTGGCTGCTGCCACACCTCGGTTGTGATAGACATTTCCAAGAAATACCTTGTCTGTGATGTCCTGCTGGTTGTCCAGAATCTCATCGTAAATCGATGCCGCCTTGATGTATCTGCGGTAGCCAAGATAGCTGTCTGCCTTTAATTTCTTACGCTGACTTGATGTCAGCCGACGATATTTCTGCCATGCTTCCACATAAGTTGCAATCTCGTCCGGTGTATAGTAATCCCCGGCATTTAAAATTTCAACCAGCAGATCCTGTGCAAATGTCGCCTTGTTCGAAAGTGCTACCAGCTTCGCTGCAAGCTCCGGCATATCCAGCTCATCCCGAATCCAGTCAAACAGCTTCTCAGACAGAGAAGACTTCGAGATCAGCACGGTATTATTGTAGATATAAAAGCACAGCTCCTCGTAGGTGTTGATCTCCACCTTCGTATTCAGAAAGATGAACGGATGCGATGCTTCTTTTCTTGTACATAAGATAATTTTTGACATTAAACATCAAACTCCTTACGATAAATCTTGTTCGTGGTCGGGAATAATTTTCCAAATCCAACATCCTTAATGATAAATGCGCCATGATGTGGATTCTCAAATTCCACCTCCACGGAGAACTTAGACGTCTTGTTCGGACGTTTCGGGATTCCGTGCAGCTTCACGACTTCCCGCTCTTCTTCTCCGGTCTTCCGGTTCCGGTATACCAAAGTCAGGGACTCTGTATCATCCAATATAATACTGATCTTTCCGTGGATGTTGTACCACTGTCTGCCGCCCAAGGCGATCGGAATAAACCGATCCTCCTCGTCCTCCGAAGAGATTCCGACATCAAAGATCACATTCTCCTTTGTCTCTACAAAATACTTCTTATAAAATTCGCCATATTCACCGCCGACTGCCTTGTAGCAGGCACCCTTGGTATAGATATTCTGTCCGGCAAATACACGTCTGCCCTGCGTCAGAAGCTCGCGTGATTTGTTCAGCCATTTCTCGGAGAATCCGAGTCCGGTCAGATAAATGGCCGAAATGTATGTTTTCTTTGTCTCATTTGCCACAATCTTTGCAAATGTAATATCCATCAGGATATTGTCACCGCCGAAGGCTGCCAGATTGAAATTCTCAGAATAGTCCTCATGTGTGACACTGATCGTGTTCAGTTCGTGTCCATGCGAGATATCAATTCTGTAATAATGCAGGCCATCCGTATTGTAATCAAACAATCCCACACTGTTTGTGCGCAGGCTTTCATCCTGATTAAAAATGTAATACAGACCACTGTCAAGATGGCTCGTGATCTCCACCTGCTCCTTCTCGACACCAAGCTCCTTGTAAAACGTTGAAAGTACACGGAACAGATCCTTGTTATATTCTGGAATCGTAATGACAAGCTTCTTTACCGTCGCGCCCTCATAACGATACAGGAAAGAATCGACATGCATTTTAAGCATCATTAAAAACAGCTTGCGATAACTGTAACGCGTATTATGCACCTCAACAGTCTCCTCACTGCGCGCATTCTGAAACAGCTCATCCAACACGATACCCTGCTCCTTGAAACGTGCCTCGGAAGCTTCGGAGCCAACATACCACTCTCCGGTCTCTAAGCCGAAGAAAAGGATGTTTGGCATCATATATGTTTCTTTGTTATTTAATTGGTTGACTGTCTCCGGCTCGCGCGAGATGTCGTTATAAAAACTAATCTGCGTGGAATCCGAACACAGATCCATGCCTATATAATACGCCTCTGACATGTCTTTTTCCTTTCGTACTTATATCTATTTCTATGCATTGCAATCCACAGGTTTCCCCGCGATATTACAATATACTCAAATTCTCTTCAAACAGATGTACCGTATTCAGGTAAACATCCAATGTCTCTAACAGCTCATTATCTTCCCGCATTTCCTGATTGACAAGCATGCTGTTGATAATCTCAAAGCGGTTCCGGTCTTTGCGGTTAAACGCTTTGGACTTCAGCGATTCACTCTCTACCACATAAGAAGTACCCTGCTTATCATCCGAGATTTCATAGACAAGGCGCTCGCCGTGGAACACGACATATTCCTTCACATACATGCCCGGAATCATCTCATCCAGAAGCTCTGTCTTGTAGATCAGATTCTGTCTGGAACCAGTATCAAATGCGTACTTCACTGTTACCTGTTTGCCCGGCTCGCTCTTGTAGATCAGATAGGTCTTGAGCATGACATCCTGTGGCAGCTTGATAAAGGACTGGAAGCTCTTGTAGAACGGAAGCAGCTTGCCTGCATCCATAAACTTGCCAACCGCATCCTTGATCCACGTCTTCTGCTCGCCCGTATAACGATCCAGCTTCGAGAAGTGATGCAGCATGGACATACGGGAAATCTCATCCTCGATATTGCCCTTCTGAATCTCCTGATACAGACAGTCAAAGACACCACTTGGAATCTGTGCATCTTTGATTAGATAGTTATAGCATGCAAACCGCAGGAACGCCTTTACGACCAGTCCACGGTTTCTGCCTGCATAATACGCGGTAAAGATATCGTAGATGTACTCGACATTTCCCATCGCGAACATCATCTGTGCCAATGTATTTTCTGCCAGCAGGGAAATATCTCTGACACGGTTACGCACCGTCTTAAAAATACCTGCCAATTCTTCCAAGTCACCCTTATAATGGTTGATGATATATACCAAAATCCGCTCATTGACCTTACCGGATTTGTACAGATGGATACAGATGGAAAGCAGATCCTCATTTAAGAAGCCATTGCTGTCCTCCACACCATAATCCGCCAGACGATACAGCTCTTCACTGTCGATCTCATCGAAGCCATACAGCTTCACCGCCTGAAATGCCTTGTCGAACATGTTCATATCGACCATGTAAGCGATCATCACACGTGCATTTGCGTGATTTAAGTATTCGATATCCAATTTTTCGAGATACTTTGTAAGCACCTCGTTATCCAGATTCTCATGGTAATATTCAATAATATTCAGATATGCCTGCTGCTTGTAATCATAGGAGATCTCATCACAGTTAACAATATCTCGTGCAGCATTGACCTCGATTGCCTTCTTGAATGTGAAATCACCAAGCTGCTCATAGTTATGCAGCAGCACCCGGTAATCCCGCGGACTGTATTTACAGCAGATATCCATATATGCATTTTCATCTACAATACGTTCCAGTCGATACGGAATAGATCCCGCATACCGGTTCCCCGCGCTATCCTCGAAGATAATGGAAGCCGTGTTCGACAGAATCTCCACATATGCTTCGCCGTTTACGATCGGTACGCGCTGTACTTCCTCTAACTCCTGATGCGTCACGATCACGGCACGCACGCCCTTGTTAAAGCAGACAAGCTTCCGACGGAAGATAATGTTGATCAGCTTGCTCGCATAAAGCGGACTGACCGTCTCTGGCTCCAAGAACTCATCATAAAGCACAGTCAGATCATCGCTGACCTTGCCGCTGATAATCATATTCTCCATGAAATCCTGCATCGTTGTCGCATATTCGTGGTACACCTTCATGTGCTGGGACTTGTTGTAAATTACGTTCGCATACAAGTACGCAAGCTCTTTTTCGGAAAGTGTATTCTTATAATTCAGATACATCAATACCGACTGCGGTATCAAATCATATCTGGAGAAATTCATACTCTTGACAAAGCACTCATTCAGCCCGATAAATTTCAGGTTGCGTTCCACTGCATCCCGGTAGAACCGATGGTACTTGTTATCCAGTTTTCCTGCGCTGATCAGCATCGAGCAGATACTTGACAGCACCTCGTCACTCTTTTTCTTGGAGTAAATGCTATCCATGATCTCGAAAATCTTCGCATCAAACTGACGGAATGATGCCGCAAGCTGGATAAACGCCTCGATTACTTCGTCCGACAGATACTGGTGGCGCAATCCCCATCGGATCGTTGTAACCTCAAGATCTGTAATATGCTTCAGCAGCAACGGGTTGTTGTTTAAGACTTCGCAAAGCTCCATGTACATAAGCGGGCTGTTGTATCCCTGCTCATACAGGTTTTTAACTTCCCGGTACAAAGCGGTCTGATCGTTATTATAGGTATCATCCACAAACAGCAGCAACCAGAAATAGAAGATCTTGTCATCCTCTGTGTGGTAGCTTCTGCGAATCAGTTCCTTTGCCTGTTCGGTCGCACGGCGGTCCTTGCCAACCATCGCCTTCAGATATGCATAATAACAACTCTGCTTGTTGTTCATTCCAGAGTTATCGACATCCGCCTCGATACGCAGGAATTCTTGTTCTACCTTCTCTGTCTCTCCCTGCATAATGTTCATATGCATTGTTCCCAGACGGTACAGATCTTCCTCTGGTACATAGCGTGCCAGATTGTTAAATGCAAATAAGGTCGTGCTAATGTATTCCCGAAGCTGGATTCTGCCCATGCGGTAATCCATATATGTCGTAATCAAGCGCACCTGATTCGACTTAATCAGATGTGTTTTGCTGCCCGGTTTGGACACTTTTATCTCTTTTTCTGTCGGCTTGGACAGGTTAATCTCAATCTCGATTGTCTGGTAGACATTCTCGATAATGATTCTGCCGGATGTCACGCCGTCCGGAATATTCTCCGGTGAAATCAGTACATCCAAAGCATACAGATTGCCATAAAAATCGGCACTTGTAATCACCTTTCTCGCTGGAATAATGAAATCCTCGGTGGAGCGTACCGTTGAACTGCTGTAGCCCCATGTGTTTTTGCTGATGTTAATCGAAATCTTGGAAAGCTCCTCCGGGAACTCCAGATTGATCTTCGCCTTGGATACTGACAATGTCAGCGCACGTTTCTTGTGTACATAGACGAGGAATTCCTCCAAAGCCTGATTGACCGACTGGCTTTCCATCAGACTGTTGTAGATCTGCTTGATCACCGGATCGCGGTTGATAAATGTACGCTTAAAATCATCGCGCACAAATACACGCGCCGCCTCTGCCCAGTTGCTCTCAGCGAGTGTCGCAAATTTGAAAAGATCATCGATCTTCTGATCTCCGTATTTTACATATGGTGTCGTGATGTCAATATCATACAGAATCTTAAATTCTCCGCCGTCCGTAATGACACTGATATGTCCTTTGTAATTTTTACCTGCTTCCAAACAGGTTGCATCGAATGTGAATCCGACATCAAAATTCTTCGCAATAAATGTATGCTGGTTGAACCGCAGCATATAGCGGCTATCATACACCATCGCTTTGATGACGTGGTCATTCGTGCTGTTCACCGTGAAGACACCTTCGTACAAAGTTCCCGATTCTATATTCAGTTTTAAAAACTTTTCTGATATCGCTACCTCAGGCCGGTCTACCTGAAATTCGCCCTTTGCGTAATGTTCTACTATCGCCTTCATGGTATCTCCTTTATTTCTCGGCTTCGTAATGAAAACCTACTTGTCATTCGTCTATTTAATAGGTATAATTATCGATATGAGGGTATAGTTCACCCACTATCCCCTTTTAACACATATCACATTATAACAAACCCCCTTTCTTTTTTCAAGACAGGGATATAAATGGTTTGTTTTCTAATTATTAGGAGGAAACTATGAGCAACGGACCACTTCGCATCGAACAGTATGAGACTGTGCGATATGACATAAATTGCAATCCACTCGGTGTCCCGGACAGCGTGACACGCGCGATCATGGAAAATATCAGCGCGGTCGGTCGCTATCCTGACACATACTACGACCCTTTACGGAACGCCATCGCTTCTTATGCCTGCTGTGCGCCAGAGCATTTGGTGCTTGGCAGCGGCAGCTCTGATCTGCTGCGTCTCTTTGTTGCACTTCTTGCACCAAAGAAGGCTTTACTGCCGATCCCATCAGCCACGGATTATGAACATGTATTATCCGTGTATGGTTGCGAAACAGACTTCTATGAGCTGGACATCAATCAGGATTACCATCTGGATATGGATGATTTTATTGCACACTTATCGGATACATACGATATTGTGATCCTCGGAAATCCAAACAATCCAACCTCCCAGCTTATATCAAAAGCAGATATCGAGAAACTTGCAGCCGCATGCAAGGAGCTTGGCATCGCACTTTTACTCGACGAAATGTACATTGAATTTACAGAGAACTATGAGCGTAACACTGCGATCTCTCTGGTAAATACCTATGACAACCTGATTATTTTGCGCAGCGTATCCAAATTCTTCTCTGTACCAGGACTGCGACTTGCTTATGCAATCATGAACAACGAAACAAACATGACGATCATCAATATGACCGCCACACCAAACAGCATTTCCTGTCTGACCGCAGCTGCCTGTACTGCTATGCTGGAGGATACCGCCTACATCCACGAATCGCACTCCCGCATCTTTACCGAGCGCAACCTGATCTACTCAGCAATGAATACAAACAAGAATCTGCGGTTGTTCAAACCGAGTGCAAACTTCGCGCTGATGCAGATTCTAAAAGAGGATGTCACTGCAAAATCCCTGCTGGCACATTGCAATCTGAAGGGCATTGTCCTTCGGAACTGCGAGAATTTTCACGGCCTGGATTCGCATTTTGTACGATTCTCAATCATGAATCCGATGCAGAACGACCTGATGGTAAATACAATTCTGGAACTGTTACGATAACACTTTTGAGCTTTCGCAAAACAAATTCACAGAAGCCAAAAGAGCAGCTGGAACACATATCTGTTTCCAACTGCTCTTTTTGATTGTTATCGTATTGCTGTTATTTGCCCAGCTCTTTCTCACTCATTGCAAGTGCAGATGCGATTACTGCATCCATATCATAATACTTGTACTCGCCAAGACGTCCGCCGAAGATCACATGCT
>ENA-OPCW01001327-OPCW01001327.1-human-gut-metagenome-genome-assembly--contig:-NODE-1327-length-12573-cov-6.309634_pt1 | contig 12573 bp, 9 predicted proteins | sample MGYA00241258_ERZ501496 | MGnify/ENA primary metagenome ERZ501496 (study PRJEB25962, sample SAMEA2042660) | human gut metagenome | biome: human gut; feature: human-associated habitat; material: faeces...
CGGAGAACCGCAGCTTCTACCGCTATCGCACACGGACGGACGAGGACGGACTGCTGCGACTGTTCTTCAAAAGTCGCATACGCAACACCCAACTGCTACGCCGAGGATGGGTGACGATCGAGAAGGGTACGGGCAGAATCCGAAGATTCCGATTCGAGGGCGAATATGACATGGTGGCTTTCATCACGGAAGGGGAGATGGGCTCGGAGGGGATCCCGTCGCTCTTCCCGAAGGAGTGCAGCCTCAACGGTACGTTCAACTACTTGGGCAACCGGATGCATGCATACGTCAGTACTTTTCCTCAGCTCCCCGAGCTGCTTCCCAACCTACCCAAAGTCAGCAACGACCCGATGCTCATGGACAGTATCCGGCCCGTAGCACTGGACAGCCTCGAACTACAACTGGCTGCCACCTACAACCGCCCTGCCAAGGACACAACCGCCAAGGACACCATAGCCTCAGACAGCATAGCGAGGAAACGGACCAACTGGGTCAAGCGCATACTGTGGGACATGATCGGCGACAATATCCTCAACCGTATCAGCGCGCGCTTCGGTAGCAACGACCAGGGATACGTGCGCTTCAACCCGCTCTTCAACCCGCTCTATATGGGATATAGCGAGCGACGCGGACTGTACTACAAGTTTAAGATGCAGGGCAACTACCGCTTCAACGACAATAGTGAACTATCCACAACGCTCAGGCTGGGCTATTCCTTCAAACAGAAGCAACTGTTCTACAACCTCCCCGTGACGTGGCGCTTCAACAAGCGGCGCAACGGCTTCGTCTATTTGCAATACTCCAACGGCAATCGTATCACCGACTCGCGCGTGCTGGAGGCTATCAAGGGCACTACGACGCGAGACACCATCCAGTGGGACACCCTGGTGTCGTCTTCCACCGTCGTACGGCCCTCAACAAATATGGTTTCGACCTCACCAACCGACCGAGCACCTATCGCTCCTTCGGTCCCTTTGTCAAACTCACTGCTCCTCGAGCGTGAGAAGGATGTCGAGGTGTCATGAAACTTTTCGCTTTCGCTGTGTTCACCTTTATGTTAGAATAATTTCAAGGCGGCTTACATCAGGAAGTGATCTTTGAGGAGGTATCGGCATGGCTTCGGAATTGTACTTGATGGAAGTGGGCGATGGACGTTATTCCATCCAGCTTTGTGATGACAGGTCAATCACGCGGATGCCTGCACTGACTCCCGCGGAGACCTTGATCGCCTTTTCTGAACTGGACTATATGGACTACCGCAAGGCGGTGCGGTGGCTGCGGAACGAGCATCCTCTATTTGAGGAGCGGATCGACATTCCTGTGAGCGACTTAGAGGACTTTGCCGCGGAGGCCATTTTGCTGACACCGGATCTGTGTGAGATCGATCCTGTGAGCGGATTTGTTGTGACGGACATTCTGCATCAAACTTTGCAGGCAGAGGATGACGGCACGGCGATGTTTCTGCTGGCTGCTGGACAGGAGATCCTGCGGGTGATGGAGGAACCGTTGCGTGTACAGAATTATCTTCGGAACATCATGGAGGTCACCTTCGACGGCACGGCTGGATTAACACCGGCGGAGCAGTATGAAAACCTGCGGGCAGCTTATGCCGACATTGCGCGGATCTGCGATCCGGCAAAGCTGCCGCGGTTGGAAAAACCACGGTCGTTCCGGCTTCGCAGCCTGATGGAACTGCGGATGCTGGTGTTGGCGCTCTACTTCGAACAGGACAACCAGCGGGTCTGCCGATGTGACTACTGCTGGGGCTATTTCATCCCAAAAACGAAAAAGGCCACCCGGTACTGTGACCGGGTGACCGATGGGCAGAGCTGCAAACAGCGAGGCGCGAATCTGGCAAGACTGGATAAGACTTCGGAGGATGAGGCGCTCCTGATTTGTAAAAAGCTGCGGGACAGAATGTATTCCCGCCTGCTGCGGTGGATCGACGCGGCACCTTCTGAGCGTTCCAACCTGATACCCATGGACTACGAGCAGTACGACCAGTGGAGCGAGAACGCTCGGCTGGCACGGGAGGAATATGTTCAGGGGAAATTGACCGCAGAGGGGTTCCTGCGAAAGATCGACACCACCCATGAGCTGACGAGCTACGAGGTGGACAAGATCGACCTGCCCGATGGGCCAAGTATGTGGCAGCGGCTTGTTGCGAGGGACTTCAGATTTGACCCGGAGAGATACTTTCCGGAAGAAATGGCATACCTGAACTTGAATCTGAACGACCCTGACCCGCAGTGGCTGATGCTGACCGCTGATGATCTGCGGAGGGAAGCGCAGAAGGGTCACCAGAGCCTGAAAGAGAAATACGGGAAATGAAAAATACTCGGGACCGGTTCGAGAGAACTGATTCCGAGTATTTCTGCTGTTTACAGCAGCGCAAGATATAAAACGGGAACGCTACAAAATGGTTGCCCTACGAGCCCCATGAATGTCTGAGGCCACACATGGGTGTAAATCTCACCGGAAAGCTGTGAGATTGAACCTTCGCTTGGCGTTAGGCAACGGAATTGTTAATGCGCAGAACAGCAACATGGAGATACCGGCGGTTGGAAGTACCTGTAATTAGCGGGCTTGTCGCTTAAAATCCGTTCTTGCAAAGGCTATTTCTCTGTGCTACACTATTACACAGATACACAAGAGGATGGGAGCGAGCTGCAATGAGCAACAGAAATATGGTTAATATAACCATTACAATGACGCGGGAGGAGCGAAAAGCATTAAAACAACTTGCTCTGGATGAGGATACCACGGCATCTGCGTTGATCCGTGAATGGCTGAAAGAGCATATAGAGCAGCAACAGGAGGTGAGCGACCATGGCGAGCATTGAGGAAAAAGTTGAGGAGCATTACAAGAAGATACTGGATGAGTTAGGAATCAGGCACTATGGAAAAACGGAGAGCATTAATCGAACCATTACAGATGCTCTGCGGTCTGCGGACTCCAAATCTGGTGGCTCTGGAAATAATTACCCCGATATTCAGCTTCTTTTGGAAAATAAGACCGCCCGTCGAATTCCTGTTATGATTGAAGCCAAGGGGTTAAAGAATCGATTGGAAAAGATCTCGAAGTCCGGGCAGATCGAGCTTATCACCTATTATGAGAAAGACAGTAAGCGCAAGGACGGTACGATACAGCATCACGCTGGCGACGCCAATTATTCCAGCATTATGAATTACGCCGTGAACGGAGCTGTCCACTACGCCAACGCCATCTTGGACAGCAGAGGTTACACTGAAGTGATCGCCATCGGTATTAACGGAACACAGATGAACGCCGATGGCTCTGTTCAGGATGCGGAATGCAGGGCGTATTATATCTCCGAAAAGAATAATCGTGTCCCTAAGCATATTCCAGAACTGGATAAGGGATGGTCGCTGTTGAAGGCGGACAATCTGGATAGATTTTTTGCAATGCTGGACAAAATGACGCTGACCGAGAAGGAATTGGAAGATTTGAGACAGCGGACAGAGACTGCGTTGGAAACGAAAATTAAGTCGATTCACCAAAGTCTGTACGATAATCCCAAGCTGCGGACGGCGCTGACCACGAATGAGAAACTGTATCTATTCTGCGGTCTGATCATGGTCGGATTGACTACCAAGGGTGTGGCACCGCTGGACGTAAATCAGTTTACTGGTAATGACGATCAGGAGGACAACGACAGTACGATCATTATTACCCGAATCCGCTCTTTCCTGAAAAAGAAGAAATGTGGCGACGATAAGATACGCATGATTTTAGACCTTTTGCAGCCAGTGTTTAAAAAGGAAACCCTGTGGAGACCGGTAAATGGCGAGAGCATCCTCAAAAGCCTGTTTAAGCAGGTGAAGCAGGATATCATCCCTTGTTTGGAGAGCAATCTGCACCTTGATTTTACTGGGAAAATTCTCAACTCTTTGGGAGACTGGGTACATATCGAAAATGACAGAGAGAATGATGTTGTGCTCACGCCACGCTATGTAACAACGCTGATGGCGAAGCTGGCCCGCACTAATATGGACTCTTTCGTGTGGGATCGAGCTATGGGTTCTGCTGGATTTCTTGTGTCGGCTATGGACATCATGATAAAAGATGCGCAGGCAAAAATCCACGATCAAAAAGAGTTAGAGAAGAAAATCACCAACATCAAGGAGCATCAGCTTTTGGGCGTGGAAATCCTCGGTAATATTTATATCCTGGCTGTGCTGAACATGATCTTGATGGGGGACGGCTCATCCAACATTTATAATGGCGATGGTCATGATTACAACAATGAGACCGGAAAGTTTCCTGCCACAGTATTTCTTCTGAACCCTCCCTACTCTGCGGATGGCAAGGGCTTCAACTTTGTGCAAGAGGCGCTGGAAAAGATGACCTCCGGCTACGCCTGCATTCTGATCCAGGAAAATGCGGGCAGTGGAAACGGCTTGCCCTATACGAAAAAGATATTGGAGAAAAACACCCTTTGTGCCAGTGTCCACATGAGTGATATCTTCTGCGGAAAGTCCAGCGTTCAGACGGCTATCTATGTGTTCCAAGTCGCCCGTCCCCACGAGGTGGACGACATGGTAATCTTTATTGATTTTAGCAACGACGGTTATGCCCGGCAAAATCGCAAAAAATCCAGCCAGGAGGTCAATTTGCGGGATGCCGATCACGCTGCTGAGCGGTATGCCGAGGTGGAGGCCATTGTGCTGGGTAAAAAGCCCAGGACTCAATACTATACGGAAGAAAACGGCCTTGTGATTCGGGATACCGTATCGCTAAATGGCAACGACTGGACCTTTGCCCAGCACAAGGTGATCGATACCATGCCTACGGAGGAGGACTTCCGGAAAACTGTGGCGGACTATCTGGCGTGGAAGGTTTCCCAAGCAATTAAAGGGGACGGTGGATATGGAGTATAAGGCATTCCGAATAGGGGCTTTGTTCGAAAAATTAAATGCTCCATATATTGGGGCTGGCCGCAAACAGGACAATGTCTCTAAGGAAAGAACAGAAGAGTTTTCATTGCCGTTAATCAATTGTAAGTGGGGCGACAATGGGATCATGTACTATGGTCGGCCTTCTGACTTTGTTCACTATGAAAATGTCCTTTCTGTTGTTTATAACGGTCCGCCTACGGTTGGCACGGTTTATGCACAGCCGCTGATTGGAGTTTTCACCGACGCTTATTTGATAGCACTCAAAAAATCTGTAATGCCGCATATGTCGATGGAGCTGTGTCTTTATCTTAAAACTGCGGTCGAAAAGGCAATCCATGATACAAAATATTCGAGAGCGGATAAGGCAACATGGACAGGCAAGGTTGAGAACGATGAGATTTTTCTCCCGGTCACAGATGAAGGAACGCTGGACTGGGAGTATATGCAGGAACGAATCAGCGTGCTGGAGCAGGAACGAATCAGCGTGCTGGAGCAGTATCTCCTGGCTGCTGGATTGGATGACTACAAGCTGACGACCGAAGATCAGGAAACGCTGAATAAGAAGGCTACATTTAAGCCCTTCAGTATTGGAGATTTGTTTGTCCCGCTGAAAGGCGGGTATATTGGTACCGGAAAGAAAATTGGTTCTGCAACGAAAGCGCGTAGTGAGGAATATTGTATACCGCTGACTTGCGCCAAGCTCGGGGACAATGGTATTATGTACTGGGGCAAGAAAGGTGATTTCCGCACCTATACAAATGCGATTTCCATTATAGCTGATGGTGCGGTTTCGGCCGGCCTTGTTTATGCTCAACCGGAAGAGGCCGGAGTATACAGCCACTCCTATTTTATTAGGCTGGAAAATGTCGAGGCTTCCTATCGGACAAATCTATATCTTGCGAGTGTATTGAACAAAGTTCTTTACCCGAAATATTCCCGTGAGAGACCGCCGCGGTGGGAAAATAAAGTAGAAAATGACAGCATTTTACTTCCTGTTACGGCAGAGGGGCAGCCAGATTATAGCTACATGGAACAGTATATCCGGGTACAGGAAAAGTTGGCCATTCGGGATGCTATACAGCTCAAGGACAGGATTATCGAAGAGACAAAGTGCGTCGTTGGGGCGTAATATTGTCTGTTGATGAGATGAACGGCGTAGTTTTCTATATGTCTTGAAATGTGGAAAACTACGCCGTGTCGAGGTGAGCAAATAAAAGGGGGACGGCAACAAAATGGACAAGAACTCCAAGAAAAAAGAATTGGCGCTTCGCAGTTCTGCTGCGGAATATTTGACTTTTGTGGCCTCCACCGGCGACAGTGACGAAAGTTTTGAGATGCGTTATGAGGATGAGAATATCTGGCTGACGCAGAAGATGATGGCGGCGCTTTACGATGTTGACATTCGCACAATTAATGAGCACATTAAGAAAATATATGACGACCACGAACTGTCGGAGGAGGCAACTATCCGGAATTTCCGGATAGTTCAAGCCGAGGGGGGACGGCAGGTCAACAGAGAACTGAAGCATTACACGCTTCAAATGATCATTGCTGTTGGATTTAAGGTCAATAATCCCCGTGCGGTACAGTTTCGCAAATGGGCGGGACAGATCGTGAAAGACCATACCATCCAAGGCTGGACCATGGATAAAGAACGCCTGAAAAAAGGACACATGTTTACGGATGAATACTTTGAGCGTCAGCTCCAGTACATCCGTGAAATTCGGCTGTCTGAGCGGAAATTCTATCAAAAGGTCACGGACCTCTACGCTACAGCTTTCGACTACGACAAGGATGCAAGGACCACCCGTCTGTTTTTCCAGACTGTGCAGAACAAGCTGCATTATGCCGTTCATCGCCACACAGCGGCAGAGCTGATCGTGGAGCGGGCTGATGCGGCGAAAGAACACATGGGGCTGGCAACCTGGGAAAATGCACCAGACGGAAAAATCGTAAAGGCTGATGTGACCGTAGCCAAGAATTATTTGAGCGAAAAGGAAATGTCATATCTGGAGCGGATCGTGTCTCTCTATTTGGACTATGCTGAGCTTCAGGCTGAACGCAAAATTCCTATGAGTATGGAGGATTGGGCGAAGCGTCTGGACGGGTTCTTGGAGTTTAACGGAAACGAACTGCTGACGGGACCCGGTAAAATCAGCGCGGAGCAGGCAAAGCTTCATGCCGAAACAGAGTTTGAGAAATATCGAATTATTCAGGATCGACTCTACAAGAGCGACTTCGATCGATTCCTCATGTTGGAGCAGTCGACGCATGATGCTCTGCCGGAGGATTGACTTTCTATTGTTTACAGCAGCGCAAAATAAAACTCTTTTCTTGTTGAAAAACTCGGGGCTCCAAAATTAACGGAGGCATCCGTTAGGGGTGCCTCCGTTAGTTTTAGAACAGCTGTAGCGCGATTGAGAAGGCGAAAGGAAGAGAAATGAGACGCAGCAAACTATCTGACCATACCTTTCAAAAAGGTAAGTTTATAACGCCAATAAATGCAATACCGTTGATGCATGAACTTGAAGACGAAAAGTCGTGGACTTATGGCCGCATGCCAGAGTACCTTTGGATTGGATTGATTTTGAAATATTATGGACGAGATGAAGGGTTAAGAAAGTCCTACGGCATTATTTCTGCATTACACAAATTGGCATCTGGCCTCTATACAGCAAGATTATCACAGATATTAAAGCTGGACGCAGATATTCAAAAGAGATTTTATGATTACATTATTTGCAGTGGAGCTAAAGAAGCACTTGCGCCGTTAACGGTTTTTCTTACTGCAAGCAAAGCCCCGATTTTTGCTAAGTGCTTTTATTGTCCAGATCAGAGTGTTGAGGACAGGTGTGAAGCGATAATTCAGACAATGCGTGAAATAATGGATCACCAATCTAATGAAGCAACTGATATCAGGTTTGTAGCACTCTATTTTAATCAACTTTCAGGGGAAGTACATCTTTTAAGAGAACAGGTGGATTTGCTGGTGGCCTATCCGTCATCCAAACACACTGATGAAATAATGTGCATGGCTCGTCCAACAGTACGTTCTCTTGAAATGATGATTTTGACTTTTGAAGAGGTTGACTCTGCATACTTGAAGGAATTTTGGAGGTGTGTAAGCGAAATGACAGATTGCAGTATATTCGCCATTCGATTTTCAGAGGAAAAGAGAAACATCACCGCATACATGGAAAAACTGCATGAGGTATTTGTGTATCTCTCGGAACTGTTTTTAACAGCTGCCCCGCTTAATGAGAAAATGAGTGTTTTGCTCGGGATTGCGACATATTCTTATAAGCGATTGAAGGAAATTTATGAGCATCAGTTATTTAATTCTATATCTGGCAGAAGTTGCGTGCGTGTCTTGATTGAAGACTATATTATGATGAAATATCTCGTAAAAAACGAGTCGTTTCATGAAAATATTTGGCGTGATTATCAGCTGTATGGTATGGGGCTATATAAGCTCGTTTTAGCAAGGCACAGGGAAAATGGTGCTTTAGAGGAATCTCATTTCGACGAAAAATATATCGAAGCTTTAGTCAATGAATTCAAGGGTGAAGAATTCATTGATATGGATACTAAATATTTTGACAAGCAAAACATAAGGCTTAAAGCGGAAGATGTCGGAGAGAAGAATCTATATGGCTTATATTACGATTACGATTCTTCTTTTGAACATGGATTATGGGGAGCTATTCGTGAGTCTTCTCTTTTGAAATGTAACAACCCCGCTCATAAATATCATTGTGTTCCGGATGTTGAGGACGAAACCAGATTGAAAACCGTTCTGCCAGATTGTATTATGATTATGAACAAAACTATATCTTTTTTGGACGAGATATATGGTATCCCAGAACAGTTGTTAAATGAGGTAATTGACTTTGAAATCAAACCTATTGCTGGATAAGATTCATTTAATACAAACTGAATATAAAGAATTGCTCGCAACTTTGTTGCCAAAATTAAAAAGTAGCCATTCACCAGAAGCGTTGGATGAAATTAATTTATTCTGGCTGCGTCATATCGAGGAAATTCAGCTGTATCTAAAAGCTTGGTTCCCTGGTGAAAACAGTTACGTTTTCACGGCTGCCACATTTATGGATTTTGAGGATAATGAACACTTACCTTTTTTGTTAATGGGAGACAAGCATATTCTTGATGATCCTCTGAGTAAGTATTCAGAAATACGAAGTAAAATGCCAGATGGCAAAGATGCTGAATTTCTATATGAGCAAATCGGAGTGACAGCAGAAGATAATCTGAAGCTATTAGAAAATGTTCATGGTGAAATCCTCATACTGCCGCTTCGACTTCTCAACCAATCAAATGGCTATCATTCGCTCTATAGCGTCGGGGGACAAGCATTTATTAGCCTTTTTAATGGAATCGACAATCTGAACGATTACTTTGCAAAGTGTAACAGCATTGATGATATTATACGATTTGCCCGTGAAGATATTGGAAGATTAGTGATGTTCTCGGAAGATGATAATGTGATGTTACCATTTGGAGAGCGATTCAGGGGCGCTTTGTCTGGAACCAAATACATGGTAGATCGAGCCAAGCCAGATTCATACAATTTCTTTATACTTGTATTTGGGTGTATCCAACAAGCCATTGATGTTCTTGTATCGTGTATAGAGTACGGCTGTATCCCATATATTAGATATCCAGTTTCGCTTCACTACATCTCACTATTGTCGGAAAGTATGTTAGACATAGAGCACATAGTCAAGCTTCGTTTCAAGATGAGTGTTGCATTTGTTGTTTATCAGCTTTGCGATAAGGGTAGACTTGCAAGAGTTAGTTTAGAAGAGTTTTTGAAACAGATTCAGGCATATAACTTTAATGAAAAGCTGTTCCGAGTTCTTGCCGAACATGATATTAATGAAAATAGTTTCTTAGGGCATACAATTACACAGCTGGTAATTGACGAGTTAGAGGCATTCTATAATATACTGGCTGAAGAAAGCGGTATATAAAGTAAAAAAATCTGGCGAGTAACTGATAGAGATACAGCGGATGTGGTTTCTGACTTTGTAACCAAGGTTGCGGAGAGCGAGTTTTACGATCAGCGGGTGAATGCGTAAAATTGCGGCTTGACCACAGTTCCACCACAGACAGATGTGGAAACAACGGAGGCTGCACTTCTCGAAAGTTCTGGAAACAACGTTGTTCGGAACAAAAATGACTAAAAACAAGTAGAAATTGTTATAAAAATTATCAAAAATCTCTTGGTAAGGATGAGGTCGGCGGTTCAAATCCGCCCAGCAGCTCCAAAAAGCATCGAAAACTTCGGTTTTCGATGCTTTTTTGTTGTAAAAATACACTTTTAGGTGCGGTTCAAAATGTGGGTCGACTGCCTGACCCACACCGTGACCCACACGCGGAAACGTCCCGATAGACCCAAAGAGTACCGGAGAGGAGGTTTTGCTTCCTCTCCGGTACTTTTATCGTTCGCGGCGTTTACATGACCTGCGCCATGAAGCTGCCCATGGTTTGCGCCGCCTCGTCCTGCTTCTGGCGGGTGGCGTGGGTGTAGGTGCGGAGTGTGAATCCGGCATCGTAGTGGCCCAGCATACTGCTGACGGTTTTGACTTCCACGCCGTTTTGCAGGGCTAACGTGGCAAATGTGTGTCGGAGATCATGAAATCTGATGTGCGGCAGTCCTGCGTCTTTCAGAATTTTCTTATGCTGGTTCACAATGGAATCGGGGTAATACATCTCCCCTGTGACGGGCGAGGGGAACATATACGGGTTGTCGGGATGCTTTTTGTGTTCGGCAACCAGCAGGTCAACGGCCTCCTGTGGAATACTGACTTTTCTGACCGACGTCTCCGTTTTGGGACGGGAGAGCGTCAGTTTGCCGTTGGGGTTTTTGACATACTGCTTGCTGACGGAGATGGTTTTGTTTTGGGTGTCGAGGTCGCTCCAGAGAAGCGCCGTGATTTCCCCCTTGCGCAAGCCCGTGACCAGCTCCAGATAGAACATGGGTATCTGTCCGTTGACAAGGGACAGCACGGCTCCTATCTGCCCATTCAGTTGGAGCCGGACACGGTGATCTACTTCTATCCCCAGTGAACGGAGTAAGCGTGTGTGAACACGGAAAGGAGACAACGCCATGCGTAAATGCTGGAAAGGGCTGGCGGTGATCCTTGGGATTGCGCTGGTGGCAAGCTTGATCATCAATCACAAGAACGGCTGATTGACCGATACGCGGTTCGTCTGAGATCAATTTGCAAACACCTCATCTAAAATAGAAATAAGGCGGCGGACATCACCTGTCCGCCGCCTTATGGCTATTTAAGATGAAGTGTTTGCAGATCGGTCTCAGACGAACTGCGTGTCGATCGATCAGCCGTTTTTACGCTTGATGACCAGCGCGGTTCCGGTCAGCGACAGCAGGGCGTTTACGCCGTACAGCGCCATGCCGGCGTCAAAGGTCTTGGGAGAGGAAGTCGGCTTCTCATGGGGGGTAGTATGAGAGGAGCCGCTGCGGGTATAAATATTCTCAAAGGTCATCTTGCCTACCGCATCGGCATTGTTGATCGCATCATAAAAATCCCCATTGTCTGTTGTCTCCATCCTGGCAGGGAAGATTTCTCCTTCGGAGCTCACAAACCACACCGCATCGGAATACGTCCATTTCGGAAGGCCATCGTTCACCTCACGGACGTAGAAGCCCTCGCTGACAAACTCACTGACCTTCCCCGCCGGGCCGCTGATGATCAGCTTGCCGTCATAGTCGCCCGCACCGTTAGTGGTGACGGCAGCGGTGTACTTCACATCCGTGTAATAGGACAAGTCATGGGCATTCACGTCACACACCGCGATCGTAAAGTCCGTCTTGCCGGGACCGGCATGGCCGCCCAGCTTCACCGTCTTGGTGAAGGGAACCTCAACGGTAGTAAGATTCTCGGTATAGATGTTCGTGAATTTAGCCGACTCTCTTGCATCAGTCCCAGCCAGATAGACATCCAGATCCATATCCCTGTATCCGATGTCATATGTGAAGACCAATTCATAGCTTTTAGTAGAATACTCCCATCCCGCCTTGCCGTCGTTCTGCTCTGTCAGAAGGAAGACCTTTCTATACCGGACAATCTCCTCACTGCCCGAATTTCTGCTGGGATTCCAGTGGTGCTCGGCAAAGTCAGACGCCGGAAGCTTAAATCTAAGGGTCTTTTCAACCGTATTGCCAGTAGCGGTAGATATCGTCAGGTCATCCAGCAATTCGATGCCATAGTAGGCAAGGTCATGCTTTGTTTCCCCCTCGTTTACCACATCCTCCAATACAAATTTGAAGGTTTCCGCGGGAGGCGCTACATCGCCCGTTTGCTCCACCATTTTCGTAACGGTAAGTTCCAAATTGACCGTGTCGGTGGGTACCACCTCCGCCGCCCATGCGGTGGCGGTCAGCCCCAGTGCCATAACCAGGGCCAACAGCAGGGCGAATAAGGTTTTTCTGCTTCTCTTCATGTGTTTTACCTCCATTATTCGTCGTTATTTTTCCGGCGCGCTCCGCGCCAAGTGAACAAAGCCAGGGCCGCCAGCGTGATTCCAAGGATCACCGCCAGCCCTTTCCAGCATTTACGCATGGCATCGTCTCCTTCCCGTGTTCACGCACGCGCATCACCCCCACTG
>ENA-OPCW01001329-OPCW01001329.1-human-gut-metagenome-genome-assembly--contig:-NODE-1329-length-12557-cov-7.145497_pt1 | contig 12557 bp, 9 predicted proteins | sample MGYA00241258_ERZ501496 | MGnify/ENA primary metagenome ERZ501496 (study PRJEB25962, sample SAMEA2042660) | human gut metagenome | biome: human gut; feature: human-associated habitat; material: faeces...
CAGCACTCTTTGCTTTCCCCAAGATGCCATTTAAGTCAAATTCCCCTTCCAAACGCAGAGTTGCCTTCTGAGCATTGGTTGCATCGGGAGTAAAAGTAACTTTCTTACCCGGCATCGGTGCACCATTGTATGTAAGTTGCAAACCATTTTCACCAGTAAAGGTTGTCTGAGGCACAGGATTTACCATTTTTTCATCATCATCATCACTACACGATGTGAACAATGTCACAGAACAAATCACTGCGAACAAATAATAAAAAAGATTCTTTTTCATTGTTTAGTTAATTTAATTTATACTCGAAAAATCGTGCAAATATAATAAAAAGTTAAGCGTATAACTATTTTTATCGAAATTTAGGACACATTTTACGTAATTTAGAACATTATTCCGGCAACATCACTACCCCCAGCTTCTTCTTTCCATCCATCTTCACTATCAATGGTTTATCAAACCGCACATGACGAATGAACCTGGTTTCTTCAATAGCCGGCCGGGTATCCAGTACCTCTTGGTTATAGATACCATCCTTCATATAGGCATTAATTGTGAAATAACCGACTCCGAAAGAAGTCAGATTCTGAAAGAAGTGAGTTCCCTGACTAGGGTCCACACGATAATTAGTCAGCCCCGCCTCCACAATGACACGTGCAGCCGAAATATGGGGCCACTTCACAGGAATGCCCAGCCACGAATCGCTGCTTCCCCAGCGTCCCGGACCTACCAATATATAATGTTTCCCTTCATCCAAGAATTTACGGTTCATCTTTTCTATTTCATAAGCAATGGTCGGATTATTGGAAGCAGTATAACCATCTGTCTTCACATAAATCACATCCTGAATGTCCTCCATAATGCCATGCCCCAGTGAATTATTACTCTTTAAAAGAACATCCTCATCCTTAATAAGGTTCAAATCCTCCTCAAGATTGGCTTTCACATCGACCATCGGACGAATCTGCAATAAATAGAAAGTACCATTCTTCTTTTGCTGGTTCAATGTCACAGCAAACTCTATCTCAACAGGACGCCTCATCTCACTTTGCCCGTATTCCTGTACCAACTGCAAAATACGGGGCAAAGGAAATACATCGTGTTGCAACACATTGGCAAATGTTATCACCTTCCGGCCTCCCGGATAAATTCCGTCACGGATAATCATATCATACGGATCATACGTGGAAGCAATGAAAGTTAAGGCTCCATCATTATCAGCTTCTTTCACCGGAAGCTTCAACAAATTAAAGCCGTCATCCAAAGAAAAGTTATGCCCCGTATTCTTCAAATCAAGCGCATAAAACTGAGTCTGCGTTTCACGAAGAGCAATTTCCATCTCACTGGTCTGCAACACTTGGTTAGGATGATAAGGACACACCCTCAGAGTCAGACCTCCGTCTACAATATATTTACCCAACCCCAAAGCAAGACTTACAGTTCCCTCTTCGGCTTTTTCATCTCCTATGGGGTAATAGTTGAGCGAACGTGCCACCCCCGAAATAGAAGGATAGAAACGGTCACCATACTGTGTGCCGACCACCTGTTGTAAAATAACAGCCATCTTCTCCTGGTCTATCACATTGCTGGTTGCCTGCATATACGCCTTGCTGTCTCTGAAAAAAACAGAAGCATACACCCCTTTTATGGCATCGCTCAACATACGGAGCATCTCATATTTATCATCTAAATAAGGAATCATATAAGTAGAATATATCCCAGCAAAAGGCTGATAATGAGAATCTTCCAGCAAACTGGAAGAACGGATGGCTATAGGCGATTTCACCACATCAAAGAAAGCAAAGAAATCTTCCACCAGACGGTCGGGCAACTTGGCACGAAGAAAAGCTTTCAATATCGTGTCATCATCCGCATCACTCAATGCTACTTGATATAGGCTATTGGTATCCATGAATTCATCAAAGATATCCGTACAAAGCACCACCGTTTTAGGAATGACCACCGTCGCATTTTCAAACTCATCAAATTCTACGTGGCGCTTTACCATATTGTCTATAAAAGCCAGACCACGTCCTTTTCCCCCCAATGACCCCTCACCGATACGGGCAAAATTAGAATAACGGTCAAAACGATCACGTTGGAACACAGCCACCACACCTTGATTCTTCATCTTACGGTACTTCACAATAGCCTCAAAGATTATACGGCGATGAGCATCAATATCCTGCAAAGAATCCCAAGTTATCTGCTTTAAGAACTCGGCAGGTGGAAACATGGCACGAGAATACAGCCAGCGGGATACGTGATTACGACTGATATGGTAAAGGAGAGATTCTTTAGGAATAGCAAAAATAACATTCTGTAATTCCTTCAAATTATGAACACGGGCCACTTCTTCCAATGTATCGGGATTACGGAAAATGAAATCCCCGAAACCAAAATCATCAGACACAATTTCACGCAAGTCTATATTCATCTTCTTGGAATTCTTATCCACAAAGCTAGCACCATACCGGGAAGCATACACCTTGTTGTCTACCTCGGCCGACTGTAAAATAAGAGGAACAAACGGATCCCTGGAACGTACCTCCGCCAGCAACTTAATACCTGCCATTGGATCCACCACACCACCACGCGGGTAACGTGCATCCGTAATCACACCTAATACATTATTCTGATATTTATTATATAAATCCATCGCCTCCTCGTAAGTACGTGCCAATACAATTTTGGGACGTCCCCTCATACGCAATGTACGCTGGTGAGCATTCAAAGCCTCTGTGGCAAATTCCTGACTTTGCTTCAACACAAATTTATATAAGTTAGGCAACACGGAAGAATAGAACCGGATGGAATCTTCCACCAATAAAATCATCTGCACTCCCACCTCTTTAATATCATGTTCCAAATTCATCTTATCTTCTATCAGCTTGATGATAGACACTAACAGGTCCGTATTCCCCAACCAGCAGAACACATATTCAAAGATGCTCAGATCCTCATGCTCCATACGTGCCGTAATACCATGCGAGAACGGGGTCAGTACCACCAGCGGAATATGAGGGTATTGTTCTTTTATGCTGCGTGCAATCTCAAATGTATCACTGTTATCAGATCCGGGCATACAAATCACCAGATCAAATGTAGTGTTCTCCAATTGCTTCCAGGCAGCTTCCTCAGTAGAAACTTGTGTGAAACGTGGCGGATAGCGAAGACTGAGGTTCATATATTCATTAAATATCTTCTCATCTATACGCCCGTCATCCTCCAACATAAAAGCATCATACGGATTTGCTACCAAAAGAACATTAAAAATCCGTTTGGTCATGAGGTTTACAAACGAGGTATCCTTGAAATACAACTGATTTAATTTTAACTTGCTGAGCATGGTTATTTGATTTACATGGATAATGTAATAGCAAAATACGTCAATAATATTGTTTTATGCAACTTATTCGCAATAAAAAAGAACTTTTGGGTAGAGAGGTCTTACCACAACGATTAACTTTTTATCACCACCAAACTAAAATTTAGCCAAAAATATTTTGCCAATTCACCAAAAAACATACCTTTGCATCAGAAATGATTTTCATTTTGTCAAAACCTTAAATGCATAATAGTTATGGATATTAATCAAATCATGACCTCCCTGGAGGCAAAACACCCTGGTGAATCAGAGTACTTGCAGGCTGTAAAAGAAGTCCTGCTTTCTATTGAGGATATATACAATCAACATCCGGAATTTGAGAAAGCGTCCTTGATTGAGAGATTGGTAGAGCCCGACCGTATCTTTACATTTAAGGTGCCTTGGGTAGATGATAAAGGAAAAGTACAGGTAAACTTAGGTTACCGCGTTCAATTCAATAATGCGATCGGCCCGTACAAAGGCGGTATCCGTTTTCATGCTTCTGTAAACCTCTCCATTTTGAAATTCTTAGGATTTGAGCAAACATTCAAAAATGCACTGACCACATTGCCTATGGGCGGTGGTAAAGGTGGTTCCGATTTCTCACCACGTGGTAAGAGCGATGCTGAGATCATGCGTTTCTGCCAAGCATTCATGCTTGAATTGTGGCGCCACGTAGGTCCTGATATGGATGTTCCTGCCGGTGACATCGGTGTAGGTGGCCGTGAAGTAGGATACATGTTCGGTATGTATAAAAAGTTAACCCGTGAATTTACAGGTACCTTCACTGGCAAAGGCTTGGAATTTGGAGGTTCGTTGATTCGTCCTGAAGCAACCGGTTTTGGTGGTCTTTACTTCGTAAACCAAATGCTGAAAGCAAAAGGAATTGATATTAAAGGCAAAACGGTAGCTGTTTCCGGTTTCGGTAATGTAGCTTGGGGGGCCGTGACTAAAGCAACTGAATTAGGTGCAAAAGTAGTCACAATCTCCGGACCCGACGGCTATATCTATGATCCGGACGGTGTAAGTGGTGATAAAATTGATTACATGTTGGAATTACGTGCGTCAGGCAATGATATCGTAGCTCCATACGCAGAGAAATATCCTAACTCAACATTCGTTGCCGGACGTCGTCCGTGGGAAGTTAAAGTAGATATTGCGCTTCCGTGTGCGACTCAAAACGAATTAAATGGCGAAGATGCTTGTAATTTAATAAAAAATTCCGTTCTTTGCATTGGAGAAATTTCTAATATGGGTTGTACCCCGGAAGCAATTGATGCGTTTATTGAAAATAAACTAATGTATGCACCGGGTAAAGCCGTAAATGCCGGAGGTGTAGCTACTTCAGGTTTGGAAATGAGCCAAAATGCAATGCATATGAGTTGGAGTGCACAAGAAGTAGATGATAAGTTACATCAAATTATGTATGGTATTCATGAACAATGTGTAAAATATGGTACTGAACCTGATGGATATATCAACTATGTGAAAGGAGCAAATATTGCAGGCTTTATGAAAGTAGCCCATGCCATGATGGCTCAAGGAATTGTTTAAAGGCATTCTATTAGCATAAAAATATCTCGTTTAGTTGTATTTGTATTTTGTATTGTAGCTTGCGCTGCCCGCCTGTGAAGGTATGGCAGCGTTTTTTTATGGTATATCCAATCTTTTTTATACATTTGTAGCTTCAAGTAAACGTATGTAAAAATTAAGTTATGGAAATATTACAACTAGATGGCCTTGAACCTCAATTATTTAATTTAATTGGACCATTGGCTATGAATCCTAAAGTCCTAAGGGCTAATAACAATTATCCCTTCAAAACGACCGAACGTTTTCAATGGTACATTGCCGTCGAAGATAATGACGTAACCGGTTTTGTCCCTGTAGAGCAGAAAAGTGGCGGTTATGTCATTAACAACTACTATGTCCATAACGATGATCAGGAAGTGCTGGTTGAATTGTTGGGAGCAGTAAAGCCTAAAAACAATTTATATGCAATTGTTCAAACCAAACACGAAGCTATTTTTTCCAACTGTGGTTTTCAAACCGAACACCGTTGGACTAATTATATTAAAATGATTTACAACACGAACAAAAATGAATAATAAAAGAACTAAAGGGGAAAATGTTTATCAACTCGTTCAAAAGAGACTCAAATTCTTATTCAACGAATTTGATAATATCTATGTTTCTTTTTCTGGAGGAAAAGATAGCGGTGTCTTGCTCAACTTATGTATTCAATATATCAGAGAGCATAATCTGGACAGGAAAATCGGAGTATACCACATGGACTATGAAGCACAGTATCAAATGACTACAGAGTATGTGGAACAGACGTTCAGAGAAAATCAGGATATATTGGAAATCTACCATGTCTGTGTCCCTTTCAAAGTAGTGACTTGTGCTTCTATGTTTCAAACCTATTGGCGCCCTTGGGACGAAAGTATGCACACCCACTGGGTAAGGCCTATGCCTAAAAACTGTTATAAGAAAGAAGATTTCCCATTCTACAATGAGGAAATGTGGGACTACACTTTCCAGACTTCATTTGCATCGTGGTACCATAAAAAGCATGATGCAGTACGCACTTGCTGCCTGGTCGGCATCCGAACTCAAGAGAGCCTGGACCGATGGAGAACTATTCACGGTAACAATCGCCTGAACAGCTATCACAACCTGATGTGGACCCGCAGACTAGGATACGATTTATACAATGCCTACCCTATCTATGACTGGACTACCGAAGATATATGGACAGCATACGCCCGTTTCAAATGGCCATTCAACCAAATGTACGAACTTTATTATAAAGCCGGAGTACCTTTGGACAGACAACGTGTAGCCAGTCCGTTCCTCAGCACAGCACAGGAAACCTTGAAATTATACAAAGCCATCGATCCCAATACTTGGGGGAGAATGCTAGGCCGAGTAAACGGAGTAAACTTTACCGGAATCTATGGTGGAACCCGTGCCATGGGATGGCAAAACATCAAATTACCAGAAGGCTACACATGGAAAGAGTATATGTATTTCCTGTTAGATACGTTACCCGAAGAAACCAAACAGTCTTACTTGGAAAAACTAAGAGTAAGCCGGGAGTTCTGGAAATACAAGGGAGGATGCCTGGATTTATCAACCATACGCAAGCTAACTGATTTGGGCATAAAATTCTACGTACAAAAGAAAACAAACTACAAGACAGACAAACTTCCTGTTCAAATGGATTATCTAGACGATATAGACATCGCAGAGTTCAAAGAAATCCCCACTTATAAACGTATGTGTATTTGCATTCTGAAAAATGACCATGTATGTAAATATATGGGATTTGCCCTAACTAAAAAAGAAAAGTTAAGAAGAGACAGAGTGATGCAGAAATATAAAAACATTATCAAATGAAAGAAGAATTCGAAAGTCCTGTGTATCACGTGCACAGAGTACCGGTGGAAAAGGTACGTGCCAACAGTTATAATCCAAACCACGTAGCTGCTCCTGAAATGAAGTTGCTGGAATTAAGCATTTGGGAAGATGGCTATACTATGCCTTGTGTATGTTATTATATTCCCGATGAAGATATATATGAACTGGTAGACGGATATCATCGTTATTGTGTGCTTAAAACTTCAAAACGTGTGTTCGAACGAGAAAAAGGTTTACTTCCCGTGGTCGTTATAGAAAAAGACCTTTCAAACAGAATGGCAAGCACTATCCGCCACAACCGCGCCCGCGGCACTCACAGCATTGAACTGATGGTAGATATCGTGGCAGAACTGACCAAAGCCGGAATGAGTGACGAATGGATAAAAAAGAATATTGGCATGGATGCCGACGAACTTTTACGACTCAAACAGATATCCGGCCTAATGGAACTCTTTGCTGACAGGGAATTCACAATACCTGAACCATAAAGCAATTTTCATTAATACATTATTCAGTTGAAATATAACTCATTAATAATAGGATTGTCGGTCCTGGCTTTGCAAAGCTGCACCGACAATCTTGTTTATACAGGGACCGATATCGAGGTAGTACTCACAGGCAATACATACCAAGCAGCTTTCACAGAAAGCTCCCCTGTTTCCACTTTTAACTCCGGCAATCAAATCCTGCTGAATGCTTCCGGCAGTCTTCAAATAGACAACAGAATTCTGACTTATATGGACAACCAATGGAAAGCAGAAAATGAATTTAGCTGGAGTGACCTAACAGGAAAAACAAATGTTACGGCAGTATATCCTGTCTATCCCGATTTGGACTATGTCCAAGAAAATCTTTATAAAAACAATTCGTTGGAAGACATACTGTATGTCAAGGATGAATTTCCGGCCGGAAATTCCATCCATTTACAGTTCAAACATTTATTTTCTCTTCTGACACTGCATTTGGAGGGAAATTTACAAACCTATTTTCAGAAAATAGAGGTAACATGTCCTGCTGTTTCCTCTATTATCCCAAAATCCGCTGAAATAGTTCTAGCAGATAACGGAACACATACGACTACTATTGCCCAAGTTTCTCCTTCCGGAAATTATTCGTTTATAGTCCCTCCTGTCGGAAACATGGTCATCGCCATAAATATGGTAACAAATGGAAAGAAATATACAACACAACTAGAAACAAAGTCTTTTACCGGTAACAAAGAATATACTTATCACTTAAAAATATCTGAAAAAACTCCGGGAATTATGACTGCCGAAGATTGGATTGCATTCAGTCAACTTATCAATAGCAATACATTTACCCAATACAAAGGAAAAACATTGGACGATTTCGGAGAAACGATGAATGGAATAACCACTTATTATCTATTGAATGACATTGATTTTAAAGATGTGGATTGTACTGAGTTAAAACAAATAGGATACGCCCAAACAAACTATTACTTTTCCCAAACCTTTGACGGACAAAATCACACCCTTTACAATATACCTATCAATTCCAGCAATGGCACCACAGGTGTATTCGGAGCCGTCAATATCACCGGCATAGTTAAAAATCTCCATATAGAATCCAGCAAAGTATCTATCACATCAAAAAGCAAGAGCACAGCAGAAGGTACAAGTATTTTAGTCGGACGCAATAAAGGCAAAATACTAAATTGTTGCGTTAAGGAGTGCCAAATTGCAGCCAATCCAACCAAAACGAACCAATCAGCCAATACAGGAGGCATAGCAGGAACTTCAACAGGGGAAATCACCAATTGCTATGTTACCAACACCCAAATCATTTATGACGCAAATTCAAAAATAAAAGCAGGACCAGCCGGTGGAATAGCAGGTTCCAGCCAGGCCCAAGGTTTGATAGCAAACTGCTATTCTGCCAACAACATAATAAAGAACAGAGAGAGTTACAATGGTGGAATATGCGGGAAAGCTTCGGATGGAGCGCACATTGAAAATTGTTATGTCTATAACATAGATCTAATTACGACCAAAGGATTATTCGCAGGTATAGCTGCCAACTCTTTCTTTATCCACAACTACTATGATAATGCAAAAATAACCTTTATCGGAAAAAATGACAATGGTAATCAGTTGTCTAAAAATGCCCAATACACAGGTACTTTTATGAATAAGGAAGACATTCCCATCTACCGGCTTCTCAACCAATGGATAGATGAAACAGCTCCTACCCTTTATCCCGGTTACCCCTTTACCCGATGGACTGATGGAGGAGAAAATCTTCCTGCCGTTTTCATTTCAGAATCCCTGAAAAAGTAAGTGAACTTACTTTTTCAGGGATTCTGTACAAATTAAAAGCCGCTTTCTCATTTCACTGAAAAAACGGCTTTTTATATAAAATTATAGCTTGTTCTTATTAAAGAGCACCTACTTCATGCAAAGCAGCGTTAGTCTTGCGAACAGCAGCAGCACTTGCAGCAAATTTAGCTTTTTCTTCTTCGTTCAAAGGCAATTCAACGATCTTTTCAATACCGTTCTTACCCAAGATTACAGGCACACCACAGCAAATATCTGATTCACCGTATTCACCTTCCAAATAAACTGAACAAGGAACCATCTTACCCTGGTTGTGGATGATAGATTCAACAACAAATGCACCAGCTGCACCCGGAGCATACCATGCAGAAGTACCCAGCAACTTAGTCAGAGTAGCACCGCCTACCATAGTAGCAGCAGCAACTTCCTGCAATTTTTCTTCAGACAAGAAGTTAGAAACAGGCATACCTTTGTAAGTAGCAAAACGAGTCAAAGGAATCATAGTAGTATCACCGTGACCACCGATAACCATACCTTCCACTTCATTAGCGTTGCAACCCAAGGCTTGAGACAAGAAATATTTGAAACGTGAGCTATCCAAAGCACCACCCATACCGATGATTCTATTCTTAGGCAAGCCCAAAGCTTTCAATGACAAATAAGTCATAGTATCCATCGGGTTAGAGATAACTACGATGATAGCATTAGGAGAGTACTTTAAGATATTCTGAGCAACTGACTTAACGATGCCTGCATTAACACCGATCAGTTCTTCACGGGTCATACCCGGCTTACGGGGAATACCTGAAGTGATAACCACAACGTCAGAGTTAGCTGTTTTTTCATAATCGTTAGTGCAACCTACAATGTTTGTGTCGAAGCCCAACAACTGAGCTGTCTGCATCATATCCATTGCCTTACCTTCTGATACGCCTTCTTTAACGTCCAGCATTACTACTTCGTCTGCTACTTCGTTAAAAGCAAGAACATTTGCACATGTAGCACCTACGTTACCTGCGCCTACTACGGTTACTTTTGACATAATCTCTATATTTTGTTTAAAGTTGATAATAAAATCGCCTTCTTAAAAGCACCGCAAAGTTACAATGATATTCCGAATTAAAGAAAAATTTCCATAATATTTTTCGAGCAGTCTACATAAATTATTGTACTTTTGTCCAAAATTCAATGTAACACTATGGATAAGAGCAAAAAACTGATTATTGTCATTATTCTGCTGGTTGTGATTATCGGCGGAGTTTCTTTTTATGCTTTTCATCAAGCAAAAGAGAATAAGGAAATGAGCGAACTCTTCGCTGTGGAAAAACTGGAAATGGAAAACGAATATACCACTTTCGCCACCCAATATGATGAACTTCAGATACAGATAAACAATGATTCCTTGCGCGAAAAGCTGGAGAGTGAGAAGCTGAAAACACAGCGGCTGCTAGAAGAATTACGACAAGTAAAGACCAGTAACGCAGCTGAGATCATGCGTTTGAAGAAAGAACTGAAAACAGTACGTGCCGTACTACGCACCTATGTTATCCAAATAGATTCACTGAACAAACTCAACCAAGCACTAGCTGAAGAAAACCAAGAAGTAAAACAAAAATATACGCAGGCAACCCGTCAAATCAATAATTTATCGCAAGAGAAAAAAAATCTGAATGAAAAGGTCACCTTGGCAGCTCAATTGGATGCCACAGCAATTAGTGTAGAGCCTAGAAACAAACGCGGTAAAACAGCCAAGAAGGTAAAAGATGTAAAATGTCCACTGTGTCAGGGTGATATTGTGCAGACGCCATTTGGCTATGGCTGTGCCAATTATGACAGAAACAAAGAGGACAGCTGCCGTTTCTCAATCGGTAAAATAGCTGGAGTAAAATTAAAGGAAACTCAGGTAAAAGCACTTTTACTAACAGGAAAGACAGAAATTATAACAGGATTTAAATCTAAGAATGGCAAGAAATTTGATGCACCATTGAAGCTTACCGAGGATGGACGCATTGAATTTGACTTTCCGGAGCGTCCGAAACCGGAAGAGACAAAAGTAAAATGTCCAAAGTGTGGGGCATTGTTAAAGAAAAGCCAGTGGTACTATGAATGTGACTGCGGATTCCGGGTGAACCGTTATGTAGCAAAGGTGGAACTGGCTGAAGAAGTATTAGAAGAGCTTTTTACAAAAGGATATACCGCTAAAAAAATAACCGGATTTACTTCGAAAGCAGGAAATGTATTTGATACCTGTCTGAAGTTTGAAGAGGATGAAATCCGTTTTGATTTTGACCGGAAACCGGAAGAAGAAAGAGAGGAAGAGAAAGATGGAACAGTGCAAAATCAGTAATATGTATACATTAGAGGAGACAATCGCAAAAGATCTTTTTGACAAAGTGACATATCCGTGGGAAGTCCTTCCGAATATCGGTTCATTTATCAAAGAACTCGGGAATACGTTAAGCAGTGATGAATATGAAAAAAGAGGAGAAGATGTCTGGATCGCAAAGTCAGCTAAAGTTGCGCCTACCGCATGTATTAATGGTCCGGCGATCATCGGGAAAGAAGCGGAAGTGCGTCATTGTGCGTTTATAAGAGGAAACGCGATCGTGGGAGAAGGAGCAGTCGTAGGAAATTCGACAGAGCTTAAAAATGTCGTGCTTTTCAATAAAGTACAGGTACCGCATTATAATTATGTCGGCGATTCTGTTCTCGGATATAAATCTCATATGGGAGCAGGTTCTATCACATCGAATGTGAAGTCGGATAAAAAGCTTGTTGTTGTAAAAACATCGGAAGGAAATATAGAAACCGGCATGAAGAAGTTCGGAGCAATGCTCGGAGATGAAGTAGAAGTAGGATGCGGAAGCGTCCTGAACCCCGGAACGGTTGTAGGAAGTCACAGCAATATTTACCCACTGTCTTCTGTAAGAGGATTTGTTCCGGCAAACAGTATTTATAAAAACAAAAGCGAAGTCGTAGAAAAATATTAATACAGGCAAGACAGACAAACCGATGTGGATAAAAACAGAAGTGTCGTAAAAATAGCGGCATATAAGGGGGAAAGGAAAAAAGAGATGAAGAAGATCGGATTTATCGGTGTGGGGATCATGGGAAAATCCATGGTGCGTAATCTTATGAAAGCAGGGTATGAACTTCATATTTATGCCCGGACAAAAGCAAAAGTCGAGGACGTGATCGGGGAAGGAGCGATCTTTCATGAAACGATTTCCGAGTGCGTAAAAGACTGCGAGGCAGTGATTACGATCGTAGGATTTCCGCAGGATGTAGAAGAAGTATATTTCGACAGCGGAAATATTTTGGACAGTGCGAAAAAAGGTGCATATTTGATCGATATGACGACCACGAGTCCGCAGATTGCCGAAAAGCTGTATGAAGAAGGAACAAAACGGGGATTTCATGTGCTTGATGCGCCGGTCACAGGCGGAGATACGGGGGCAAGAGAAGGAACTCTTTCTAT
>ENA-OPCW01001334-OPCW01001334.1-human-gut-metagenome-genome-assembly--contig:-NODE-1334-length-12535-cov-3.131891_pt1 | contig 12535 bp, 12 predicted proteins | sample MGYA00241258_ERZ501496 | MGnify/ENA primary metagenome ERZ501496 (study PRJEB25962, sample SAMEA2042660) | human gut metagenome | biome: human gut; feature: human-associated habitat; material: faeces...
AAGATGGTTGGATTCTCGGGGTCGTCAAAGCCCATTTCCCGGCTCGGGCGGAGAAGCAAACAACCGTAATACGCGCCGATTTTCCTGCCTGTCAGCGGTTTTTTCACTGCCGCTTTGACCGCGTTCCAACCGATTTTGTCGCGCAGGACCTCAAGATAGTGCAGCACCTCGGTTTCTCCGGCATAAGGGGTTTCAAGCTGTAAGTAGTTGTTGACCTTTGTGCGGATATCCAGGTCGTTTTTCATGTCGCCGTTCACGCGCTTGATCACGTGATGACATGCCGAGCAGAGCGTCACAAGGGGTCTATCATCGTCCTTCGCCTGCACCAGCGCGCGCACCGAGGAAAGACGTGTCGCAACCTCATCACGCGCCATCGGGTATACTGCGCCGCAGCACTGCCACTCGGGCAGCTCCTCCAGCGTAAATCCGAGCGCTTTTGCCGCCAATTGGGCGCACCTGTCCAGCCGCGCGCCCTTCGTCTTGAGCGTGCAGCCGGGAAAGTATGAAAATGTCATATGTCGCCTCCGGTTAAACCATGTTCTCCGGGTGGAATACCTCGTCGAATTTTTCTTCCGTCAAAAAGCCGAGCGCCACGCACGCTTCCTTGAGCGAGATATTTTCCTTGTAAGCCTTCTTCGCCGTCTTTGCGGCGTTTTCATAGCCGATGTACGGGTTGAGCGCGGTGACGAGCATCAGCGAGTTATGCAGGTTGTGCGCCATCTTCTCGCGGTTCGCCGTGATGCCGCAGACGCAGCGGTCGTTGAACGACACGATGGACTCGGCAAGCAGCCGCGCCGACTGCAGGAAGTTGTAGATGCAGACCGGCATAAAGACGTTCAGTTCGAAATTGCCCTGACTTGCCGCCATGGAAACGGCGACATCGTTGCCCATCACCTGCACGGCGACCATCGTCACCGCCTCGCACTGCGTAGGGTTGACCTTACCCGGCATGATGGACGAGCCCGGCTCGTTTTCGGGGATGAAGATCTCGCCCAGACCGTCTCTCGGACCGGAGGCAAGCCAGCGCACGTCGTTTGCGATCTTCATCATATCGCATGCCAGCGCCTTGAGCGCTCCGTGCGCGAAGACCAGCTCGTCCTTGGAGGTCAGCGCGTGGAATTTATTCTCCGCCGTGCGGAATTCGCGTCCGGTGATGTTGGAGATTTCCCGCGCGACGGCTGTATCGAAGCCCTTGGGCGCGTTGAGTCCCGTGCCGACCGCCGTGCCGCCGAGTGCCAGCTCGCGCAGTGGGTCCATCGCCAACAGCAGCATCTGCCGGTCCTTTTCCAGGCTGCTTCTCCAGCCGGAAATTTCCTGCGAGAATTTGATCGGCGTCGCGTCCTGCAGATGTGTTCTGCCGGATTTGACAATGCCCTCGTTTTCCGCCTCAAGCCTGCGAAGCGTCGCGGTCAGCTTGTCAATCGCCGGCAGCACCTGCTCTTCGATCGCTTCCACCGCCGCAATGTGCATCGCGGTCGGGAATGTGTCGTTCGACGACTGGGACATGTTGATATCGTCATTCGGATGCAGCAGCTTTTTGCCCGCGATTTCATTGCCGCGGTTGGCAATGACCTCGTTGGCATTCATGTTTGACTGCGTGCCCGAGCCGGTCTGCCAGACGACGAGCGGGAAATGCTCGACGAGCTTTCCTTCCAGTACCTCGGTCGCCGCCTTTTCAATCGCCGTGAGCTTCTCCTTTGTCATTTTTTCGGGCTTGAGTACGTGGTTTGCCCGCGCCGCAGCAAGCTTCAGAACACCGAAGGCTCTGGTAATCTCGCGCGGCATGGTTTCCAGACCGACCCCAATGGGGAAGTTTTCGTGGCTGCGCTCAGTCTGCGCGCCCCAGTATTTGTCCGCCGGAACGCGGACCTCGCCCATCGAATCATGCTCCATGCGGTATTCCATCGAAACCCCTCCTCAGTATGTGATCTGGTGGATGACTTCCTTGAGCTTGTTTGCGCTGTTCTGCAGGCGGGCAGTCTCCTCGTCGGTGAGCTTGTTGAGAATCTTGCCGCGCACGCCGGTGTTGTCGACCAGCGCCAGCGTCGACAGGCACACATCGTCCACGCCGTACTCGCCGTGCATCATGGTCGAAACGGTCACCGCCGTGCTCATAACGCACTTGCACAGGTGGCAGACCGACATCGCAACCGCGTAGAACGTCGCGCCCTTCGCCTTGATCACCTGCCCGCCGGAGGTTTTGACAAACTGCTCGATCGCCTCATACTCCTCCGCACCCTTCCAGGTGATGCGCTCGCCGTCGGGCTGACCGATGGCAGTGACATGAAACTGCTGGACAGTTTTAAGCTTTGGGCAGAAGCGATATTTGGCTGGTACTACTTTGAGGAACGTACAGTGTACAAGCCCGGCCCCGACGGACACGGCGGCAGATATGTGACAAAGCGCATCAAGCACCGGCTTGTGCGAAAACAATACCTGATCGTGGCACGCGGCGCGGCAAAGAGCATGTACGACAGCTGTCTGCAGCAATACTTCCTCACCGTAGACGGACACACGACCCAGCAGATCACGACGGCACCCACCATGAAACAGGCAGAAGAGGTCCTTAGCCCGGTACGCACAGCGATTGCGCGGGCAAGGGGACCTCTTTACCGTTTTATGACCGAGGGCAGCTTACAGAGCACGACAGGCTCGGCAAGCGCCAGAATGAAGCTGGCCAGTACGAAAAAAGGCATTGAGAACTTTCTGACCAACAGCCTTTTGGAAATACGCCCCATGAGCATTGACAAGTTGCAGGGACGGAGAGACAAGGTTGCAACAGTTGACGAATGGCTGAGCTGCCCCATCCGGGAAGATCCCATTGGCGCCATTGAGCAGGGCAGTTCCAAAGTGGAGGATTACCTTATTGTTGCCACAAGCTCGGAGGGTACGGTGCGCAACGGATGCGGCGATGACATCAAAATGGAATTGATGAGCATCCTGAAAGGCGACTACGTGAACCCGCATGTCTCTATCTGGTACTACAAGCTTGACAGCCTTGACGAGGTGAATGACCCTGCCATGTGGGTAAAGGCAAACCCGAACCTTGGGCAGACCGTGAGCTATGAAGCTTACCAGCTGGACGTGGAAAGAGCTGAGAAGGCCCCCGCCAGCCGCAACGACATTTTGGCAAAACGCTTCGGCATCCCGATGGAAGGCTACACCTTCTTTTTCCCCTATGAAGAGACACTGCCACACCGGCACAGGGACTTTTGGGAATTGCCGTGCGCACTGGGTGCAGACCTTAGCCAGGGTGACGACTTTTGCGCATTTACCTTTTTGTTCCCGCTGGAACACGGATATTTTGGTGTGAAGACGCGGGACTACATTACAAGCTACACCCTCTCGAAGCTGCCGCAGTCCATGCGCCAGAAATATGACGAGTTCATGCGGGAGGGGACACTGGCCGTGATGGAAGGCACCGTACTGGACATGATGGAGGTTTACGACGACCTTGACGCCTTTATTGAGCAGAGCCGGTACGATGTGCGGTGCTTTGGCTATGATCCATACAATGCAAAGGACTTTGTGGAGCGGTGGGCCAGAGAGAACGGCGAATACGGCATTGAAAAGGTGATACAGGGCGCAAAGACCGAGAGCGTGCCGTTGGGTGAGCTGAAGAAGCTGAGTGAACAGCGGAAGTTGTTGTTTGACGAAGCGCTGATGCAATTTGCCATGGGCAACTGCGTTACGCTGGAAGACACAAACGGCAACCGCAAGCTTCTGAAACAGAGATATGACCAGAAGATCGATGCGGTTGCCGCTATGATGGATGCGTATGTAAGTTACAAGGTGAACCGGGATGCGTTTGAGTGATTACTTGATTACAGTTTTGGTGCTGAGAATTTGCTTGACAGCTCCTGTTGGAGCTTTGCTGAACGAATAAGTATAGCCATTTCCGTCAGTTAAACTCATGTCATATTTAGAAAAACTGATTTGCTCGTCCCAACCACGGTCATAACTAAAATGAATAGTAATGCCGTCTTTGAAACTGCCAGAAACAATTTTAGCTCTCATGGCTGTTTCGTCGCCGTTTCCGTGGGCAAAATAATAAACCTCATGGTTCGCAAAGTCAATGTAGTAATAAACACGATAACTTCCCGTGTTCATGACATAGCCGAGAGCTGTATCTTCTTCACCGGAAGTGGATTTAGAAGCAGTTGAGGAACTCTGTTCGGTTGTATCCGAAGATGCTTCGATCCCATATACAGCCATCTGTTCCTCAACATATTGGTTCATGTCGACGCCCTCAGGGATATCGGAAATGGGGCCGTCGTAGGAGGATTGAATGAAATCTGAAGTGCGCGGAATGGTATAAGAGCCATCAGTGCCATCAGAACGGGTAACCTGGAGGCCATCGTCCGTTACAGTAATTGTTTCATCCCAGCCGTTGAGGTAGTTGAAGTGGACTTTATAGCCGCTTTTTGCATTGCCCGACGTGATGCGACCAGTGATGCCTGCTGCGTAGGAGTCCGGCGCTTTGAGGAAATAGCGGACGATACCAGAAGAAGGCATGACCCAATAGCACTCGCTGTACTCGGAACTTTCGGCTCCGTAGCAGAGTTCTTCTTCAGTGGTTTCCTGAGAAGAATCAGATGAGCTACTGGAAGAATAGAAGCTGTGGTACAAAATGACGATGGGAATGTCCATGGGATACCATGTCTCTTCTTTGAAGTCCGGGGCGCCATCGACCGTGACTTCAATAACGTCGTTCTCGGTTTCAAAAATCCCGAGGATCATGTCACCTTTGCCTTCGGCTGTAACATTGATAAAGCCGGCATCTTTCAGCTGCTTGACAATATTGCGGTAATCACCGTAATCCGAGATGACAGGCATCATAACTTCACCCATTGCAAGGTGGGAATTGGCAACACGCTCCTCTTCCAGTCTGGCAAGCTCGGCACTATGAGCTGCCTGTTCCTGTGCATGCCGTTTGCTGTTTGACGAAGAGACACCCGCCGAAATTAGAAGAACCAGAACAAGACCGCCGGCAATGAGGCATTTTTTGGTATTAGCTCTGTAATAGTTGATGGCTTTGGCGACAGACTTGCCAACCTGACGGGCGTATTTTTCGTTCTGAGCAGAACGGTATTCTGCATAGGCACGGGCGTCGGCTTCTTCGCGTGCCTGCTGCTCCTGTTTTTTGCTCTCGGCTGCTTCTGCCTCACGCTGTTTGCGTTCTTCCTCGGCACGCTTTTTGGTACGCCACTCTTCAAATGGAGAAGCGAAAGCATCGACGAGGCGATATGCGAAATCTGCGGCAGTATGTCCGCAATCTCTTTTTTCCGCTGGTTCAGCAGGCTCGGAAGGTTCTGCCGCATTGCGGACAAAAGGCGCAATTTCGATTTTGGCACCGCAATACTCGCAGAACACAAAATCACGTCTGGAATCTGTGATATGGAGCTTTTTACCGCATTCAGGACAGGTGATCGTTGCCATGTCTTTCATTCCTTTCCTTACAAACAAAAGCTGTTAAAGCCAGTATAGCACTGAAACGGGGATAAAAGCAACAGGCTATGAAAGAAATCAGTTCAAAGCCATAAGACACAAAAAGAAAAGGAGGAGTTTTTCAAAATGGATTACTGGGAATATCTTGCACATGGCCAGAAAGGTGCCGAGCGGGACGACCACCGGTACTATGCCCGCGAGCTGGTGGGCAACAGGGGCGGAAAGAACGTTTACCGCTACTTTTACTCGGCAGAAGAGTATGCCGCTTACAAGAACGGCCGCAGCGGTGAAAAGAAGAGCATTGGTGCACAGAAAGCGGAAATGGATCGCCGCCGCGCACGCCGGGAGGGCATCACTGCACAGAAGAAAGACATGGACACCGCCCGCAGCAGGGCTGAGCACCAGCAGAGCGTGGCGGGCCAGAAGAAGGTGCTTGACCGTGCACGCCGCAAAGCAAGTATTGCAAGCACTAAAGCCAAACTGGATGAGCGCCGTGCACACCGCGACAGCGTTGCAAGCCAGAAGAAAGCCATGGATGTGGTCCGGGAACGGGAAGAACACAAGAACAGTGTAGCCAGCCAGAAAAAGAGCCTTGACCGTGCACGGCATAAGGCAAGCGTTGCTGCACAGAAAAAGCAGATGGATACTGCCAGAGCGCGCGAAGAGCATAAGGCGAGCGTTGCCGCTCAGAAAAAGGACATGGACACCGCCCGTAAACGCAATGAGCACCGGCAGAGCATCCGCCGCCAGAAGGTGCAGATGGATGCAAAGCGCACCCGTGCAAAGCGTCGGAATGCAAGTAAGGCTGGCCGTGATTTTCTGAAGCGGGTCATGGACAACATCCGCAGTCGCAAGAGTTACAGCCCCAAGAAAGTGTGATGCCTATGGTAAGAAGTGAAGAACTTTACCATTGGGGCATCAAAGGGCAGAAGTGGGGCGTGCGGCGCTACCAGAACCCGGACGGCACCCTGACTGCGGCGGGACGCAAGCGTTACGGTGCAGAGGGCGAGACCGGTGAGGAAAAGCCCGCCTATGCCCTGAAAGCACCGAAGAAAAGCGCCGGCGATTACACCGACGAAGAACTGCGGGCCCAGATCAACAGGATGCAGATGGAAAAGCAGTACCGCGACCTTGCAGGGCAGACCAATGTGCGGGAGGACGACCCGAACAAGGAACTGAAGCTGGAGCGAGAGCGGCTGCAGCTGCAGAAGGACGTGAAGAGCCTGAAAAAGGAGATCAACGGCGGGCAGACCTTTGTGAAGACCGTATTCACGAATGCAAGCCAGCAGGCTTTGACCAAGATGGCTACGGGTGCAATGCTGTACGCCGGAAAAAAGACGGTGATGTCCATCTTCAACAACCCTGATCTGGCGAATGCTGTCGGCACGGGCAGTCTGGATAAGGAAAAGAAAGACGACAAGTAACACCGGGAGGAAAAATTCAAAATGGAAACAGAACTGAGTTTTGGTTCCCGGCTGAAGCACGCCTGGAACGCTTTTCTGAACCGGGACCCTCCCCGGAACTTTGGAGGATATGCGGGCGGATACAGCTACCGACCTGACCGGGTGCGGCTGACACGCGGAAACGAGCGGACGTTCGTGACCAGCGTATACAACCGCATTTCGATGGACTGCAGCGCCATCACGATACAACATGTAAGGCTCGATGGCAATGGTCGGTTTGATTCGGTCATTGAATCGGGCCTTAATAATTGCCTGAATCTGGAAGCAAACCTCGACCAGACGGGCCGGGGGCTTATGCAGGACATTGTGATGAGCATGCTGGACGAGGGTGTGGTAGCCGTGGTGCCGGTGGAAACGAACTTTGACCCGAGCCAGAGCGACAGCTACAAGATCTACTCCATGCGGGTGGGAAAAGTGCTGGAGTGGTACCCGGAGCATGTGCGGGTGCGGCTTTACAACGACAAGACTGGCCAGAAAGAAGAGCTGGTGCTTCCCAAAAAGACGGTGGCCCTGATCGAGAACCCGTTTTACGCCATCATGAACGAGCCCAACAGTACCATGCAGCGCCTGATCCGGAAGCTGAGTTTGCTGGACGTCGTGGACGAGCAGGCAGGTGCAGGAAAGCTGGACCTTATCATCCAGCTGCCCTATGTGGTGAAGAGCGAAGCGCGGCGGGAGCAGGCCAACAGGCGCAGGCTGGAAATTGAGAACCAGCTTCGCGACTCGAAATACGGAATTGCGTGGACAGACGGCACCGAGCGGGTGACACAGCTGAACCGCAGCCTTGAAAACAACCTTCTGAAGCAGATCGAATACCTGACGAACATGTTTTACAGTCAATTGGGTATTACCCTCGAAATCATGAATGGTACCGCAGACGAGGCCGCGATGACCAACTACTACAACCGCATCGTGGAGCCCATCGTGAGCGCCATTACCGACGAAATGAAGCGGAAGTTCCTGACCCGGACAGCAAGAAGCCAGGGGCAGAGCATTCTGTTCTTCCGTGACCCGTTCAAGCTGGCACCCATTGGCACGGTGGCGGAAATGGCGGACAAGTTCACCCGCAACGAGATCATGAGCAGCAACGAGTTCCGGCAGGTGATCGGCCTGAAGCCCAGCAAAGACCCACGTGCGGACGAACTGAGCAACAAGAACCTGAACCAGAGCTCTGACCAGGAGACTCCGACTGCCATGGCGGGAGGGAAAGAAACGGTTGACCGGCTGTTGGCAAGGGAAACTTCTTCCGTCTCGCAGGCCACCTGACGGCAGCCCTGCTTGACAGCTCCCTCTCAGAGGGAGCCTTTTTTAATGAAAGGAAAAATCAAAATGGCAGTAAATTTCGACTATGATTTTTCCGGCTATGCGACCAAGGCGAACACGAAGTGCTATGACGGGCTGACCATTGCCCCGAACGCCTTTGCGGACGACAACGGCAGAAAGGTGCCTGTGGTGTGGAACCACAACCACTCCGGCCCGGAATACGTGCTGGGTCATGCCCTTTTGCAGAACCGGAGAGACGGCGTTTATGCCTATGTGAAGATGAATGATACCCCCAGCGGCCAGACGGCATTGGAGGCCGTGCGCAGCGGAGACATTGATGCCATGAGCATTTTTGCAAACGGCCTGAAGAAAGCTGGCCAGACAGTGATGCACGGCGTGATCCGGGAGCTGAGCCTGGTACTGGCCGGATGCAACCCTGGTGCACTGATCGACGAGATCGTGGCGCATGGCGCGGACAGCGACGGTGAAGGCGGCGAAGCCTTTATCTATACGGACGGGGGCCTGAGCCTGAAACACGGCCTTGACCCTGACGACAACCCTTTGAACGAGGAGGATGACGAAATGGCAAAGGAAGGCGGCAAGACGCTGGAAGAAGTTGTGGACACCATGAACGACGAGCAGAAGGAAGCTCTGTACGCTCTGGTGGGCATGGCCAAGAACGACCTTGACGAGGACGATGACCCCGAAGAGGACGATTACGATGAGGAAGACGACGAAGACGATTACGACGATTACGACGAGGAGGACGACATGAAGCACAACGTTTTCGACAATGACCCCGAGCAGGGCGTGCTGCGCCACAGCATGGACGAGATCAATGCCGCCATTGCAGACGGCAAGAGCTGCGGCAGCATGAAGGACGCATTTATCGCCCACGGCATTGAGGATGTGGAGTGGCTGTTCCCCGAGGACCACCTGCTGGACACCCCGCCCCGCATTATCGACAACGACCAGAGCTGGGTGAGCAAGGTGATGAGCGGCGTGCACCACATTCCCTTCAGCCGCGTGAAGAGCATGGCTGCCGACCTGACCGAAGAGGATGCCCGCGCCAAGGGTTACATCAAGGGTAACTTCAAGAAGGAGCAGGTGTTCAGCCTGCTGAAGCGCTCTACTACCCCCACCACCGTTTACAAGAAGCAGAAGATGGACCGCGACGATGTGGCGGATATTACCGGCTTTGACGTGATCGCATGGCTGAAGCAGGAGATGCGCGTGAAGCTGAATGAGGAGCTGGCCCGCGCATACCTGATCGGTGACGGCCGCCTTTCCTCCAGCGATGATAAGATCAACGAGGGCAACATCCGTCCCATTTACAACGACGATGACCTGTTTACCATCAAGGTGCAGGTGGAGACCGCTGCCGGCGACGACACTGCTACGAAGCTGGACAAGATGATGACCGCTGTGCTGAAGGCCCGCAAGAACTACAAGGGTGCAGGCAACCCGACCTTCTACACCACCGATGATACCCTGACCGACCTGCTGCTGCTCAAGGACAAGATCGGCCACCGCCTGTACAAGAACGAGGCGGAAGTGGCACAGGCGCTGCGCGTGAAGGAGATCGTGACCGTGCCGCAGATGGAAGGCATGACTGGTAAGCTGGGCGGCGAGTTCGTTGGCATCATCGTGAATCTGGCTGACTACACCGTTGGCGCAGACAAGGGCGGTGCTGTGAACATGTTCGATGATTTTGACATCGACTACAACCAGCAGAAGTACCTGATCGAGACCCGCTGCTCCGGTGCCATGACCACCCCGTTCGGCGCAATGGCCATTGAGTATAAGGCTGCCTGATAAGGAGGAGATGCAAAATGCTGAACAAGCTCTATGAGCAGGGAAAGGACCTGCACGTTGCAAACTATGTGGCCTATGGCAAGACCGCTGACCACAAGCTGTATGCCGACGAAGGTTATAAGGAGACCGCGACCAAGGCCGAGATCGAGAATGCCTTCGTGAAGGGCCGTCTGCTGATCGTGGAGGGCGCAAACTATCTTGTGCCTGTGGCCTTTGGTGCGACCGGTGTGATCACCGTTGTGACCGGTGAGACCGTGAAGACCCAGGCATGGGCTGCTTCTGCCGAAAAGTAAGCAGAAAATTCAAAATGGAGTGAAAGTGCTATGAGCAAGTGGTTTGGGAAGCTTGGTTTCGTGGAGACCAAGGAGACAGAGCTGAGTGTGCACTCGGAGATCGTGACAGAGCGTGACTGTTACGGCGACCTGACACGGAACATGCGCAGGTTACAGTCCGGCGACAAGGTGAACGATGATATCAGCCTTGCGAACACGTTAAGCATCATCGCTGACCCGTATGTTCAGGAGCACTTTTGCAATCTCCGGTATGCGACGCTTTACGGCGGAAAATGGAAGGTGACGGACGCGAGCGTGGAGTACCCGCGCATCGTGCTGACGCTGGGAGGGTTATGGCATGGCAATGAAACTGAGTGAAAGACGCTCCGGGCTGGATGCGCTTTTGCGCAGCATCGTGAAACAGCGGTGCGGCAGTGAAAACGTGTACTACCAGCCGCCTGCAAACCTGCGGATGAAATACCCTTGTATTTGCTACAAGCTGGAAAAAATCTGCAGCCCGAAGGCTGACGACCGCGTATACCGCCAGACCTTCCATTATTCTGTTACCGTGATCGACACGAAACCGGACAGCGAAATGACGGCGGCCATGGGTTTGCTTGCAAAGGCTTCTCATGACCGCCATTTTATTTCGGACAACTTATACCACGACGTATTCAGCGTGTGGTACTGATACCTATTTATAAAGGAGGATAAAACCCTATGGCAAAACTGAATTGGGACGTTGACGGTACCCGCAAGTTCCACGCCGGTGTTTCGCACGGCGTGGTTTACCCCAAGGCCGATGGCGAGGGCTACGACAATGGCGCTGCATGGAACGGCCTGACCGGCGTGACGGAAAGCCCCAGCGGCGCAGAACCTACCGACCTGTGGGCTGACAACATGAAGTACGCCCGCCTGATCTCCGGCGAGGACTACGGCTTTACCATTGAATCCTATATGTACCCGCCCGAGTTTGAACCCTGCGACGGTCTTGGCAGTCCTGTGAAGGGCGTGCGCATCGGCCAGCAGAAGCGCAAGGCATTCGGCTTTACATGGCAGACCAAGGTGGGCACCGATCAGGACCCCGATGCCGGTTACATCATCCATGTGGTGTGGAATGCGACCGCAAAGCCTGCTGAGAAGAGCCACGAGACTATGAACGACAGCCCGGATGCCGAGACCTTCAGCTGGGAGTGCGATACCGTGCCTGTGAACATTGCAGACCTGAAGGCTGCGGCGGTAGCAGAGTTTGACAGCACTGAGCTGACCGCAAAGCAGATGAAGGCCGTGGAAGACCTGCTGTACGGCACCGACAGCGAGGAGGCAAAGCTGCCCACCCCGGACGAGCTGCTCGCTGCAGTAAAGGCTGCTGTGTAAAAACGCCCTCTCAGCGCGCAGTCCGGCGTTTGCCGGTGCTGCTTGCAGCTCTCCCGAAGGGGCGAGCTTTGCTGAGAGAAAAAATCAAAATGAACCGATAAGGAGAGATTAAGATGCTGAAAAAGACCATTTCCTATACCGACTATGACGGCAACCAGCGCACCGAGGACTTCTACTTCAACTTGTCGAAGGCGGAGATCACCGAGATGGAGCTGAGTATGGAGGGCGGCATGCGTGCCTACATCAAGAGGATCATTGCAGCGAAGAGTCAGCTGGAGCTGGTGAAGCTGTTCAAGGATGTGGTGCTGAAGAGCTACGGCAAGAAGAGCGCAGACGGCCGCCTGTTCATGAAGAACGACACCATCCGTGCTGAGTTTGAGGCACATCCGGCCTACAGCATGATCTACATGGATCTGGTGACGAACGAGGCCAAAGCAAGCGCCGACCGACCATCGACTGCGTTTTCACGACGCCTATGTCGCGGCTGTCCTGCGAAACCGCACGATTGTCGCCCAGCACAAACATTTCGCCGTCGCCCACCGTCCACTCGTCGGTAACGCCGCGCGCGAACGTGTTGCCGAGGGCGTAACTTTCGTCAAGTTCTTTCCCGTTCAGATAAACTTTTCCGTCCGAAATTCTTACGGTATCGCCGGAAACGCCGATTACGCGTTTTATCCATTGTTCGGTTTTCCCTCCGCTTTCGTGCATGAAGACGACGATGTCGCCGCGGCGCGCTTTTTTGGTTCTCAGAAGAAGAGCCTTATCGCCAAGCGTGTCCTGCCGTCCGAAAAACAGAACGTCGAACGCGGTATCCTGTCGTATGACGTCGAAGTGCGAGGAATTGTATTCGGCGTCGTCATACAGCCCGACGCTTTTCCCTCCGTACAAAGTATCGTC
>ENA-OPCW01001341-OPCW01001341.1-human-gut-metagenome-genome-assembly--contig:-NODE-1341-length-12482-cov-5.835841_pt1 | contig 12482 bp, 9 predicted proteins | sample MGYA00241258_ERZ501496 | MGnify/ENA primary metagenome ERZ501496 (study PRJEB25962, sample SAMEA2042660) | human gut metagenome | biome: human gut; feature: human-associated habitat; material: faeces...
CTCCGGGCAAAGTGGTGGACGTAATTGGCTTCAATCCGATTGCCGCTCATTCCGCTTTCCTGCAGGGTCCATCCCCAGCCCACACAGATACCTGAGTAATTGACGTGGCAGACTTCATTATGTACGATATGGATATTCTTTACATATCCGGCTCCGATGCCTACACCTCCCCAATCTTCATTGGTCACTTCCTCAATTAGGTTGTTCCGTATGGTGATTCCCGTACATAATTCCTGTTCATGAAAAGGTGTATAAGGCACATGGGTTTCAAATCCTTCATCGGGAAAGGTGCCCACCAGTAAGGCTGTGCCACCAATATCGGTGAAATGGCAATTCTCGACAATAGAAGTCGATACGGCGCGTTCATAATCTACTCCGGTGGCTGCTAAATGCTGGAATGTGCAGTGGTTGAAGTTTATGTTATTGCCGCATTTTATCTGTATTGCAGCTTCGGGTCTGCCTATCCATGCCTGGTTTTCCAGTTCCGCTTTTTCGGGCAGCCCCGGTATGGGTAGTTTGTAAGCATCCAGCAGATGGAAGCCTCCTTGCAATGTAACGTGTCCTTGATAAGAGGGGCGCATCCATGAAGTATGTTCGAAAGATATATTTTGAAAATATATATTCCTTACCGGGCGTTCTAATGTTCCGCTTATAGTCAGTAAAGTCTCTAAAACCGGAATAATGACTTGCGCCTTCGTCATGTCTTCGTGAGGACGCGGGTAATAGTAGATGCGTCCGGAAGGGTAATCCTGATACCATTCTCCGGGCTGGTCCAATAACTCCAAAGCGTTGACCAGACAAAAGGAGGAGTTTCCTTTTTCTCCGTCAATGACAGGTTGAGGCCAGGGATGGGCAAACTCCAACCGGCTTTCGGGATCATGAAAACGGACGATTGTATTTGCCCCTTCAGTAATCATTTCCTTCACTCTCAGTATGGCGATGGCCCAACGTTGGTGAACGATCATCTCTACTTGTGAAGCGGCATTCAACCCTGCTGTTTGTGGAGTGGGAATGGTGATCGTTTCTTCCTCAGGGTTAAAATCAATCATGCGTTCCATTACTCCGTCGGGAAACTGTGCGGCCCGCTGTGCTTTTGTTCCGTTGACCCACATTTGCCGGGTTTCCAATATCCTGTTTCCCATACGGGGCACTTCCGCTACCCATATTTTATTTCTAAGTGTTTTTGGTATTCTGGTATCTTCGCATCCTTGTTCCCAACCTGTCACAGGAACTCCGCCACTTAAGACTACATGGGCATTGGGAACAGCGGTGATACGGGTGGGAGAGTCTGTTGTCCCGCTATCTTCAGGGCGGATGAACAGGCTTTTATATTGTGGGTATATTCCTTCCTCCAATAGGATATTTATGCCTCCGGTTGTTTCGGGTGATTGCAATCTTCTCCATTCGCGCGCTTGCTTGATGGCTTGTTCCAGAGTCTGGAGGGGAGATTGGCGTGTACCGGCAGCATTGTCGTTACCGTAGGGAGAAACATAAATATCTCCTGCGGTTAAATAAAAGGTATAACTGACAAATGCGATAAAGCAGATTATTTTTGTTTTCATGGGTTCTCCGGATTTAAAGGTCTTTTTAATCAGACGGAAGGAATCTGGTTTTGTACCCATTGGATAATTTGCCAATGTGTCAATTTGCTGCATTCTACTCTGCGTGGTCATGGGCATATTAGCAAATTGATGCATTGACATATTGATTGAAGTATAATAAAAAAACAGGCCATACCTTAATGAAAAGGTACAGCCTGCGTCATTTAATAAAAGAGATTTATTTTTTATGAGTTCATGCTCATCAGGAATTCTTCGTTGTCTTTGGTATTTTCCAAACGACTCTTTACGAAATCCATGGCTTCGATAGGATTCATATCTGCCAGATACTTGCGAAGAATCCACATACGGTCCAAAGTAGTCTTGTCGAGCAGCAAGTCGTCGCGGCGGGTGCTTGATGCCACGATGTTTACTGCCGGGAAGATACGTTTGTTGCTCAAGTTGCGGTCCAGCTGGAGTTCCATGTTACCTGTACCCTTGAATTCTTCGAAGATTACTTCATCCATCTTGGAACCGGTGTCAATCAGTGCGGTTGCGATAATGGTCAGCGAACCACCGTTTTCAATGTTACGGGCAGCACCGAAGAAACGTTTGGGCTTATGCAGGGCATTTGCATCCACACCACCGGACAATACCTTGCCGGAAGCAGGAGAAACCGTATTGTATGCACGTGCCAGTCGGGTGATAGAGTCGAGGAAGATTACCACATCGTGACCGCATTCTACCATGCGTTTCGCTTTTTCCAGTACGATACCTGCAATCTTTACGTGACGTTCTGCCGGTTCGTCAAATGTAGAAGCGATCACTTCGGCATTTACGCTGCGCGCCATATCTGTCACTTCTTCGGGACGTTCGTCAATAAGCAGCATGATCATGTACGTTTCCGGATGGTTGGCTGCTATTGCGTTAGCGATGTCTTTCATCAGGATCGTCTTACCGGTTTTGGGCTGCGCCACAATCAAAGCACGCTGTCCTTTACCGATAGGTGAGAACATATCTACCACACGGGCTGAAAGGTTATCACTATATCCCCCTTTGCAAAGTTTGAACTTTTCATCGGGGAACAGCGGGGTCAGGTGATCAAACGGAACGCGGTCACGTACCAATCCGGGATCCAGACCGTTTATCTTTTCCACCTTTACCAACGGGAAATATTTTTCTCCTTCTTTGGGCGGACGGATAGAGCCTTCCACTACATCACCAGTCTTCAAACCGAACAGTTTTATTTGCGATTGTGAAACGTAAATATCATCGGGTGAGGAAAGATAGTTGTAATCGGATGAACGGAGGAAACCGTATCCGTCGGGCATGATTTCCAATACCCCGGTACCGGTCAGGATACCTTCAAATTCGTAAGGCTTTTCCACCTGTTTGCGTTCCGGTTGTTGAGGAATGCTGGCAGACGCTTCTCCCTCAGCCGTCGTATTGTTATTATTGTTTGCCTGACGAGGATTGTTGTAATTATTGTTGCGCGGATTGTTGTACTTCTGATTTTGATCGCGCTGCTGGCGTGGTTGGAATTTGGGGGCAGGTGTCTGTACCGGAGCCGGTGTTTCTACTTTGGTAGCCTCAAATTTGCCGAACAACTCAGTAGGAAGTTCTATTTTTTCTGAAGGAAGATCCTCGATAGGAATAAAATCATCGGTTTCACTGCCGAATTCCAGTTCGGGAAGAATCACTTCTTTTTCTTCGGGAATAGCCGGTGTTTCTTCTTTTTTTGCTTTTTTGGGTGTCGGTTTCGCCGGTGCTTCAGCTTTCACTTCCTCTTTTGCAGTTTCTTTCGTTTTCGTTGCAGGTTGTTCTTCTGTCTTGGCTGTTACTTTCTTACTACCCGGTTTGCGTCCTCTTTTTTTAGGTGTTTTTTCTTCCGCGCTTGTTTCGGCCACGGCTTCTGTTTGTGGTGTTACCGCTACAGGAGCAGTCTCTTTTACTGTTTCGGCAGCTGCGGCGGCAGGCTGCGGGGTATTGGCTTCCAGTTTCTGTGCCTTGTCCTTGGTTGCAGTATAGACCTTGTCACCGTCTTTTTTAACGTTGATACGTGATCTTTTACGGGGTTGACTTTCATTGGCTTTTTCTGCCGCTACTTTTTGGGTTGCTCCGACTATGGCTTGCTCGTCCAGAATTTTATAAACCAGATCTTCTTTTTTTAGAGAGTCTGTTTTCTTGATACCCAACTCTTTGGCAATCGATTGTAATTCCGACAAGTCTTTGTCGTTTAATTGAATAATGTTATACATAGAGTATAGTTATTAGTAATATATTTCTTTATAATCTTTTAATGGTATAATTAAGGAGCGCAATCTACACAAAAATGTGTTAGAAGGGGGAAATGCACTCATAATTACGATTATGGGATTGATGTTGTTTTGATTGTTATCAGGAAGTAAACAGACTTTCCCGGATAGGGAACTGACGTATTTACCGAGGACAAAAGTAGATATTTTTTTTTAATCTCATGCATATTACAGAAGATTTTTTGCCGAATTTAATGAAATTAATAAAAAAAACGACGTGGGGAAACATCCTTTCTGTCTGTGAAAACCCTGATGTTAAATGAACGTAAAAATAGGTCAGATTGTTCAGCAGAGTCTGCATGAAATAGCGAAAAAAATACTAATTTAGCCCGTCAAATTTGATTTTTACTTAATTATAAATAGAGAAAAGATGAAAAAAGTGATTTTTACAGAAAAGGCTCCTGCTGCTATAGGTCCTTACAGTCAAGCTGTTGAAGTGAATGGTATGGTATTCCTGTCAGGTCAGATTCCCGTTGATCCTGCTACCGGTGAATTTGTTCCGGGAGGAGTGACTGAACAGACTACCCAGGTTTTTGAGAATATCAAGAATGTATTGGCAGAAGCCGGTCTGACTACCGCTAATATCGTAAAAACAACCGTATTTTTGGCAGATATGTCTTTGTTTGCTGAAATGAACGCTGTTTATGCCAAGTATTTCGAAGGAGATTTCCCTGCCCGTTCTGCTGTAGCTGTTAAGGCTTTGCCGAAAGGAGCGCTTGTGGAGATAGAGAGTATCGCAGTGAGATAACGAGCTTTTCGCCACCGATTGCACGGATTGATGCAGATTATTTCTATTGAAAAGCAATTGCTTGATATGGAACCTGTGTCAATCAGTGTAGTCTGTAGTGAATGATGGTGGATGGGGAATCATAAAAACAACTGATTAACAGATAGCGTAGAAAAGTGGAATATGAAACAACTGAACAAGTGGCAATGGTCCACATTAATATTATCTGCTATACTGGTAATGGCATTTTCAGTCTTTATTTATCGGTATGAGCCTTTTAAATCCGGGTTCGAGATTACCGACCAGCTGGGTGGTAATATTTTCCCTGCAACCATTCTTTCTACCGCAACCACAGATGCCAGTTTAATCGTACCTGCCGATTCCGATTATATCGGAAATCCCAAGTCGTGTATCGCCATCCGGCTGAAGAACAGTTATGCCAATAGCAAATTGCGTATAGAAGTGGCCGAGACTCCTTTTTTCTCTCAGTCTGTATCCGAGTTTATTTTACCCAAGGCGGGGAAAGAATATCTGGTTTTCCCGGATATTATATGGAACTATCAGGCTTTGCGTGATAATAATCAGGCAGTGCCCGTTAGCATCTCCGTCAAGGCGGAATTGAATAAGAAAGAACTTCCACAGCGTTTGAAAACCATCTCGATGCGCAGTATCAATGAGTGCCCTTTAGGATATGTGGACGATAAAATGAAGTTTCACGATACGGGAGAGTTTTTTGCGGCCTACGTCAACGAGGAGCATCCTCAGATTGACAAATTATTGCGTGAAGCCTTGGATACACGTATCGTCAATCGTTTTCTTGGGTATCAAGGTAATGCACACCAGTCGGAGAATGTGGACAAACAGGTCTATGCATTGTGGAATGTGTTGCAAAAGCGGAACTTTAAGTACAGCTCCACCACCAATACCAGTCTTTCGTCCAATGTGGTTTATACACAGCGCGTCCGTACCTTGGACGATGCGCTGGAATCCTCGCAGATAAACTGTGTGGATGGCAGCGTGTTGCTGGCCTCACTGATGAAAGCCATCAATATCAATCCTATCCTGGTGCGTATTCCGGGACATATGTTTGTGGGTTATTACACAGACAAATCACATAAGAATATGAATTTTCTGGAAACCACGATGATAGGGGATGTGAATCTGGATGATTTCTTTCCGGATGAGAAGCTGGATTCTACCATGGTGGGCAAATCCCAGAACCAGATGTCGAAACTGACCTACGAGAAATCAAAGGAATACGCTACGAGGAAATACCGGGAGAATGACTCCCTGATACATTCGGGTAAAGTGAATTATATGTTTCTGGAGATTGATAAGAAGACCCGTGCGCAGGTGCAACCTATCGGTAAATAAATTTGTTGTATGGATATGGAACTTACTTATATATATCATAGCGGATTCGCCTTGTCAGGCGATGGCTTTACTGTAATCATGGATTATTACCGTGATTCGGAGGATGGACAGGCGCAGTCGGATTTGAACCGGTTGATGGATGGGACTTTCAGCAATCAAGAGGCGGGAATGCCGGAAGGAATCGTACACAGCGAATTATTGCGGAGACCCGGAAAACTGTATGTGCTGGCCAGTCATTTTCATCCGGATCATTTTAATAAAGAGGTATTGCAATGGCGTGAACAGCGGCCGGATATCATCTATATTTTCTCGAAAGACATTTTGCGTCATCGCAGGGCGCAGAAAGAAGATGCCGTCTGGCTGAAAAAAGGAGAGGAATATAAGGATGAAACATTGAGCGTGCGTGCTTTCGGTTCCACGGATGTGGGAGTATCGTTTTTGCTTCAGGCAGGTGGAAAAAAGATTTTTCATGCCGGTGATTTGAATAACTGGCATTGGATGGACGAGAGTACCGAGGCGGAGTGGAAGGGAGCCGAGAAGAATTTCCTGCATGAGCTGGATGATCTTTACGCCTATACGCCCGAAGTGGATGTGGCGATGTTTCCCGTTGACCCCCGTTTGGGAAAAGAATACATGCGGGGTGCCGGACAGTTTGTAACAAAGATAAAAACTCATATCTTTGTACCCATGCATTTCACACCGGAGTATGCCAAGGCAAATGCTTTCCGCGACTTTGCCGAAGCGCATGGAGTGCGTTTTGTGTCATTGACACATCGCGGACAAAAAATAGAGATTGAATAACAAAAGAATAACACAATATGAAAGTAAAAGGAAGATTTGATCATTTCAATATCAATGTAACTGATCTGGACAAGAGTATCAAGTTTTATGAAACAGCGTTAGGTTTGCATGAGTCTCATCGTAAGGAAGCTTCGGACGGTTCCTTCGTGCTGGTGTATATGGCCGATGACCACAGCAATTTCTTGTTGGAACTGACCTGGTTGCGTGACCATACCCAGCCATACGAGTTGGGTGAGAACGAAAGCCATCTGTGTCTGCGTGTGGAAGGTGATTATGACGAAGTCCGTAAATTCCATAAGGAAATGGGATGCGTTTGCTTCGAGAACACCGCTATGGGCTTGTATTTCATCAATGATCCTGATGATTACTGGATTGAGATATTGCCGGTAAAGTAAAACGATCGTTTCCGTTAGTAATGAATTAAAAAGATAGAGACTATGAAATACATTTCTCCCGGTGGCTGGTTCTCATTGGAATACCCGATGGGCTGGCACGAGTTTGAAGATACAGAAGAGAGTTTTTTATTCTATAATCCTGACCGGTGGACAGGTAATTTCCGCATATCGGCCTATAAGGATGAAGCGGCTGACTATGGTCCGCAGTGCATCGCATACGAATTGAAAGAAAATACCTCTTCCGCCCTGGTGAAAGTGGGCAAGTGGGATTGTGCTTACAGCGCGGAAACTTTTCAGGAAGAAGGCGCCTGGTACACCACTCATATCTGGGTGACAGGAGAGGGGGATCTCTCTTTCGAATGTTCTTTTACCGTGTCCAAAGGAGGAGACAAGCATCCGGCGGAAGAAATCATCCGGTCTTTGCAGATCCGCAAAGAAGGTGTAAGTCACCCGCGTGAGATCATTCCGATCCGTGTCTTGGAAATCGGGGAGGTGAACACCGCCTTTGAGTGGGCTTCTACCACGATTAAAAAGCAACTCACCAAGGATTTCACTGCGTCGGAGAGCGATATTGACAGTATACAGCAAGTAATGGACAGCGGACGTTTCCAGACCCAGCAGCGTATGGCGTGGGAGAATTTCGGTATTGCCTTCGGAGCCATTCTGGTGAATGAGATGGAAGGTATGGAATGGGTGACTGTCATTGAGGGACAGAAAGAATATCCCGCCTTGCAGTTTATGTGTTCGGATATGGTGCTGGACCCTGCCGCACTGGTGTGGGGAAAAGCTAAAAAGGGACTCCCCTGCGACTTGAAATCCGAATTCAGGAAAATTAAGCGAGAGGCGGAGGCAGTGTTGGATGATTTAAATAAATAGACAAATAATGACCCCATATATGCAAGTAGACGGGCTTACCAAGTCATTCGGTGACTTGGTATTGTTCCGGAAGATTTCATTTGGAGTGGCCGAAGGACAACGCATCGGTCTGATAGCAAAGAACGGTACAGGCAAGACTACCTTACTTAATATAATAGCCGGTAAAGAGGGATATGATGAAGGAAGCATCGTCTTTCGTCGTGATCTGCGGGTGGGCTATTTGGAGCAAGACCCACATTATCCCGAAGACCTGACCGTGCTCGAAGCCTGTTTCTATCACGGAAACAGCACGGTGGAACTCATCAAAGAATATGAAAGCTGCATGGAAACCGAAGGCAATCCGGGACTGGAAGAGCTGTTGGCACGGATGGAGCACGAAAAGGCATGGGATTATGAACGGAAGGCGAAACAAATCCTTTCTCAATTAAAAATCCGGGACTTCAGCCAGCAGATCAAACATCTTTCCGGAGGTCAGTTGAAACGGGTGGCTTTGGCGAATGTGCTGATAACCGAGCCCGATTTCCTGATTTTGGATGAGCCTACCAACCATCTTGATCTGGATATGACGGAGTGGCTGGAGGGGTATCTCGGCCGGGGAAACATCAGTCTGCTCATGGTGACGCACGACCGTTATTTCCTGGACCGCGTCTGCTCTGAAATTATCGAGATAGACAATCAGCAGGTCTATTCATATAAAGGGAACTACAGCTATTACTTGGAAAAGAGGCAGGAGCGTATCGAGGCGACCAATGCCGAAATAGCCCGTGCCAATAACCTGTACCGCACAGAGCTGGAGTGGATGCGCCGTATGCCTCAGGCACGCGGACATAAAGCGCGTTATCGGGAAGAAGCTTTCTACGAACTGGAGAAAGTGGCGAAGCAGCGTTTCAACGACGGCAATGTGAAACTGGATATGAAAGCCTCTTACATCGGCTCCAAGATTTTTGAGGCAGATCATCTGTACAAGCGTTTCGGTGATTTGAAGATTCTGGAAGATTTCTCGTATATCTTTGCCCGTTATGAGAAGATGGGCATCGTGGGAAACAATGGTACGGGAAAGTCCACATTCATTAAAATACTGATGGGCGAACAGAAGCCGGACAGTGGAACACTGGATATCGGTGAGACAGTCCGTTTCGGATACTATTCTCAGGACGGCCTGAAGTTTGATGAGCAAATGAAGGTCATCGACGTGGTGCAGGATATTGCCGAAGTCATCGAATTGGGAAATGGCAAGAAGCTGACCGCATCCCAGTTCCTGCAACATTTTCTGTTTACCCCCGAAACACAGCATAGTTATGTATATAAACTGAGTGGGGGAGAACGCCGCCGCCTGTACCTGTGTACGGTGCTGATGCGTAATCCCAACTTCCTGGTGCTGGATGAGCCTACCAACGATCTCGATATCATCACCCTTCAGGTATTGGAAGAATATTTGCAGAACTTCAAGGGCTGTGTAATCGTAGTAAGCCACGACCGCTATTTCATGGACAAGGTGGTAGATCACTTGCTGGTATTCAAGGGACAGGGAGACATTCGTGATTTTCCGGGTAACTACTCCGATTATCGTGACTGGCGCGAGGCGAAAGAGCAGCGCGAGAAAGAGGCGGAAAAGCCAAAAGAGGAAAAGACCGCCCGCGTGCGCCTGAATGACAAGCGGAAAATGTCTTTCAAGGAAAAGAAAGAGTTCGAGCAGCTGGAACAAGAAATAGCCGGGCTGGAGCAGGAGAAGGCCGATATAGAAGCCGCCCTTTGCAGCGGTACGCTGGGAGTGGAGGAACTGACGGAGAAATCCAAACGATTGCCGGAACTGAATGATTTGATTGATGAAAAGACCATGCGCTGGTTGGAACTGAGCGAGATAGAAGGGTAGAATAACCGGAGGTGCAACAGTGTACCTGATGCCATATTGCTATATTCGTTTTGAATAACAAAACCATAATATAGAAAAGAAATATGGCATCCATTAAATTGAAATTCCGCCCATCGAGCGTAAAAGGAAAAAAGGGCGTATTAAGTTATCAAATTATTCATTACAGACTGACACGGCTCATCAAGACTTCTTATCGGATCATGCCTTCCGAGTGGGACGACTCCACCGGCAGTCTGCTTATTTCAACACAGTCTGAATGTAAAGCGCGTCTTCTGCTGATACGTGACCAGACGAATTGGGAGATGACGCGGTTACAAGGTATTATCAATGATCTGGAGCGGACCGGTGTGGAATACACCATTGATGATATCGTGGCTTCTTTCCGGAAAATCCCTTCTGTAGAGAGTGTGTTCAACTTCATGCAACGATGTATCAATAAACTGGAGCGGCAGAAAAGGGGACGGACGGCAGAAGGTTATACCTCGACAATGAACAGCTTTATCCAATTCAGAAAGAATGAGGATCTGAGTTTTGAAGCCTTTGATTCGGAACTGATGGAGATGTATGAAGCCTATCTGAAAGAGAAAGGCTTGGTAAAGAACAGTACTTCCTATTATATGAGAATCTGGCGGAGTGTGTATAATCTGGCTGTAGAGCAAGGCTATACCACCGACAAGAAACCTTTCAAACATGTCTATACCGGCATAGACAAGACCGTAAAACGGGCCGTTCCCTTTAAAATCATCAAAATGATCAAGGAGCTTGATTTGTCATTCGAACCCCAGTTGGAGCTGGCAAGGGATATTTTCCTTTTCAGTTTCTATACCCGGGGCATGTCGTTTATTGATATGGCACACTTGAAGAAGAGCAACCTCCAGAATGGAATTCTGACATACAGCCGGAAAAAGACCGGGCAGCGGCTGACTATTCTGTGGGAGGAGCTGATGCAGGAGATTGTGGATAAATACAAGGATGACAGTTCCGAGTACCTGCTGCCTATCTTGCGGTATTGTGACATAAATGACCGCAAGCAATATAAACTGAGGGCCAAGCAGATAGGACGGGGCTTGAATAAAATAGGCTTGCGGCTGGAATTAAAGGCGCCGTTGACTTTCTATGTGGCGCGCCATAGCTGGGCCAGCATAGCGCAGGACAGGAAGGTGTCTACAGACATCATCCGCGAAGGGTTGGGGCACGATAATGAAAAGACCACTCATATTTATCTGGCATCCATCTCCACTTCACAGATAGACCGAGCCAATCAGATTATTTTAAGGGGGTTGTAGGGGAAGTATTCATTCAGGCTGTAGGATGACAGCCTGAATGTTCTATTGGCTTGGATAAAATCAGATCATTTTCGGAGAAATATTTCTAGAATCCTAACATAAGAGCTGGGAGAATATTCAATATTCGGCAAGGTAATCAAAATATGCCTTGTTGGTGATAGATACAAAATATTGAATGATTTTGTATGGGGAGATATAGAAATATACAGAATGCTGATCTAAAGGATCGTGCCATTAGGAAATACTGTGTGACTTCGTGTGATATCTAATTTGGGATAATTTATTTTTTATCATGAACAAGTGTGATAAATCTGAAAATCAGCTGTTTGATAGCATGATTCGTTTTATAAAAAATGGGGTTCTCTTAGTAAGAGACTTGAGTGTGCTCCTGCCGCGCCCGACTTCCCGAAAACCGGAATCCGCCCGCCCTGAACGACTTTCGAAAACCCTGAAACCCGATAAATGAAGAGACCAAATTCGGAATGCAGAACAATTCTTAATTTGGACCCAATATGGCTATTAATCAGAAACAGGTACTTTCGCTTCAGCAGAAGCTCTCTCCGCAGCAGATACAGATGATCAAGCTGCTGGAACTGCCTGCCGTGCAGCTCGAACAGCGCATCAAACAGGAGATCGAAGACAATATCGTGCTGGAAGAGGAGGAGCGTTCGGCCGAGGACGAGGAGCAGCCTCCCCAGCAGATCTCCTTCGACGAATACCTCCGGGAGGATGACACGCCGTCGTACAAGAGCCGCATCAACAACTTTTCGAAGGACGACAAGCAGCGTCCGGTCTATCTGACCGAAGGACGGTCGTTGCAGGAATATCTCGTCGAGCAACTGGGCTACCGCAATCTTCCGGAGCGCGACTTGCGGCTGGCGGTCTACCTGAAAGGCAAAAACGCCAAGAAGTACCGTCACGGCATGGAGTACGGCTCTGCCCGGTGGGGTACACCCAAGGATATTGAGCCGTTCATGGCTCCGAAGTTTGCCGACAACATCATTTTAACTAAGACAGAGCGGTTGATGATGAGCAACCGTCCGCCTGACCCCAAGAATGCCCGGAACAAAAATGTGCTGGTGGTGGGCGGTTCCGGCAGCGGCAAAACCCGGTTTTGGCTTAAACCCAACCTCCTGCAAATGCACAGCTCCTATGTCGTCACCGATCCGAAAGGTAGTATCGTGGTCGAGTGCGGGAACGCACTTCTGAAAAACGGCTACAAGGTCAGGATTCTGAACACCATCAACTTCAAAAAGTCGATGCACTATAACCCCTTCGCCTATGTCCACAGCGAAAA
>ENA-OPCW01001344-OPCW01001344.1-human-gut-metagenome-genome-assembly--contig:-NODE-1344-length-12468-cov-8.709095_pt1 | contig 12468 bp, 10 predicted proteins | sample MGYA00241258_ERZ501496 | MGnify/ENA primary metagenome ERZ501496 (study PRJEB25962, sample SAMEA2042660) | human gut metagenome | biome: human gut; feature: human-associated habitat; material: faeces...
TTAAGGATATGATACGCGCCCTGCTGGAGCGGGAGCTGCCCGCCGAGGGCTTTGTGTTCGACACGGCGCTGGCGGCGTACCTCTGCGATGCCACCGCCGGCAGCTACGATATCGCCAAGCTGTTTCTCTCCTTTTATAACGAGGAGCTGCCCAAGCCTGCCCATTTGGAGCCGGAGGCGTTCAGCAACTGGTTCTTCCAAGTCCCATACCATTGAATCATTGGAATCCTGCGGTGCAGAAGTACAAAAGGGTAATGCTCCGGAAGAACGCAAATTGCAACGTCTGTTCCGTGACCCGTATGTAACGCAGATGATTAAACGCTGCAACGACTATGGTGCAGGCGGCGTATCCGTTGCCAACGGTGAACTTGCCGACGGCCTTGTAATTGACCTTGACAAAGTGCCGAAAAAATACGAAGGCCTTGACGGTACGGAACTTGCCATTTCCGAATCTCAGGAACGTATGGCGCTTGTTATTGCTCCCGAAAATATTAAGAAATTTATTGCCTTTGCCGATGAGGAAAACCTTGAAGCAACCGTTATCGGACAGGTTAGCGATAACAGAAGGCTTGTAATGTACTGGCGCGGCGATAAAATTGTTGACCTTTCCCGCGACTTTTTGAATACCAACGGCGTTGCCCAGCATGCAGATGTTAAAGTTTGCAATGTTGAAGATGAATGCGTATTTGACAAACTGCCGGAAGAAGTTGCTGCGGCAGACGGTTTGAAAAACGCATGGCTTGCTAACCTCGGACGCCTTAATGTTTGCAGTCAGAAAGGGCTTTCCGAACGCTTTGACAGTACTATCGGCCGCGGCACCGTGCTGATGCCGTTTGGCGGCAAACGCCAGCTTACTCCTTCTGAAGGCATGGTTGGCAGGCTGCCCGTGCTGCACGGCAAAACCACGGCGGCATCCGTTATGGCGTGCGGCTACAACCCGGATGTTGCCTGCTGGAGCCCGTTCCACGGCGCACTGTATGCGGTTGTGGAATCTGTAACCCGTGCCGTTGCACTTGGTGCAGACCCGGCAAAACTGCGCCTTACCTGCCAGGAATACTTCCCCAAACTGCATAATACCGAACTTTGGGGCCAGCCCTTTGCAGCACTTTTGGGCGCATTTACCGCGCTGGACGCTTTGGAACTGCCTGCTATCGGCGGCAAAGACAGCATGAGCGGCACCTTTATGGATAAAACCGTTCCGCCGACGCTTGTTTCCTTTGCGGTTGACGTTATCGACGGCGACAAAGCCGTATCGGCAGAATTTAAAAATGCCGGCAGCAAGGTTGTATTCCTTTCTTGCCCGCGCGAAACTACGGAAGTACCGGATTTTGGCGCGCTGAAAGCAAATCTTACCGCAGTGCATAAAGCCATTCTGGCGGGCAAAATTACTGCTGCGGCAGCCGTTAAAGAAGGCGGCATTGCTGCGCTTGTAACAACAATGTGCCTTGGCAACAGCCTTGGTTTTGAATTTATTAAACCCTATAACGATACTGACGGACTGTTTACTTTGCAGCCCGGCGGCATGGTGCTTGAACTTGCAGAAGGCACAGAACCCGAGGACCTGTTTGAAGGTCTCGACTACATGCTGCTTGGCCATACCTCTGAAAAACAGGTTATCGCCATTAATGACGACGTTATCCCCATGGGCGAAGCAGAAAAGGCTTACAGCACTCCGCTGGAAGGCATTTTCCCGTCCAAAACCGATGAAAAAGACGATAAAGATATCGACATGCCGCTTTATAAGGCAGAACTGCCTTTAACTGCACCGGTAACAATTGCCAAACCGCGCGTATTCATTCCGGTATTCCCGGGCATTAACTGCGAATATGACAGTGCCCGTGCTTTTGAAGACGCCGGTGCTGTGGCCGAAACCTTTATTGTGCGCAACCTTACCCCGCAGGCAGTAGAAGAATCCGTTGCCAAAATGGTTGAAATGATTGACAATGCCCAGATTGTAATGCTTCCGGGCGGTTTCAGCGCCGGTGACGAACCGGACGGCAGCGGCAAGTTTATTGCTACCATGCTGCGCAACCCGCGCATTAAAGAAGCTATCGAACGCCTGCTTAACGACCGTGACGGTTTGATGCTTGGCATCTGCAACGGCTTCCAGGCACTTGTTAAACTCGGCCTTGTGCCTTATGGCGAAATCCGCGAAATGTCTGCCGACAGCCCGACTCTTACCTTCAATAATATCGGCCGCCACGTTTCGCAGATTGTTAACACCCGCGTTGTTTCCAATAAATCTCCGTGGTTCAGCGCTGTTGAACCGGGCGAAATTCACTCCGTTGCCGTATCTCACGGCGAAGGCCGCTTCTATGCGCCGGAAGAAACAATTAAAGCATTGTTTGCCAACGGGCAGGTTGCAACGCAGTATGTTGATGAAAACGGCAAACCCACCATGGCAATGCCGTACAACCCCAACGGTTCGCTGTATGCTATTGAAGGCATTACCAGCCCCGATGGCAGAATTTTGGGTAAAATGGGCCATACCGAACGTTTTGTACCGGGCCTGTTTAAAAACATCAGCGGCAATAAAGACCAGAAAATCTTTATCAGCGGCGTAAATTATTTTAAATAAGCATTAAAATGTTTTACCGCCCTTGCTTAAACGGTGAGGGCGGTATTATTTTTATGTAAAGCTGAATACGCAATGAATAAATCTTTTCAAATTCAGCAAAATGCAACGGCTCCTACGTGCGTGAACACGGCTGCGCTGCGGTTCACGCATTTTTGTAAATATTTAAAATGAAGCCGCCGTTGTTTTGTCTTGAATTTTCAAAGGTTTACCCATTGCGTATTTATATTATAGTTGTATAAAATATAAAAGCAGTCAATTTTTATTTTAAAAGAGTTATGTAAAATATGAGGCGAATGATTTATGCTGTTAAGTGAGAGCAAAAACTGCGGCGGCTGAAATTAAAATACATAAGTAAGAGAGGTCAGCTGCGCAGCCTGACCGGAATCGGAGGAGCCGCAGCATTTTTGCTGAACTGAAACAGCATGAATCATTTGCGGTGAGTTTTAATAATAAAAAAATTTACTTTGCAAGCGAAGGAATATTATGGATAAGTTACAAAATTTACAGCCCTGGCAGCAGGTTCAGGGCATTTACGTGCATATACCGTTTTGCAGGCAAAAATGCCTGTACTGCGATTTTAATTCGTACGCCGGTTTTGGGGCAGAGGTAATGGCAAAATATGCTGCGGCGGTATGCAGGGAAATTGCCGGGCGCAGAAAAGATGTACCTGTAAACGACAATGCTTCAATTTATTTTGGCGGCGGTACGCCAAGCCTTTTACCGGCTGAAGCTATAAAAGAAATTACGGACGCTTTAAAAAAGTACGGCTGGTGGCAAAATCCGTGCGAGGCGTCTATCGAGGCAAATCCCGGCACTGTTGATTTGCATAAACTGAAAGCACTGCGGCAGTCAGGGTTTGACCGCATCAGCTTTGGCGTGCAGAGTTTAAACGATGCAGAATTAAAAGCGATAGGGCGCGTGCATAATGCAGCCGAAGCATTGGAAGCGATAGAGCTTGCCAAACAGGCAGGCTTTAAGCGCATTAATGCCGATGTTATTTACGGCCTGCCGGGGCAGACTATGGCAAGTTTAAAAGAAACGCTTACGCAGCTTTGCAGTACCGGCATTGAGCATTTATCCGTTTATGGGCTGATTGTTGAGGACGGCACGCCGCTGCAAAAAATGACAGAAGCAGGGCGGATAATTTTGCCGGATGTGTGTAGTATACCCTGCATACAATACTGATAACGCTGCCGCACAGGCAGCCAAAAAACAAAAGAAAGAGTTGATGGTTCTCCAATGGACGATGGCAGTAGTATATTTATGATCACCGCACTGATCGTTTTGATCATGTTGTCGGCCTTTTTTTCGGCATCGGAAACAGCATATTCCTCGCTGAACATGATCCGCTTAAAAAGCCGCGCGGAGGATGGCGATAAGCAGGCAGCCAAGGTTCTGGCCCTGGCTGAACGGTATGACAGCCTGCTGAGCACCATTCTGATCGGCAACAACATTGTAAACATCGGTGCGTCTTCGCTTGCAACGGTGCTGTTCAGCCGGTTGTTGGGCAATGCTTACGGCCCCACGGCTTCCACCATTGTCATGACCTTACTGGTTTTGACGTTTGGCGAAATCACCCCCAAAAGCATGGCGAAGGAAATGCCGGAATCCATTGCAATGGCCTTTGCGCCGGCGCTTGGTGCCCTTGTGGCGGTATTTGGGCCGCTGAATTTTATTTTTGGCAAATGGAAAAGCTTTTTGGCCAGCCGCTTTTATACCGACGAAAAGGACACCATTACCGAAGGTGAGTTGGTAACCATGGTGAGCGAAGCCGAAAAAGACGGTGAGCTGACCAACCGCGAAAGCGAGCTGATCCGCAGCGCCATTGAATTTGACGATGTGGAAGCCCAGGACGTTCTGACCCCGCGCGTGGATGTGATCGCTGTGGCGGATGATACCCCCATGGACGAAGTGACCGAAACTTTTGCCGACAGCGGCTATTCCCGCCTGCCGGTATACCACGAAACCATTGATAACATCATTGGCGTGGTACATGAAAAAGACTGTTTTGCCGCCATGCGCAAGGGCGATGAAGATGTCAAGCTGGAAAGCCTGATCGGCCCCACGCTGTACACAACCAGCGTGACCCCCATCTCCGCTTTGCTGCGCACTTTGCGGGAAAGCAAGCACCATATGGCAGTTGTGGTGGATGAATACGGCGGCACTGCGGGCATCATCACGCTGGAGGATATTCTGGAGGAGTCCCAGTCTCTCAGCAGGCCGGGCTCGCGTTTCATCAGTTCTACGATTTCTTCTTCCGGTTGGGTGGCATACCAGAGCCCGGCTTCTGAAATCTGTTTCTGTCGTCCAGCCTGTTCGAACAGGAACGACATGTCGCGGTTGTGGGCGAAGTAGCATACTCCCTTGGCACGAATCACGTTGCGAGGCCATTTCGTCATCACAAAACGGTCGAACTTATGGATGTCGAAGGCAGGGCGGCGATAATACACGAAGCTGCTGATGCCGTATTCCTCCGTCTCACCTTCTTCATGGTGGTGATGATGGTGGCAGCCTTCGTGTGAGTGTTCATGCGCATGTGTGTGCTCGTGCTCTTCCTCGTGGTGATGCTCGTGTTCCTCATGGTGCTCATGTGCATGTGCTTCATGGTGAGGATGCGCTTCTTCTTCGGATACGGGGCGTTCTATCTCCCGAATCCATCCGGCAGAAGTGGCCACCCGTGCATAGTCGAACCGGCGGGTACCTACAATCTTGTTGAGGTCTACCTTGGCATAGTCGCATTCAATGATTTCCGCACGGGGCTGTAGGGTACGGATGATGCTTTTGATGCGCTCCCGTTCTTCGGGAGTGACTTCCGATACCTTGTTCAGCAGCACGGTGGTACAGAACTCAATCTGCTGGATGAGCAGGTTGGCAATGTCTTCCTCTTCCAAGTCCTTTCGGGTAAGTTCGTTGCCACCGTCGAATTCACTTTGCAGGCGGAGGGCATCGACCACGGTCACGATGTTGTCAAGGCGGCAGGTTCCGTACTTGGTGTAGGCACCGCCCAACTGAGGAATGGAACAGATGGTCTGGGCAATCGGTTCCGGTTCGCAGACACCGCTGGCTTCGATGACGATGTAGTCGAAGCGCTGCATTTTCATCAGCTCGAATATCTGTTCGATGAGGTCGGTACGGAGGGTACAGCAGATGCAGCCGTTCTGCAAAGCCACCAGACTCTCTTCTTTCTGGCCTACGATACCGCCTTTCTGTATCAGTTCCGCATCGATGTTGATTTCGCCGATGTCGTTCACGATGACGGCAAACTTGATGCCTTCGCGGTTGCTCAACAGGTAGTTGAGCAGGGTCGTTTTTCCGCTTCCCAGGTATCCGGTAAGCAGAAGTATAGGTATTTCTTTTGTTTCCATGTGCAAATGTTTTTTTACGTGCCTGCAAAGTTAGTGTTTTTCTGCAAACGGTGTGCGCTTCTTTTTCGTAGAAGCAGGTTTAACTTTCGTTATAGGTCGGTGTCACGTATGTGACAAAGTTTCTCTGCCGGAGGGCCTATCTTTGCACCCGTAATCAATAAAACGAATTAAATATGAAGACAATAGACTGGAAGTATACGAGTGTGGGACAAATTGTGGCCGATGATTTTGCAGCAGCAAGCGTATTTAAAAAATATGGCATTGATTTCTGCTGTCATGGGGAAGTGACGCTGGGAAAGGCCTGTGCAGATTTGGGACTGGCTGTAGAAGAAGTGGAACAGGCATTGCTCCATCAGGATGAAACTGGTAACGGACGGATTCCATTTGCTTCGTGGCCGCTGGACTTGCTGATGGATTACATTCTGAAGATACACCATCGGGGAATTCGTACCCGTGGACCGGAACTGCTGGCGTTGCTGGAGAAGGTGGAACGAGTACACGGTGAAGCGCATCCGGAATTGCACGAGTTGAGAGCACTGGTCAGTGAATCATTGGAGGACTTGGAAATGCATCTTCAAAAAGAAGAGAACGTGTTGTTCCCATATCTCTATGAATTGTACGCAGCAAAAGAACAGGGACAGCGTATGGCCCCGATGCATTGCGGTACGATAGCGAATCCTATCCGGGTGATGAAGATGGAACACGAGGGGGAAGGAAACCGCTACCTGCACATCATTCAGTTGACGAATCACTTCTCCGTACCTCAGGACGGTTGTGCCAGCTACCGTCTGCTGATGCAGGAACTGGAAGTGTTTGTGGATGCGTTATTCGAGCATATCCACTTGGAAAACAACCTGCTGTTCCCTCGCTTTGAGGATATTGAACGGGAAATCGTATGTTGATAGTTTGATATTGGAAAGAATGGATAACGGTGTGGTGCATGCTGAGAAGTATGCGCCACATTTTTTGTAAGTGGAGGTTTGTTTTTGGGATAAAATACCTATTTTTGAGGAAAAATAAGATAAAAAAGAGACCGTTATGAAGAGAAAAATTTTTGGAGCAGTCTTATTGCTCCTGTTGAGTATGCCTGTATGGGCACAGCAAGTGAAAGTTAGTTATGAGTACCCGGCACATTCCCTTTCTGTACCTTTGCAGGAATATTTTCAGATGCAAGGTGTGCAGCATCTGAGACTGACAATCCGGGGTGAGTTTAATGGAAAGCGTGCCAAGCTACAAAAGGTATCTTGCCATAAAGGTGTATTTACAAAACGTGAACTTATTCCTGATTTAGTGCATTTGATATTGGTCGATAGTGTAGAAACAGTTGACTTTATGGCCGTACCCTACAAGGAAGACAGTCTGCGTATCACTTGTTTTTATTCGCCTCTAGATGATTCTGCAGCCAATATGGGGCTGTTTACGGATACGGTATGCATGGGCAGAAACAATATTCTCATGGAGACATACACACCGGGTGATGGTCCTGAAACCCCTATTATGAGTTATACTTCCGGTATTCCTGTTGAGGGAGGTACTTACTTTTGTGGTTTGCGTGACTCCGGAGTAGAGCCACGCAAATGGTATGAGAAGTATGGCATTGACGATTATGTGTATTATACCCTCCGCTTAGAGGAGGATAAGTCTTCTGAGGGAACGATTTACGTTAGAATAACGAAGGATAACTAGTCTTACTTCTCAGAAATCAGTAATCGATTTTATCCAAGATTCCCGCCAGATAGGCAATAGTGACTCCGTAGTTGGTCATGGGAACCTGTTGGGCGCGGGCCCGATCGATGCGGTTCAGTACATACTTGCGGTTGAACATGCAGGCTCCGCAGTGGATGATCAGGTCGTACGGGGCCAGGTCTTCCGGAAAGTCCGTGCCTGATACGATGTCGATTTGTAGGCCTTCACCGATGCGCTTGCGGAGCATATTCGGGATTTTCACCCGCCCGATGTCTTCTGTCAGCGGGGCATGCGTACATGCTTCGGCAATCAGCACCCGTGATTCCGGTGTCAGTTGGGCAATGGCATTGGCTCCTTCCATGTAGTAGTCGATGTCGCCTTTGTATTGGGCAAAGAGGACGGAGAAGGAGGTGAGTCGGCTTTCGGCCGGTTTCTTGTCATATACCGTGCGGAACACCTGTGAGTCGGTAATAATCAGCTTCGGCGGACGGGTTAATGCGGCCAGCATGGCATCTATCTTGTCAGTGGTACAGCTCATCACCAGGCATTTGCGGTCCAGCAGTTCGCGGATGGTTTGTACCTGTGGCAAGATGAGGCGGCCTTTGGGGGCCTGGATGTCCTGTGGCATGACCAGCATGACGGTATCGTTTTCTTCTACCAGCCGGCCTACGATGCCTTGTGCCATGGTTTCATCCGGCAGCTTGTTTCGCAGGCTGCGCAGAATGTCGTCCAGACCTTTTCCGGTGAGGGTGCTCACCAGCAGAGGAACCTGTCCGCATTGCTGTTCGATGCGGCGCATGGTCTGTTCGGCATCGGACAATAGGTCACATTTGTTCAGTATCCAGATAACAGGCACATTCTTTTCCTTTAACAAGCGTTGCCAGTGCAACTCTTCGTCCAGGTGTTCGTCGGTACAGACCATCAGGGCGATGTCTGTCTTCTCCAGCGCACGCTGTGTCTGTCGGATGCGGAGTTCGCCCAGTTCGCCTTCGTCATCGAAACCAGCTGTGTCGATGAATACGCAGGGACCAAGACCATGGATTTCCATGGCCTTAAAGACCGGGTCGGTAGTCGTGCCGGGAATATCCGACACGAGGGCTGTGTCCTGATGCGTCAGGGCATTAATCAGCGATGACTTACCGGCATTTCGCTTGCCAAACAGACCGATGTGCAGCCGGTTGGCACGGGGAGTATCGTTCATACGTTTAATCAGGCTTTAAGTTCACACATTAGAAACGGAAGTCGCGTTTTCCTTCGGCAATCCGTTCCAGATTTTCCAAGGCTCTTTTGCGGATGGCGGGATTCGGAATCTCTTCCATCTGCTTGCGAATCATGTCTTCAGCCAGTCGGCGTGTTTCGGGCGAAGCGTAGTCGCAGAGGTATTCCTGAAGCGTCATCAAGGCATTGGGGGCGCAGCAGTTGGCTATCTGTCCCGTCTTGACCAGCGACATGAAACGGTCGCCCGTACGTCCTTCACGGTAGCAGGCCGTACAGAAGCTGGGGATGTAGCCCAGTTTCAGCAGCCAGGCCACAATCTCATCCAGGCTGCGGTGGTCGCTCACATCAAACTGAGCCGAGTTTTCTTCCGGCAGTTCTTCGGTAGCATAGCCTCCCACGCTGGTGCGGGAACCTCCGCTGATTTGTGACACACCGAGGGTAAGTACCTTTTCGCGTGAACGCTGCGATTCACGTGTAGAAATAATCATACCCGTATAAGGCACGCTGATTCGGATGACGGCTACAATCTTCTGGAATATCTCGTCGGAGATGGCATTCTCGAAGGTCGAGGCGTCAATGTCGTCGGCCGAGCAGATACGGGGCACACTGATGGTGTGCGGGCCTACACCATAAGTCGCTTCCAGGTGTTCGGCGTGCATCAGCAGTCCCACAAAATCGTAGCGGTAAGTATTCAGGCCAAACAGTACGCCGATACCCACATCATCGATTCCTCCCTGCATGGCGCGGTCCATGGCCTCCGTATGGTAGGCATAGTTGCTTTTCGGACCTCTGGGGTGAAGCTTTTCGTAATTCTCCTTGTGGTATGTTTCCTGGAACAGAATGTAGGTACCGATACCGGCTTCGTGCAGGCGACGGTAATTTTCTACCGTGGTCGCAGCAATGTTTACGTTTACCCTACGGATAGCTCCATTCTTGTGCTTGATGCCGTAGATGGTCTTTATCGATTCCAGAATGTATTCGATGGGGTTGTGAATCGGGTCTTCTCCAGCTTCCAGTGCCAGACGCTTGTGCCCCATGTCCTGCAGGGCGATGACTTCACGACGGATGTCTTCCTGTGTCAGTTTCTTGCGGGCAATGGTCTTGTTCTTAACGTGGTAAGGACAGTAGGTACAACTGTTTACGCAATAGTTTGACAAGTAAAGAGGGGCAAACATTACGATGCGGTTGCCGTAGAATTTCTGCTTGATTTCACGGGCCAGGCGGTAGATTTCCTCCACCAGTTCCGGGTCGTTGCATTCCAATAATACAGCAGCCTCGCGGTGAGAAAGTCCCTTGCACAGGCGAGCTTTTTCAATGATGGAACGTATCAGTTCCTTGTCCTGGCTTTTGCTTTGGGCATATTCCAGGGTATCGAGAATTTCTTCGTGGCAGATAAATTCTTCTGCCTTTTGAGAATCAATCTTGTACATAGCTGTAATGTAATTTATAACGTCTTGCCGGGATAATCTCCTCGGCTTTTATCTATTTCGTAACCAATGGCAGCCAGCCGTTGTGCAAGCAGACGCAGTCCTTCGGCAGCTTCTGAACCCATAGAGGCTTTATTGTCATACAAGGCATAATTCTTTCGCTGTTCTACCGGCGAGAGGTTGGGCATTACTACATTGGCACCTGCCAGTATGCCTTTCTCGCGCCCGTCGGGTGTAAGGCTTGCCAGGGCGGTGGTAGAAGGAATCAGTGCCTGCGGATGCAGCAGCCGGAAGATGGAAAGCAGCGTGAGTGTCTGCGTGAGACTGCCGGGCGGGCAGGAAGCGAAAGGAGTGTCATGATGAGGCAGGAAAGGGCCGATACCAATCATCTGGGGACGGAATTGTTCTATGAAAAGAATGTCTTCCACCAGGTGGTCGACAGTTTGTCCTGGACTTCCCACCATGATGCCGGTTCCCGTCTGGAATCCGATGCGTTTCAAATCGTTCAGACAACGCAAACGGTTGGACAGTGACATGGCTTCAGGGTGCAAGCGGCGGTAATGTGCTTCGTTGTGCGTTTCGTGGCGCAACAGATAGCGATTGGCACCTGCCTGAAAAAAACGTTCGTAAGAAAGTGTAGGACGTTCACCAAGTGAAAGGGTGATGGCTACATCGGGGAATTCGGTTCGTATGGCAGTCACCACTTCCGTTACCCTGTCATCGTTCATGTAGTTATCTTCTCCTCCTTGCAGGACGAAGGTACGGAATCCTAATTCGTATCCATGCCGGCAGCAAGCCAAAATGGTTTCCGCATCCAGCCGATAGCGCTTCAGGTGGCGGTTACTTTTTCGGATGCCGCAATAGAAACAGTCGTTGTGACAACAGTTCCCTATTTCAATGAGTCCACGGATATAGATTTTGTTTCCGAAATGGCTTTGTGCTACCGCACGTGCCTTTTGCATGAGAAAGTCGAGGTCTTCCCCCCGGCACTCCAGCAGAAGGGTACGCAATTCACCGGGAGCCAGTGTCTGCTCCCGGTAAAGGCGTTCAATAAATTCCCTCATGGGTTTATTCCTGATTATTGTTTTCGTACTTCAAAGTACGTTTCAGCAAGTCTTGGTTCAACTGGCGTTTTCCAGCTACAGGGTCGTTGTGTGCGCTCGGGCCAGTTACGCATCCACCTTCGCAGGCCATCATTTCGATGAACTGTGCATCCACTTTTCCGGTCTTAGCGTAAGCGCGAAGTACACCGATATTCTTCTTCGTGAAATCAGAGAATTGCATGATCTTGATACCGTTGGCTTTCGGGCCCAGGTAAGCTTTCACTGCTCCAGCTACACCGCCTGCCTGTGCAAATCCGTGTGCTTCACATACTGATTCGTATGCCACTTTGTACGGGTTGGCCTGTTCCAGTTCAATGCCCAAGCCACGGAACATCGGGTGAAGTTCTTCGAAAGTCAGCACGTAGTCTACGCATTCGTCACGCTGTGCTTCTTTTCTTTTGGCGATACACGGACCGATGAAGACCACCTTGGCATTCGGGTATTTCTTTTTGGCAATGCGAGCCGCATAATACATCGGAGAACCTGTGCTTGATACGTAAGGCTTCATGTCTGGGATGTGCTTGTTCACCAGTTCGATGTACGACGGACAGCAGGAAGTAGTCATGAATTTCTGTCCTTCTTCCAGCTTTTCCAGCAGTTCGTGTGCTTCGTTGCTGGTAGTGTGCATGGCACCTTCGGCCACTTCAATTACATCAGCAAAACCAATTTCTTTCAATGCGCCGTACACTTGTTCGATGGTAGCCTTGAACTGTCCCAATACGGACGGAGCCGGAATGGCAATTACCTGTTCTCCCTTACGGATAGCTTCCAATACATCGAACACCTGTGAGATTTCGAAGATGGCTCCGAACGGGCAGGCATTCAGACATTTTCCACAATAGATACACTTGCTTTCATCGATGTGTTCGATGTAGTGTTCGTCCTTGCTGATGGCTTTCACCGGACAAGCTTCTTCACAAGGCACCGGAATGTAAACGATGGCGTGATACGGACAACTCTTGTGGCAGATACCACAGCTGATGCACTTGTCGTGGTCAATCTGTGCCTGACCAGTCTTCTTGTTAAAGTGTACGGCACCCTTCGGACAGTTCATGTAGCAGCTTCTAGCCACACAACCCCGACAAAGGTTGC
>ENA-OPCW01001355-OPCW01001355.1-human-gut-metagenome-genome-assembly--contig:-NODE-1355-length-12419-cov-3.662569_pt1 | contig 12419 bp, 12 predicted proteins | sample MGYA00241258_ERZ501496 | MGnify/ENA primary metagenome ERZ501496 (study PRJEB25962, sample SAMEA2042660) | human gut metagenome | biome: human gut; feature: human-associated habitat; material: faeces...
TGAAGCTGGGCGTTGACTCCCGTCACGCCGACCAGCAGGTCCGCGGCGCCATCGTCCTGCCCCACGGCACCGGCAAAGTCAACCGCGTGCTCGTCTTCTGCAAGGAAGAGCAGGTCCAGGAAGCGCTCGACGCCGGTGCCGATTACGCCGGCGGCCAGGATCTTGTTGCGAAGATCCAGGGCGAGAACTGGTTCGAGTTCGACACCGTCATCGCCTCTCCCAACATGATGGGCGTCGTCGGCCGTCTCGGCAAAGTGCTCGGCCCCAAGGGCCTGATGCCGTCCCCGAAGGCCGGCACCGTCACGCCGAACATTGCCAACGCCATCAAGGAAGCCAAAGCCGGTAAGATCGAGTACCGTCTCGACAAGACCAACATCATCCACTGCCCGATCGGCAAGGTCAGCTTTGGCGCTGAGAAGCTCACCGAGAACTACAACGCGCTCATCGGCGCGATCATCAAGGCCAAGCCGGCCGCCGCGAAGGGCCAGTACATCAAGTCCTGCGTCACGGCGTCCACCATGGGCCCCGGCATCAAGATCGTCACGAAGATCTGATCGCCTGACAGCAAAACACCCCGCCTTCGGCGGGGTGTTTTTGTGTCCGGCTGCGGAATGTGGTAACATGGAGCAAAAACGGCGGAGGTGAGCGCATGGCATCAAGGCAAGATCCCACCGCAGCGGATATCGCGTATGCGCAATATTCGGCGGCGGAAAAGACGAGGACGGTCGGCGGCCGCGTATACCATAGAATTATCAGCAAAACGCCGCTGCCGGCGCCGGTCGGCGGGGTGGAGCTGATCCTGCCGCGGGCGATGTTTCGCGGCGCGCGGGCTGGATGCGTCGAGGACGAGCGCGGCCGCGTGTTCCGGCTTGCAGACCCGGTGACGCTGTACGTTCCGGGCGCGGAGTCGCCGTGGTATGCGCAGTCGCTTGTGTTCGTGGTACACGGCTGCACGGCAGACGGCATCGGCGCGTTTTTGCGCGCGTTGTAAGCGCGACAAGCACACACTGCGGTCGATCTGTGCAGGGCGGCGGGGTTTACAAGCGGCGGCAAATGGCGTATCCTGTTGCTGAGCCGCGCAGCCCGATGCCGGGCATCGGCCGGGGCTGCTGGAATACGGCGCGGAACACTACGGCATTCGGGAGGTCACAGTCAACGAGCAGAACCCGCAGGCCGTCGGCTTTTACGAGCACATGGGCTTTGTGACCTACAAACGCACCGACCGCGATGAGCAGGGCGGGCCGTACCCGCTGCTGTATATGCGGCGGGCGTGATATCTTGAAAGCACAGGCAAAAAAGCGGGGTGGAGCGGCCCTGCGGACATGGGAGGAAAACCGGTTATGAACATTACGGTCTATCTGGGCGCGAACGCGGGCAATGACCCCGCGCTGCGCGACGCGGTGCGCGCGCTCGGCCGCTGGATCGGCGAGAGCGGCAACGCGCTCGTCTATGGCGGGTCGAAAAACGGGCTCATGGGCGCGCTCGCCGAGAGCGTGCTCGCCGCGGGCGGCAGGGCGACGGGCGTCGAGCCGCAAGTTTTTGTGGATCAGGGCTTTTTGTACGACGAGCTGACCGAGCTCATCGTCACGCGCGACTTCCCGGAGCGCAAGGCGAAGATGCTGGAGCTGGGCGATGCGTTCATCGCCTTTCCGGGCGGCACGGGCACGCTCGAGGAGATCGCGGAGGTGATGTCCCGCGTTGCGCTCGGGCAGTTGGACGCGCCGTGCATCCTCTATAACCTCAACGGCTACTACGACGGTCTGCGCACGCAGCTGGCGCACATGATCGAGCTGGGCCTGTCGAGCGAGGCGCGGCAGCGGGGCATCTATTTTGCCGACGATCTCGAGCAGATCCGGCAGCTCCTCGACCCGGCGTGCGCCGGGTGACAGACGCACAAAAACCCCACCGGCCTGCGAACATCGCAGGCCGGTGGGGCTGAGACTGTCGGAAAACCCGGAGGGTTTTCCGACAAAAGGCTTGCAGACTGCTGCGCGCAGAATTTGTGTGCCTGCGGCGCACAAATTCCACACTTGCAGCCTGAGCAGTATTTTCTCTCACGCACATGTCGCGAGAGAAAATGATTGCACTTTTTTGCCGCCTGCGGGCGGCAAACTCTGCGAGGCTTTTTATTCTTTCACTTTTTCGTACACGCAAAACTGATAGCCCACGCCGTCGTGCTCCGCGCGCGGCTCGGCGGATACGCAGCGCCACGCGGGGTCGGCGTCCAGATCCGGGAAAAACACGTCCGAGTGGGGCGCGGCGTCGATTTTCGTGACGTATACGCGCGTCAGGTGGGGGAACATCTGCCGAAACACGCTGTCTCCGCCGATGACGAAGCAGCGGTCATACTGCGCGGCGGCGGCCGCGGCCTCCGCCGGGGAGTGCACCACCTGCGCGCCCTCGATCACGATGTTCTGCCGTGTGAGCACGAGGTTTTCGCGCCCCGGCAGCGGCCTGCCGCCCGGAAAATCGTCCAGTGTGCGCCGGCCGACGATCACGGCCGCGCCCATCGTCAGCTCGCGGAAGCGGCGGCGGTCGGCCGGGATCACGAGCGGCTGCGTGCCCTTGGCCCCGATGCCCCAGTCGGCATAGACGGCGACGATCGCATCCATGGCTCAGTCCTCCTTACACCGCGATGGGGATCTTCCCCGTGAACTCGCTGTATTCGTACCCCTCGACGCGGAAGCTGTCGCGGGTGAAGGCATAAAAATCGTGCACGTCCGGGTCGATGAAAAACTGCGGTGCCGGTTTCGGCTCGTTCTGGATCAGCTGCTCGATGACCGGCACGTGGCGGTCGTAGATGTGCGCGTCGGCAATGACGTGCACCAGCTCGCCCGCCTGCAGACCGGATACCTGCGCGAACATGTGCACGAGCACGGCGTACTGCACGACGTTCCAGTTGTTCGCCGCGAGCATGTCCTGGCTGCGCTGGTTGAGGATGGCGTTGAGCGTGTTGCCCGAGACGTTGAACGTCATCGAGTACGCACACGGATAGAGCGCCATCTCGTGCAGATCCTCGAACGTATAAATATTCGTCAGGATGCGGCGGGAGGCAGGGTTATGCTTCAGGTCGTAGAGCACGCGGTCCACCTGGTCGAATTCACCCTCGGGATACTGGTGCTTGACGCCGAGCTGGTAGCCGTAGGCCTTGCCGATCGAGCCGGTCTCGTCGGCCCACTGATCCCAGATGTGGCCGCGCAGGTCGTGGATGTTGTTCGACTTCTGCTGCCAGATCCACAGCAGCTCGTCCACGGCGGTCTTCCAGTAGGTCCGCCGCAACGTCAGCAGCGGAAATTCTTTGGACAGGTCATAGCGGTTGACGATGCCGAACTTTTTGACCGTGTGCGCCGGCGCGCCGTCGTCCTCCCAGTGGGGGCGCACCGCCTGATCGGTGTCCCAGACGCCGTGCGTCAGAATGTCGCGGCAGTTGCGGATAAAGACCTCGTCTGCGTAGCTCATCGTTCGGCTCCTTTCAAATAACACTTTGAAACAATAGTTTATCATATTATCTGAAGCGTTGTAAATGGGGAAAAGAAGAAAACGGTGTCTGCTTCGGTTATTTGACAAATTGGGCAAAAACGACGAATAATTTTGTTCAAATTGCGCGCCGGATTTGCCGCACTTTTTGCGCAAAGCCCATCCCAATTTTTCTCATGGGATGCTATAATCAAAACAGCGATACCCCAAATTCAAAAAATGGAGGATATCACATGAAGCACACGAAGAAACTGCTTTCGCTGCTGCTGGTGCTGTGCCTGATCCTGAGTCTGTCGTGCACGGCATTTGCAGCTGACGAGGCAAAGCCGCTCACCGGCAAGACCGTCATCCTGCACTCGAACGACGTGCACGGTGCGATCGACCTGTATGCGGCCATGGCATCCCTGAAGGCAGACTATGAGGCGCAGGGCGCCGAGGTCATCCTGGCCGACGCCGGCGACTACAGTCAGGGCACCGTCTACGTCAGCGTCCACAAGGGCGCGGACGCGGTGGCGATGATGAATGCCACCGGCTACGATGTGGCCACCATCGGCAACCATGAGTTCGACTACGGCTATGCCCAGCTGGCGGAGAACATGAAGGCTGCCAAGTTCAAGGTCCTGTGCGCCGACGTGCTCGGCGCCGACGGCAAGACCATTTTCGATGCCAACACCATCATCGAAAAGGGCGGCGTGAAGATCGGCTTCTTCGGTCTCGAGACGCCCGAAGCGCAGACCAAGGCCAACCCGAAGCTGATCGAGGGCCTGAAGTTCCTCGCGGGCAAGGACGGCAAAGAGCTCTATGCCTGCGCGGACGCGCAGGTCAAAGCCCTCAAGGAGCAGGGCGCAGACCTCATCGTCTGCCTGTCCCACTTGGGCATCGACGGCAGCTCCGAGCCCTACACCTCCTATGACCTGGCCAAGAACGTGAAGGGCATCGACTTCATCATCGACGGCCACTCCCACAGCGTGATCACCGCCGGCCCGAACGGCGAGGACATCCAGTCCACGGGCACGGCTTTTGCCAACATCGGCGTCATCACCATTGACAACGCCACGAAGAAGATCGTCGGCAACGAGCTCAAGGGCATCTGGCACAAGGAGAAGGTCGAAGGCAAGGACGTCACCGTCGTTGACTACAAAACGCGCGATGAGAAGGTCGCCGCGGCCGCCAAGGCCATCATCGACCCCATCGACAAGGCCTATGGCGAGAAGTTTGCCGTCAGCAAGGTCACGCTCAACGGCGCGAAGGCCCCCGACGGCAACCGTGACTCCGAGACCAACCTCGGCGACCTGATCACGGACGCCATGCTCTGGAAGATCCGCAGCGACGCCACGATCAAGGTCCCGGTGGAGAACGTGGTCGCCATCACGAACGGCGGCGGCATCCGCGCGACCGTCAAGGCGGGCGACATCACCAAGAAGGACATCAACACCGTGCTGCCGTTCGGCAACACGCTGGCAGTTGTTTACGTGACCGGCGCCGAGCTGCTCGAGGCGCTCGAGGCCAGTACTTTCTGCACGCCGGAATCCCTCGGCGGCTTCCCGCAGGCGGCCGGCCTGCAGTTTGCCCTCAAGACCTATGAGAAGTATGACGCGAATCCGGATCCCTATCCCAAATCCACCTACTACGGCCCGAAGAGCATCCAGCGCGTGACCATTGACAACGTCAACGGCAAGGCGTTTGACCCGACGGCTACCTACGCTGTCGTCACGAACAACTTCGTGGCCGGCGGCGGCGACACCTACTACGCCTTCGCGGCGGCGACCGACCAGTTCGACACCGGCCTGCCGCTGGACGAGGTGGTCATGGAATACATCACGAAGGAGCTCAAGGGCGTCATCGGCGAGGAATATGCCCTGCCGGGCGACCGCATCGTGAGAGCGGCGTCCGCTGAAGAGCTGGAGGCCCGCGGGACGTTCCTGGAGAATATGAGCCTGCTGTGTGACCTGACGGCGTACACGGAAGACTCCGTCCAGGGCGTGAAGGCGGCCTATGCGGCCTATAAGGCAGCGAAGACGACGGAAGCGGTCGAGGCGGCCACGGCCGACCTGCTCAAGGCCATGCCGAATCTGGTCTTTGTGCCCAACACCTTCACCGATGCGCAGAGCGGCTGGTACAAGGCGGCTGTCGATTTCGCACAGGCTTCCGGCCTGATGAACGGCATGACCGCGACCGAGTTTGCGCCGAACGTGACGACGACCCGCGCCATGGTCGCGCAGGTGCTCTACCGGCTCGCCGGTTCGCCGACCGTGGAGAGAACGGGCGCATTTGCGGACGTTGCTCCGGGTGCGTGGTATTACGATGCCATGCTCTGGGCCAGCAGCACCGGCATCCTGAAGGGCTATGAGGACGGCACGTACCGTCCGGCGCGGGCCGTCAGCCGTCAGGAGATGGCGACCATCCTCTTGCGCATGGCCGATGTGAAGCTCGGCGCGGATCTGGTCGATGCGGCTCTGGCTGAGATCGCGGACGGCGGCAGTGTCGCTTCCTGGGCGAGAGCGGGCGTGGCGTTCTGCTACCTGGGCGGCATCATGAACGGTATGGGCGGCGCGCACTTTGACCCGACCGGCATGCTCACGCGCGCGCAGCTTGCGCAGGTGTTCTTCAACCTCTACAACATCGGCATGGATCAGGCTGTGCATCCCGGAGAGGACCCCGAACCGGTTCCCGAACCGACTCCGATGGCCCTGGCTGCGTGATTTTTTGTATATGCATTTTTGGGAGGCTGCTTCGGCAGCCTCCTTTTGATCGCGGCCGGAACGGCTGCGGATGGATTGTGCTTGACAATTTCGGAAAACCTTTTACAATATAGGCGAACCAAGTGAACCGACACAACCAAGGAGGTTTTTGATTATGAACATGAACAAATATCTGGACATCGCACCCGAGGTGCAGCAGGCACTCGCGGACGGCCGCCCGGTCGTCGCGCTCGAGAGCACGATCATCTCCCACGGCATGCCCTATCCGAAAAACGTCGAGACGGCCCTGCTCGTCGAGCAGACTCTGCGCGACAACGGCGCCGTGCCCGCCACCATCGCCATCCTCGGCGGCCGCCTGAAGGCCGGCCTGTCCAAGGAGGAGATCACCTACCTCGGCAAGGCCGGGCGCAAGGTCGCCAAGGTCTCCCGCCGCGATCTGCCGGTCATCTGCGCGCGCGGCGCGGACGGCGCGACCACCGTTACCACGACGATGATGATCGCCCATATGGCGGGCATCCAGGTCTTTGCCACCGGCGGCATCGGCGGCGTGCACCGCGGCGCCGAGACGACCATGGACATCTCCGCCGACCTCGAAGAGCTGGCGCAGACGCCGGTCATGGTCGTGTGCGCGGGTGCGAAGGCCATCCTCGACCTCGGTCTGACGCTGGAGTATCTGGAGACGAAGGGCGTGCCCGTGCTCGGCTACGGCACGGATGAGCTGCCCGCGTTCTATACCCGCGAGAGCGGCCTCGGTGTTGACGCGCGCGTCGACACGCCGGAGGATCTGGCTGCCATCTTCCAGGCGCAGCGCGACCTGGGCCTCAAGACCGGCATGCTCGTCACGAACCCGATCCCGCAGCAGTATGCCATGGACAAGACCGTCATCGACAAGGCCATCGATCAGGCGCTTGCCGAGAGTCATGAGCAGGGCATCCACGGCAAGGAGACCACGCCGTTCCTGCTTGCCCGTGTGGCGGAGCTCACCGGCGGCGACAGTCTCGAGAGCAACATCCAGCTCGTGCTCAATAACGCCCGCGTCGCGGCGAAGACCGCCGTCGCCCTCTGCAAATGAAGGGCGGTGCGTGGCTCGTGCTCGCGGAGTCCGCGCTGATGGGGCTCGGCCTCACCATCGGGGCGATCGCCTCGCGCCGGCATATGAGCACCGCCGTCGTCGTGGTGCTGTGTCTCGTCGGCATCGGCATCGTGCTCGTCGGCGCGGTGCTGAGCATCGGCATTGGGGTATTGTGAGCGCGCGAAACTGCATAAGGCAAAAAACACCGCAGGCCGGTCGGCCTGCGGTGTTTTGTGTATTTATGCCTTATTTCTCGTCGCTGGGCTTCGGCTGCGCGACGCGGAAGATCATGCGCGGGGTCTCGGTGCTGGCCTTCGTGTTCGGGGCCACGGACTCGGTGATGAACGAGTTGCCGCCGATGACGGAGTTTGCGCCGATGACGGTCTTGCCGCCGAGGATGGACGCGCCGGAGTAGATCGTGGCGTTGTCGCCGACGGTGGGGTGGCGCTTGCCGGTCACGGCATGGCCGTGGCGCGGGCTGAGCGCGCCGAGCGTCACGCCCTGATAGAGCTTGACGTGGTCGCCGATGATCGTCGTCTCGCCGACGACGATGCCGGTGCCGTGGTCGATGAAGAAATACTCGCCGATCTGCGCACCGGGGTTGATGTCAATGCCGGTCGCGCCGTGGGCGTACTCGCTCATGATGCGCGGGATGAGCGGAACCTTGCTCTCATAGAGCTCGTGCGCCACGCGGTAGACGAAGATCGCGTACAGGCCGGGGTAGGAGAAGATGACCTCCTCCTTGCTGCCGGCGGCGGGGTCGCCGTCGAAGTTTGCGGCCACGTCTTTCATGAGCATCGCCTGGATCTGCGGCAGGCGGCACAGGAAGCGGTCGCACACGGCGCTCGTGCGCTCGCGCAGCTCGCTCTCGTCCTTGATCGTGTTGGAAAACGCCAGGTGCACCTGCTCGCACAGGTCGGTGTAGATCTCGCCGAGCAGGAACTCCGCAAACGTCTCGGCCGAGACGTGCGACACCGTGCCGCCCGCGAAATACGCCGGGAAGAACACCTTCTGCAGGTTCTCGATGATCTTGATGATGACCTTGCGGTCGGGCATGCGCAGCTGCTCGCTGTACATGGGCACTTCGGCCGTTTCGTAGCCGTTGGCGATCTGCGCTGCCACGGCGTGCAGCAGACTTTTTTGCGTCATGATGGGGACACTCCTTCTTCTTTCACATAGCGCCACAGGCAAAAAAGCGCAGGAAGCGTTTCGCTTCCTGCGCTGCATGACCATGTGGATGCACAGCGGACGCACCTTGGGGGCGCGGCCGTGGGTTTACCGGCAGAAAGCGACACTTCTTTGCGCACGACAACAACAGGCCGTCGGACATACCGCGACCCGGATGCTGCTGCAGCTGCAAAGACGCATTGCTCAGACTCCTTCCGGTCAATTTTCCCCCTCATGAGGGGAATTCCTCTTTCTTGTATAACACGATATGCCGCGCTTGTCAAGAGCGTGACGGCTCAGCGCTTTTTCTTCGGCAGTTTCGTGATGCGGCCGTCGCCGTGGTCGATGTACGTGTTTTCGAGCACGTCGATCGTGCTGCGGCGCCAGTCGGCGATGTATTCCTCGCGCAGTGCCTTGCGCTCGGCCTGTTCCTCGGGGGTCAGGTCGCGCTCGCGCGCGATGCGCGTCAGCTCGCTGATGCGGTCCATCTTTTCCTGTGTCAAGGCTGGATTCTCCTCTCAGTTTTTCAGGCTGTGCAGCGGGGCGGGGATGCGCCCGCCGCGGGCGATGAAGTCGGCCGCGCTGCAGCGGTTGACCGGCATGACCGGCGCGCTGCCGAGCAGGCCGCCGAACGCCACCGTGTCGCCCACCTGCTTGCCGGGGGCGGGGATGATGCGCACGGCGGTGGTCTTGTTGTTGATCATGCCGATGGCGGCCTCGTCCGCGATGATGGCGGAGATCGTCTCCGCCGTGGTGCTGCCGGGCACGGCGATCATATCCAATCCCACGGAGCACACGCAGGTCATGGCCTCCAGCTTGTCGATGGTCAGGGTGCCGTCCAGCGCGGCGGCGATCATGCCCTCGTCCTCGGACACGGGGATAAACGCGCCGGACAGGCCGCCCACATGGCCGCTGGCCATAACGCCGCCCTTCTTCACGGCGTCGTTCAGCAGCGCCAGCGCCGCGGTGGTGCCGTGGGTACCGCAGACGGCCAGACCCATCTCCTCCAGAATGCGCGCCACGCTGTCGCCCACCGCCGGGGTGGGAGCCAGCGACAGATCCACGATGCCGAAGGGCACATCCAGCCGGCGGCTGGCCTCGGACGCCACCATCTGACCCATACGGGTGATCTGGAAGGCGGTCTTTTTGATGGTCTCCGCCACCACGTCGAAGGGCTGCCCCTTGCACTGCTGCAGGGCGTGGTACACCACACCGGGGCCGGACACGCCCACGTTGATGACGGTGTCGGCCTCGCCCACGCCGTGGAACGCGCCGGCCATGAAAGGGTTGTCCTCCACGGCGTTGCAGAACACCACCAGCTTGGCGCAGCCCAGACCGTCCTGATGGCGGGTCAAGTGCGCCGTCTCCTTGATGATGCGTCCCATCTGCGCCACGGCGTCCATGTTGATACCGGCCTTTGTGCTGCCCACGTTGACGCTGGAGCACACCAGCTCCGTCTGCGCCAGCGCCTGGGGAATCGATGCCAGCAGCCGCCGGTCACCGGTGGTGAAGCCCTTCTGCACCAGCGCGGAATAGCCGCCGATAAAGTTGACGCCGCAGGTCTTGGCGGCTCTGTCCAGCGTCAGCGCCAGCGGGACGAAGTCCTCGCCTTTGCAGGCCGCGCCCGCGATGGCCATAGGCGTGACGGAGATGCGCTTGTTGACGATGGGGATGCCGAACTCGCTCTCGATCTCGCAGCCGGTCTGCACCAGCTTCTCGGCGCGGGAGCATATCTTGTCGTAGATCTTGTCGCAGCAGCGGCGCATGTCCTCATCGGCGCAGTCCAGCAGGGAGATGCCCATGGTGATGGTGCGGATGTCCAGATGCTGCTTGTCCACCATGGCGATGGTGTCGAATATATTTTGCAGGCTCAGCATGGCGGCACCTCTTTACAGCTTGTGCATGGCGTCGAAGATGTCCTCCCGCTGGATGCGGATGGACAGCCCCCGGCTCTCGCCATACTCCTTCAGGCTGGCGCGCAGCGTGTCAAAGGGCGCCCTGCACTCCGCCAGATCCACCACCATCATCATGGTGAAATAGCCCTCCATGATGGTCTGGCTGATGTCCAGCACATTGATGCGGTTGTCCGCCAGCGTGTTGCACACCCCGGCGATGATGCCCACCTGATCCTTACCCACAACGGTGATGATCGCTTTCATACCTATATACTCCTTTCAGGTCGTTTTTGTTTTAGCGCCCTCCTGCCGATGGCAAGCCGACGATGGCGTATCGGGTATACGTCGAGGAGGCTTGACGATGGCAGGGCGCAGGAGGCGCGGTTTTCTACTCCAGCTCGTCCAGTGTCAACGAGTAGCTCGGCAAAAAATGCTCCCGGAAATAGTCCAGCTCCGGCAGGCGCATGGCATCCATGGCGGCGGCGGTCTGGGCGGCGGCCTGACGGAACTCGTTGTTGCCGGCCTTCAGCTCCTCGATGCACTTGATGTGCGCGGACAGCTTGTCCGCCGCCTTGACCAGCTCCTCCACCTCCGGATCGGCCGGGTGCAGCGCGTCCTCGTAGGCGGGGCGCAGCTCCGGGGGCAGCATGTCCAGCAGCTTTTCCTCCGCCACCTGCTCCACGGCCTTGTACGCCTGACGGATGGCGGGGTTGTAGTATTTGATAGGGGTGGGCATGTCGCCGGTGAGGATCTCCCCGGCGTCGTGGTACAGCGCAGCCACGGCCACCGCACCGGCGTCCACCTGTCCGCCGAATTTCTCGTTGCGCAGCACCGCCAGCGCGTGCGCCAGCACTGCCACCTGATGGCTGTGCTCCTGGATGTTCTCGGTATAGCTGTTGCGCATCAGCGCCCAGCGCTGGATGAAGCGCATGCGGTTGATATAGGCGAAAAAGTGATTCATATTATGTCAACTCTCCCATCAGCATATCGCCGTCAGTCCCCGTTATCTTCACGTTTAGAACTCTGTTATGTAAATCTTCCCCCCGCACGCCCGTTTCGCAGTAATTGGGGGTGTGACCGGTGTAATAGCCGTCCTTCTCCTGCTCGAACAGCACCGGATACACCTGCCCCACGCAGCCCTCCAGATACGCCCGGTGCATCTGCGATGCCACCTCTGCGGCGCGGGCGGCGCGGCGCTCCTTCACGGCGGCGCTGAGCTGCTCCATGGCAGCGGCCTTGGTGCCGGGGCGGATGGAGTAGGGGAAGATGTGCATGGCGGCGAAGCCGCACTTTTCGATAAAGGCCAGCGTCCGGGCGAATTCCTCCTCCGTCTCGCCGGGGAAGCCGCAGATCAGGTCGGTGGTCACGGCGGGACGGTCGAAATACGCACGCAGCAGCGTGACGGACTGGTAAAACCGCGCCGTGTCGTATTTGCGGTTCATGCGGCGCAGCGTCTCATCGCAGCCGGATTGCAGCGACAGGTGGAAGTGCGGGCACAGGTTGGGCAGCTTCGATGCCCGGCGGCAAAAGTCCTCCGTGATGGTGCGCGGCTCCAGACTGCCCAGCCGCAGGCGCATACCCCCGGCGGCGGCGGACACCGCCTCCAAAAGGTCGATGAGGCTCTCCCCGTTTTTCAGGTCGCGGCCCCAGCTGGAGATCTCGATACCGGTGAATACCAGCTCCCGATACCCCTCCTGCCGCAGGTGCTCCGTCTGGGCCACGGCCTCCGCCTTGGGCAGGGAACGCACCGGCCCGCGGGCATAGGGAATGATGCAGTAGCTGCAAAAGCAGTTGCAGCCGTCTTGAATCTTTAAAAAGGCACGGGTGCGGTCAGCTGGCAGGTGATGGGGCAGACAGGCGAATGCCTCTGTTCCGGTATATGCTGGGATGTGCTGCATCGGGGCACGTTTTCCCATGAGAAATTGCTGTACCAGTTGCGGCAGGCGGTCACGGTCTTGTGTGCCGATGACAAGGTCTGCTTCTGGCAGGGCAGCAGCTTCTTTCGGAAATGCCTGTGCAAAGCATCCCGTCAACACCATAACAGCATCTGGATTTCCGGCACGCAGACGGCGGAGTGCGGTATGCATGCGGCTGTCGCCGGAGGCA
>ENA-OPCW01001366-OPCW01001366.1-human-gut-metagenome-genome-assembly--contig:-NODE-1366-length-12351-cov-5.505449_pt1 | contig 12351 bp, 12 predicted proteins | sample MGYA00241258_ERZ501496 | MGnify/ENA primary metagenome ERZ501496 (study PRJEB25962, sample SAMEA2042660) | human gut metagenome | biome: human gut; feature: human-associated habitat; material: faeces...
CTTCCGATTCGATCGTATAGATCCCAGCACCCTTGCTGTAAGACAGGATGCGTTTCATGGATTCGTAAGTCTTGTTTACCCCGGATACCACGATCTTCTCCGGTGCAATCTGTTCCTGTATGCAGATCTCATATTCGCCCGGCGAGCAGACCTCCAGCCGATCAACCAGATCTGCCACATATGGGATCAGAAATGGATTTGCTTTTACGGCAAAGCAAAGTCCGGTGTCCTCCGGCAGCAAGCTGCGAAGCAACCGTATTCGCGCTTCCACTTCCCGCACATCGAAGATGTAGGTCGGCGTTCCATATGTCGCCGCAACCGTTCTTAACGCCTCTGTATTCATGCAAACGCTCCTTCCCTGTACTGTGCCTCCAAAAGCTTCTTGTCCGTCTTGCCATTTTTGTTGAGTGGCAGCATGTCCACCTTGCAAAATACATTTGGCACCATGTAATCCGGCACCTTTTTCTTCATCGCAGTAATCAGATATTTCTTATCGTCAATTCCGATATAGCAGGCAACGACTTTGTTCTTCTCGCGGTCATAAAAGCACGCGGCACCTTCGATCTCCGGGATCACCGCCAGTGCATGTTCAATCTCTTCTAACTCGATGCGGTGTCCCATATGCTTGATCTGAAAATCTTTCCGTCCCGCGAAATAAAGCAGCCCATCTTCGCCGTAGCTTGCCAGATCTCCCGTCCGATAGATTGTCTCCGGGTAATCGGTCTGTAACGGATTTGCCACAAATGCCTTCACCGTTGCCGCTGCATTTCTGTAATATCCAAGCGCAAGCGTCGTACCTGCCACGCAAAGCTCTCCGGTCTTGCCAATGCTTCCCGGTTCGATCAGATGATTTTCCTCATCGAGCAGAAAGACGCGTTCATTTGGAAATGGAATTCCGATCGGAAGTTTTTCGTCCTCGCCGTATGTCCGGTCTAAAATATGATAGGTACAGTTGCAGGTGATCTCCGTCGGTCCGTAGAGATTCACAAACATCGCATCCGGGTAGTAGCTCTGCCATGCATGAAGCTGCCGGATCGGCATTGCCTCGCCGCTGAACAAAATCTTGTTGATATCTGCTGGTACCTTATGTTTCAGTCCATGCAGCCGGTTCAACAGGCAGAGTGCCGACACCGCCCAGATCAGCGTCGTGACATGGTTCTCATCGAGCATGTCCACAACGGAGTTTGGGAACATGAAATACGCTTTCGGAATCACAACTAAGGTTGCGCCCATCTTCATCGCACTGTAAATATCCTTCACTGATACATCGAAATCAAACGGCGCCTGATTGCCGATCACATCGGCTTCCGTGATATCAAAGATCTCTGTAAACTGATCGATAAATTCAATCACCGACCGATGTGCCACAAGCACCCCCTTCGGGGTTCCGGTCGAGCCGGAAGTAAAATTACAGTAGAGTGGATCGGTGTCAATCATAGATTCCCGGATCTGTTGTAACTGATTTTCATCGGAACCTGTACATTCACTATCCATCCCCTGTGTCAGCGTTTCCATCCGAACCACATTCTCTGTGTAGCCACACGCGGTAAGCTTCTCCGACGCATCACTTCCATCCACGATCACATCCGGCTGTAACACCGAGAGCATCGACTGGATGCGTGCCTCCGGGAACGAAGGATCAACCAGTGTGTAGAAGCAGCCCGCATAGACGATTCCAAAAAAGACTGCCAGTGTATCCGCACTCTTATCGGCAAATACGCAGACCGGATGGCGCGGTGTTGTCTGCTTTGCCAGACAGACACCAATGCATTTCGCTTTGTTCTGTAATTGTTCATATGTATAGGAACATGCCGTATCCTTCACTGCAATTTTGTCCGGATACATCTTTGCACTTTGTTCCAGATATTCTAATACATTTTTCATAATGTCCTCCATGCGTGCAGGTTCATCCGCCGCATTTCTTTGTTCTGTTACATAGTATAGCGATCTAAATATTAAGATAAAACCAAGCAATCGTTTAAGATTTCTTTAAGTTTGCGGAAGGAGTTTTTCAAACTCTGCCGCCCGCTTGTTCCATGTCTCATACCGGGCATCCTTCCGGCGATCCGGCAACGTATAATGCGTCTGCATATACCGCTGCAGATATGCCGTAGCTTTCTGACAACCGGTATAGTTTAAATGATCGCCACCATCGAGGGTATCCAGATTCCAGTCGATTCCAAGCTCCTCGGTATTTAGATTCAGATCGAGGTATGGAACTGCAAGCGCATCTGCAAGTGCCTGCACCTCATTGTGCCGCTGCATCGTATGATTGACCGGGGAAGGGGCTGTCACAAACAACAGCTTCGTTCCATGTGCATCACACAAACGCTTGATCTTATCCAGATAATACCTTGTGATAAAAGTCACCGGTGTTCTATCGTCGGTTGCATGCATGTAGCCACCACCCGTATACGGCGTCACTGCCGCACGCAATTCAAATCCATTGAAAATCGTCGTCTGCAATTTCGGATCGGCTGGTTCCATCTTCCAGAAACGGTGATATTTGAGGATTGGGAACATCTGCCGTGCAAACTCCTGCGCGGATTTCGCCGCATCCTTTATCACACTCGCATCTCCTCTGGAGAAAAACTCATTCGTCTCTAAGATCAAAACCTTGGGAGACTGCCGCTTGAGAATTTTCTTCAGTGAAAAATAACTTTCCCCGATCCATTGACCGGACTGTCCGCCGATATACGATGCAATGCCTGCCTCCTTCCACAACTGATACGTCGATACCAACGTATAGCTTTCGCTGTCACCGAGGATTGCCACATCAACCATTTCCTCTGGTTCCGACAGCAGATGCAGCAGATACCGTTCCCGCTCGGAAACCGAATCCTGCAAGCCTAGCCGGATTGGATCGCACAGCTTTCCGGATGCTATTAAAAGTAAAATGACAACGACTGCAAATGAAATTACCCGGAGCCAGATTCTATGTCTGACGTTTTTCGTATTCGCAATTTCCGTATTAACAGATTTTTTCTTTTTTATTTTTTTGTTCTCAGAAGCCTGCATAGATCAGATCCACCTCCTGATATCCCGGTCCATACGCACCGAATATAAGTACGACAAAGATGAGCGCAAGATACACGAGCCAGCGCACTGGCAACCGCTTCTGTAAGATCACACCGCGCACATCAATCTGCTGCTCACGGAAATGATTTACTACGCCGACAATCAACAGAGAGACTAAAATAATTCCGATCTCCACTCTGCCAAGTCCAAGTGTAAGCAACGTACCATCCCAAAGCTTCTGTATCGAAAAATCATGGAACAGCGACCGGAACATGTGCATGCCAATGCCAAGTGTATCCGCCCGGAAAAACAGTTCTCCGGTAAAAATAATTACCCATGTTTTCAAGATCCGAAGGACATTCCACCATGCCGCGTCTTCTGCGATTTTCCATGCCGCGCAAAGCTTCTTCACCGCGGGTTCCAACATCAGCTCAATCATAATTACGACGAAGTAATACATGCCGTAGAACAGGTAGCTCCAGTTCGCACCATGCCACAGTCCGTTGCACACCCACACCGGGAATAATGCGATTGCCGATGCAACCATCAGCTTTATGTATTTGCTTGTATGTTTCTTCGCAAACCGGTTCCATTTTCTGGTAAGCTTCGACATGGAAACCGGGTAGAAAATATATGTCTTGAACCATCTGCCAAGTGAGATATGCCATCTGCGCCAAAACTCAGATGCATTCTTCGATACGAACGGCTGCGCGAAATTCTCCGGCAGCGTCACGCCAAAACATTCCGCACTTCCGATCACGATATCCATGCAGCCAGAAAATTCCATATAAAGCTGCACTGTATAGGACACTGCCGCAACGACGATCATCACGCCGTGGTAGGACGCATACCCATCAAACAGCGTCTGCACAACGACATACAGGCGGTCAGCGATTACAACCTTCTTCAACAATCCCCAGCCAATCCGCATATAGCCACGGATGAGGTTCTCGCTTCGAATGTCTTCACCTTTTGCAAGCGTCTCTGCGGTATCACTGTACATACAGATTGGACCTTCCATGATGATTGGAAAGAAGCTTAAAAAGAGGGCAAGCTTCGCAATGTTTTTCTCCGGTTCAATCTTCTTCCAATACACATCCGCCATGTAGCCAATCGCAGAAAGTGTGTAAAAGGAAATACCAAGCGGCAGCAGGAACCGCCGCACCGGAAGCCGGAGTCCAAGGTTTATCGTTCCGAAAAGCGCATTCACATTCTCTGCGAAAAATCCGCTGTACTTCATCACAAGCAGCATGCCAAGTAACAGCCAGACACCCACGATCAGAATCGTTTTTCTGCGTTTTTTCTCACCAGTCGCAACCAGCCGTCCTGTCAGATAGGTGATTGTAGTTGCGCCAAGCAAATATACAATTAATCTGTGGCTGAATAAAAAATAGAAACAATAACTAAAAAAGAGCAGTACACCAAAGCGCACCCGCTTTGGTGCAAGCTGATATCCGATGAGAACCACCGGTAAAAATACTAAAAAATACATGGATTCATGATAAGCCATGTTCCAAATCCTCGCCACAGTACCAGACTGTGCCTTTCTTCTAAATTAGCATCTCAGGCATCTATCCTGCCTGCATCATACATTCTCTCATGCTTTCTATCCATCGTAGTTCATGACAACAACCTTACATTTTTGTAAGGTTATAGACTACTCTTTCGTCAAGAAAGTCTCTTTGCCGAAGGCGATCTCCACCTCGGTGTATTCCCCGTACACGGACGCAATCGTAATCGCATGTCCGAGCTTATTACAAAGCTGTTTACATATATACAAACCCATTCCAGTAGAAGCATTTCCTTTGCGTCCATTCTCCCCAGTAAAGGTCTTGTCAAATACCCGGTCGATATCCTGTTCCGGAATCCCGATACCATTATCGCGGATCTTTAGAACAGTCTTATCTGCCATCTCCTCTACTGCAAAAGAAATACGCGGCTGTTTTGCAGCATCCCGGTATTTGATACTGTTGTTCACGATCTGCCCAAGCATAAATGTGAGCCATTTGGAATCCGTGACAACCGAATGGGCTGTATCGTTTTTCTCGATTCGTATTTTATTTCCAATCAGCAGATCCTTCTGCTGCTGCAGTACTTTATTGATCGTCACATCCAGATCACACGCGGTAAGCAGATAATCCTTTTCTGCCGCATCTGCACGCGCATAAAATAAAATCTGCTCCACAAAGCTGTTAATCCGTGCAAGCTGTGCCTTCTGCTTCTTCAAATCCTGACTGCCGTTATAATTCATCAGGTTTAAAGCGGCAATTGGAATCTTGATCTCGTGAATCCAAAGCTCCAGATATTCCTTAAAATCCCGCAGCGAATCTTCTGTTTCGTTCAGCTTGTCCCGCATGGATTTCCCGGTGTCATACAGAACATCCATCCAGATCTTACCTTCCTCGAAATCCGGCTGTACCGTCATCTCCGTGATCAGGTATTTCTGGTCAAGCCCTTCTAAGATTCCCAGCAATTCCCGATAAAAATGCCTGCGCTTGCGATAGTCCGCCAGACACACGCACAATGCCGTCACAAAAATGATGCCCTCCATCACCCAGATGAAATCCATCCGCGCCTTGCAGGCAAATCCTAACAGCCTTAATACGACCATGATAAACACTGTCGCTGCAACAAAGCTAATTCTGTCTTTTAGATAACTTCGAACTGTCATGCCAGAATGTACCCCTGTCCTCGTTTTGTCCGGATTATATCCTCCACTCCGAGATCAGCAAGCTTCTTTCTGACACGGTTCATATTGACCGTCAGCGTGTTATCATCGACAAATGCCTCCGAATCCCACAGATAACTGATCAGTTCATCGCGCGTCACGATCGTATTCTGATGCTTCAGCAGATAGGATAAAATACCCGCTTCATTTTTCGTAAGCTCCACGCTGTTATCCCCGACCGTCAGAACTCCACGTGCCGTGTCAAGCGTCATATTTTTATAGGTAAGTCCCTTGTCTGCGTCCATCTTTCCAAGCCGCTTGAATACCGCCTCGATATGCAGAAGCAAAATAGAAGGATTGTATGGCTTCGCAATAAAATCATCCGCACCGAAGCTCATCGAGATCACTTCGTCCATCTCTGTGTTTTTGCTTGTCACCATAATGACCGGAATATCCGATGTCTTGCGCAGTTCCCGCAACACACTCTGTCCATCTACTTCTGGAAGGTTAATATCCAGCAAAACCATATCTGCCTGCGAAGCAAGAATCTGTCCAGCTACATCGGTGAATTCTTCGACGCACTGCGCATCATACTGATTCGAAATCAGCAGATACTGCAATTCCTGCGCCAGCGCCATATCATCTTCCACAATTAAAATCCGTTTCATCTCATACTCCTCGTTCGGTGGTTTCATACATCTGCCAACTTACCTGATCCCGCCTGATCGGTTTGATGCACCCACTAACGCACCAGTCCTGCTACTGTGCCAGACGAAGCATCTCGTCGAGCGGTTTCTTCGCCTGCTCACACATTTCCTCTGGAAGGATCACTTCATCCTTCAGATCTTCGAGCTTCTCAAGTACTTTGTCCAGACTGACCTTCTTCATGTTCGGGCAGAACTGTCTGTGTCCGACAGAGAAGAATTTCTTGTCCGGGTTCTTCTGCATCAACTCATAGAACACACCCATCTCGGTGCAGATCAGGAACTTCTTGCTGTCCGATGCGGTTGCGTAATCAATGATCTGGGACGTACTTCCGATGAAGTCCGCCAGTGCCAGCGTGTCACTTGTACACTCCGGATGTGCCAGAACAAGTGCGTCCGGATGCAGTTCCTTTGCCTTCTTCACATCTTCACTGTGAATACTCTTATGTACATGGCAGAATCCATCGTTGAAGATAAAATGCTTCTCCGGTACCTGCTCCGCTATAAAATGTGCCAGATTGTAATCCGGAATAAAATAGATGTCCTTGTTCGGCAATGCCTTGACGATCTTCAGTGCATTGGATGATGTCACGCAGACATCGGAATGTGCCTTTAATTCTGCTGTTGAATTTACATAGCAGACAACTGCCACATCCGGATATTCCTTCCGCACTTCCTCGATCTTCTCCACTTCCGCCATATGTGCCATCGGGCAATCCGCTCCATCATCTGCCATATAGACATGCTTCTTCGCATTCAGAAGCTTCGCACTCTCACCCATAAAGGAGACGCCGCAAAACAAAATATTCTGTTGTTCCACTGTCGTTGCAACCTTCGCCAGATAGTACGAATCGCCGACATAATCTGCGATTTCCTGCACTTCACCATCCACATAATAATGCGCTAAGATCACAACATCTTTTTCTTTCTGTAACTCCTTGATTCTCGCTTTCGTTTGTTCGTTCATGGGAAAACTCCTTTTCTATTTTAAATCATGGTTGTATCCAAATTGTATCTTTTTTATTAAACTCCGCTTTTGTTTAAGACTTTTTTAAATCGTATCGAAATCATCCTTCGTAAACCGGTGATAGGTAATTCCAAACTGATCGTCTGTCACACAGTACAGATAAGGCTCCACATCCTTATCCGCAAAAGAGAGCACCGTTCCGAGATCCTCCTCATCGTCCTCCTCACAGACCGTCGTGCCATGTGCTTTCGCAAATGCCTGAAAATACGCCCGTACCTGCTGCATATCCTGCGTCTTAAGCACCTTCAGAAATCCCTCTAAAAATTCCGAAACAGGAATCTCAAGGTTAATATAATCACAGCCCTCCGGACTGACAAACACGCAGAACCGGTCTGCTTTCTCGGTCACTGTCACGTGTCCAAGTTCTGGTACACTTTTCTCGAAATATGCCTCTGCCTCCTGACAGATCTTCTCGGAATCCTCCTCCACTGGAAGCTTCAGATATCCGCACATCGACACCTTCGGATAATAGAGGCGCACGCCTGCATCATCCGTGCCGATCTTCGTCTGCCATTCCTTCACTGTATCAATCACATGCTTCTCTAATGTCATTGTTTCTGCCTCCTGTTCCATCAAATGCATACCAATTACACGAGTTACTATATTTTATTTTGCCTACGCCCGTATTTATGTTGTCGGTTCTTCTGCTGTACGCGGTACGTCCTTCACCAGATCCTTCACAACCTCACCGGCAATGATCAGACCTGCCACCGATGGAACAAATGCGACACTGCCCGGAATATCTCTCCGCTCGGTGCATTTGTGTTTCGCACCCGGCGGACATACACAGCGCGTCCGGCAGCTGATCGACATATCCTCGATCGGACGAATCGACTGTTCCTCCGAATACACAACCTTTAATTTCTTCACTCCGCGCTTCTTAAGTTCCCGCCGCATGACCTTCGCAAGCGGACAGACCTTCGTCTTATAGATATCTGCCACCTTGAACTGACTGCCATCTAATTTATTGCCGGCGCCCATACTGCTGATGATCGGAATGTGTTTCTCCTGTGCTTTCATCACGAGAGAGATTTTTGCAGTTACCGTATCCACTGCATCAACCATGTAGTCATAGTCTTCATACGGAAACTCATCGGCATTTTCCGGCAGGAAGAAACATTTGTGCACACGTACATCCGCTTTCGGATTGATATCCAAGATCCGTTCCTTCATAACGTCCGTTTTATATTTTCCGATTGTCTTATAGGTCGCAATAATCTGACGGTTCAGATTCGTCAGACACACCTTATCATCATCGATCAGATCAAAGGCTCCAACGCCGCTTCGTGCCAGCGCCTCACAGACATAACCACCTACACCACCGATTCCGAATACGGCGACACGGGAATTCTGTAATTTCTCCATCGCTTCTTTTCCAAGCAGCAGCTCAGTTCTTGAAAATTGTGTCAGCATCTTTTTACTCCTGTCCTGTTCCCCTTGTCTATAATTTTCGTTCTATAATATTTTATGCATATTTATTTTCGCCCCTAAGTATACTTCAATCCCTGTAAAATAGCAATGTATCTTGCCATGTTTTCCTTGCATAATTACAAATAATTTACATCCATCTTCCTCTTGACATAAGTCCGAAATCAGACTATACTAAGTATGTTTTCGGACTTACTTGAGTACGAAATCAGACATATTTTGTCGAATTGTGAGAGGAGCCTCTATGAAAGAAAAACACGAAGAAGAACAACCATATATGAGTGACAAGCTGGTTGCATTCAACCACATCTACAAAGAATATAACATCATCTACCACGACGCAGCGATGCGGCTTGGTCTCTCGAACAGCGAGTTCGACACCCTGTACGCAATCTGCGAGCTGGGGGATGGCTGTAAGCAAAGTGACATCTGCCGCACAACCTTCATCCCGAAGCAGACCGTCAACTCAGCGATCCGGTCATTACAGAAGAAGGAATATCTGACACTCGCGTCCGGAAAGGGACGGAGCATGCACATCTATCTGACCGAACAGGGATTGCAGCTCGTGCGCCGTACGATCTTCCCGATGGTAGAGATTGAGAACGAAGCATTCCCAAAACTGACGGAAAAAGAATACAAAACGATTCTGCATTTCCACGCACAGTATCTCGCAGCCCTGCGCGAAGGAATCCAGAAGCTATAACAAAATTGGAGGAATTACAACATGAAGATACAATTATCCGAACATTTTACTTATAAGAAGCTGCTGCGCTTCGTCCTGCCGTCCATCATCATGATGATCTTCACTTCCATCTACGGTATCGTCGATGGGCTGTTCGTATCGAACTATGTCGGCAAGACAGCATTCGCTGCAGTCAATCTGGTTATGCCTCTCATGATGGGTGTGTCCGCACTCGGCTTCATGGTCGGTACCGGTGGTAGCGCGATCGTGGCAAAGACACTGGGCGAAGGCGAACATAAGAAAGCAAACGAATATTTCTCGCTGCTTGTCTATGTGACTTTCATCGGCGGTGTCATCTTCAGTCTCTGCGGAATGCTGTTAGTCCGTCCGGTTGCATCCTTGCTTGGTGCAGAAGGCGCACTGCTGGATAATTGCGTGCTATATGGAAGAATCTGTTTTATCTCCATGCCAGCCTTTATGCTGCAAAACGTATTCCAGAGCTTCTTCGTTACCGCAGAGAAACCGAAGCTGGGACTTGGCGTTATCATCATCGCTGGTGTGACAAATATGGTGTTAGATTATCTGTTTATCGCAGTCTTGGGATGGGGATTGCCGGGCGCCGCGATTGCGACGGTAACCGGAGAATGCATCGGTGGATTCTTCCCGATCTTCTATTTTGCACGGAAGAATTCCAGTCTGCTGAAACTTGGAAAGACAAAATTTGACGGAGTGGTCTTGTTGAAGACATGTACAAACGGTTCTTCGGAGCTTATGACAAACCTCTCTTCCTCTCTCGTGAACTCGCTCTACAACCTGCAGCTTATGAAATACGCAGGCGAAAATGGTGTGGCTGCCTACGGCGCGATCATGTATGTAAACTTCATATTCATATCGATCTTCCTTGGATATTCGGTCGGCAGTGCACCGATTGTCAGCTACCACTACGGTGCCGGGAACCGGGATGAGCTTAAGAATATGTTCAAAAAAAGTACCAGTCTGATTGCCATCTGGGGTATCCTGCTTGTCCTGCTGGCACATGCGATTGCAGGACCTCTGACGAAAATCTTCGCCGAGGATCATGCGGCAGACGGTGCAGCTCATGGCGCCATTCTCGCTCATGGTGACGGCATTGTCTGGAATTCCAATCGTCGTAAAGGTATTTTCCATGCCAGCAAGCGGCAGCGCCACGTTCCACTCGGGCAGGTAGACTTTGCCGTCTCTCGCCTCGGCGGCGAAGAAGTTCTTGCAGCCCGCGAGGCGCGCCGCGCTGACGCTGCCCGGATGGCGGATCATCTCGTCCATCGGCGTGACCTCGCCGGTCCGGCCGTCTTCCATCACGCAGACGCTGCGGCAGTTGCGGTAACACTCATCGCGGTCGTGGCTGACCCAGAGGATGGGGCCGTTGAACGTCGCGAGCAGGTCGGCAAGCTCGATCTCAAGATTCCACTTTAAGTAGCTGTCCAGCGCGGAGAACGGCTCGTCGAGCAAAATCGCCTCCGGCTCAGAACACAAAATGCGCGCGAGCGCCACGCGCTGCTGCTGACCGCCGGAGAGCTGCGCGGGATGCTTTTTCTCCAGGCCCTCGAGGCGGAACATGCGAATTTTTTCCGCCAGAACACGGCGCTTTTCCGCCTTATCTCCGCTGCGGATGCCGCAGAGGATATTCTGCTCCACGCTCATGTTCGGGAACAGCGCGTACTGCTGGAAAAGATATCCGACCCTGCGCTGCTGAGGCGGCAGATTGATCTTCTTTTCGCTGTCAAACAGCACGCGGCCGCCGAGCACGATGCGCCCGCGGTCGGGCGTCACGATGCCTGCGATGCACTTTAATGTCATGCTCTTGCCGCAGCCCGAGGCACCGAGCAGCGCCATCGTCTCGTCCGGCGCTTCAAACTGTGAGCGCAGATGAAACGCGCCAAGCTTTTTTTCAATATCGACAGACAAACTCATCTTCTCGCCCTCCTCGCCTTGCTCGCATCCGTGAGGAAGTCACGCCGCTCGAGCATGTTGACCGCCAGCAGCACGACGGCGGAGATCGCAATATTGACCAAGACCCACTTCGTCGCCAGCACATCGTTGTTCGTCTGCCAGAGCTGATAGACCGTGGTGGAGATCGTCGCGGTCTTGCCGGGCGTGTAGCCCGCGATCATGCTCGTCGCGCCGTATTCGCCAAGTGCTCTGGCAAAGGCCAGCACTGTGCCGGCCAGCACGCCCTGACGGCAGTACGGCATGCGGATACGCCAGAAAATGTAGGTATTCGACAGGCCCAGCGTCTGTCCAGAATAGGCCAGCGTCTCGTCAAAAGACTCGAACGCGCCGCGCACCGTGCGGTACATCAGCGGGAAGATGACGACCACCGTGGCAAAGATGGCCGACCACCAGGTCATGACCATCTTGACGCCGAACGTTTCGAGCACCCACGCGCCGATGACGCGCTTGGGGCCGAACACGCGCAGCAGCAGATAGCCCACGACCGTCGGCGGCAGCACGAGCGGCAGCGTCAGAAGCACATCGAGCACACCTTTGACCAGGCGCGGAAGCTTTGCGATATAATAGGCGGCAAAAATGCCGGCAAAGAAAATAATGACCGTGGAGATCGCCGCAATGCGCAGCGAGTTCCATAAGGGGTACCAATCCATAGAGCACCTGCCTTTTGCCGCCAGCGGCGGCAGATTTGCAAAGGGGACCATTCTTAGCGTAAGAATGGCCCCCTTTGTATCCCCCAAGAAGCGCAAGGGGCTGTTACACCGTCGCGGCATTACGATTCCCGCGCCTCTTTGGGCGCGCCAATCGTGCCGCTTCCTCGAAACCGGCTCGCTTCATC
>ENA-OPCW01001367-OPCW01001367.1-human-gut-metagenome-genome-assembly--contig:-NODE-1367-length-12341-cov-3.165636_pt1 | contig 12341 bp, 11 predicted proteins | sample MGYA00241258_ERZ501496 | MGnify/ENA primary metagenome ERZ501496 (study PRJEB25962, sample SAMEA2042660) | human gut metagenome | biome: human gut; feature: human-associated habitat; material: faeces...
TTCATATGAGCACCTCCAATTAAAAACCATGCTTATTTATTATACATCAAAACACACTTGTTTGTCAACTTTTTTTGCTTTTTTTATTTTTGTGAGTACATATCATCTATACTTATTAAGTTATTATAGCTAATTTTATATCCACTAGAAACTTTTTTTACTGTGCTATTGTATAATTTTCCTTCCATTGTAATGTATAATTCACTTAAGTTAAAAGATTCATCTAAACTATTTTCTACTAAATGTGTAGTATAGTTTGTAATACGTTTATTTTCTTTTTCAGTAGATTCAATTAAACGATTTTCAATAGAACTCATAAAACCATATAAAGAATATAACACTACATAATTCGAGAATTTTTTGTCTTTTGATTCAATTTTTCCACACACTGTCATTCGTATTTCTGAAATTTCAGGTGTAAGTTGTAATTTTTCACTATTAGGTTGTTCTAATCGTTTGATGTTTTTTTCAGTTATTTCTGATTCTCTTTTGCTTCCAGTGCCTTGTCAACACCCATAGCAATGTCTGTGGACTGCTCATCGATTGCTGTGATAACTGCACATGTTTCTGCATCAAAACCGTATTTTCCACGTGTATAGCCGATTTCTCTTACGGTATCTCTTACGATTTTCTGGATGTCAACATAAGCACTTGTTGTGATCTCACCCATTACAAGTACAAGACCTGTTGTAATAGCTGTTTCACAAGCTACACGGCTCATTGGATCCTGTCTCATAAGTTCATCTAAAATCGCATCTGAAATCTGATCACAGATTTTATCCGGATGTCCTTCTGTTACTGATTCTGAAGTAAATAATCTCTTCTCCATTTTTTCTCCTCTCTGAAAATAAGCTTTCGCATTTGCAATTTACGAACTAATATTTAAACTCGTAAAAATTATGAATAATCTATTGTTAACTACAAGCAAAAATTAAGTCCACTGTTTTACAGCGGACTTGAAATCAAGGTATTCAAATCCTCTTATTGATCAATATTGCATTGCTCCGGTGGGCACCTTCCATCATAATCGGGGGTTGCCGTGGCATCACAGATCCTTGTATCTCCGCCAACTCTTAATAAGAGAAATATTATTTTTCTTGACAGTTATAACATTAAACAACATATATGTCAATAGATAATATTTTCTGATAGTAAAAGAACCACACCTTCCGGCGTGGTTCCTTACGTAATAAAACAAAATTCATAAAAACAGTTTATTTCTTAGTTTTAACTGACTTTTTAACCCATTTACTATAAATAGCATTTCCTGCATAGTTAGTCTTTGTAGCTCTAACTCTTACATAGTACTTTTTACCTTTCTTAAGGTTCTTAATTGTGTATGTAGTCTTCTTTGCAGTTTTTACTGTGCTCTTCTTAAAGTTCTTCTTTAATGAATATTCAACTTCATATTTCTTAATGCCTTTTACTTTCTTGAACTTTAATGTAACTGTAGCTTTCTTAGCATTCTTCTTAACTTTGTTAGCCTTTAAAGATTTAATCTTTGTAGATTTTACTGTGTTAAGTTTCTTAATTGTAGCCTTAACTGAAGCTTCTGTAACACCAGCCTTAGTTGTAGCAAACATATTAACCTTTCCTGTTAAAGGAATGCTAAATGTTGCTGCATTTGGATTTGAAGCCTCCTTAACTCCGTTAGTGCTTACGATAGCATTAGGGAACTGTACTGTTATGCTTGTCTGAATATCTTCTTCCTTAAGTTCAACTCCCATTTCCTTGTATGCAGCAAAAATGTCCACATCTTCTGCATCTAATAATTTCATTATGTCACCGTTCATATAGAATGTATCTGTAGTAACATATGTATCAAATCCCTCTACTCCAAATTCTTTCTGTAAATCACCCTTTTTAATATTCTGTGAATAGTCAATTACATAATAATCTTTTCCATTCTCAGTAACAGTTTTTACATCTATACCTTCATCTTTTAATTTTGGTAGCATTAATGTAATCAAAGCTGTTACTTCAGCTTCTGATACAGTCTGTCCCTGTGACTTCATCATCTTAATGTAGGCCTGAATAGCTGCCTGTTTGTCAACTTTAATGTTTGTAGTCATCCTAGCACTTCCGTCGCTGTTAATAACTACTGTTGACTTCTGTGTGACACACCCTGTTAATGCTAATGCTAAAACAAGCATAATAGCTACTACCTTAGTTTTAATTGTTTTCATCTTTTTATCCTCCTTAAATTGAAAAAATGGTGTCCGTTTTATTACCCTGACGCCATTTTATCACATTTAATATATAATTACATTAAAATTCAAAATATTCTTTAAAATATTTTTATACGATAATACATCGCTCTCAATACACTTTAAACACCGATATACGATGGTATATCATCAATAACATTACACCGATTATTTTTCTTCATTACGGAATTGAACAGGTGTCATTCCATATTTCTTTTTAAATAATCTTGTAAAATGTTCCACATTTTGATATCCAACCTTTTCAGCAATAGATTCAACTGTCATATTGCCACCCTTTAATAAAGTTCTTGCTTTCTTCATACGAACATTCTTAACTAATTCACCGAAAGTTTTTCCGGATTTTTCCTTTATATATTTTGACAAATAAGGCTTTGAAAGATGGAACTGTTCTTCTAACTCATCTAATGTTACTGTAAGATAATTAGTATTAATATAATTCAAAATCTCAGTTAATCGTTCATCCTGAAACTTTTTTTCACCTGATGCTGCAACCAATTGGTTAACAGCAACTGTAAGTGCATAAATAGATGACTTTATTATATCTTCATCGATACCAACGCCCCAATACATCTTACCATTACAGCTTATTCCCACATAAGAAACAGCCTTAGATGATGAACCTCTTGATAATGAATGCTCTTCGTATACTGATAATTCATAACTAATATCAAAATACTGTTTAAATGCATTACTTACCGCATCAAGTCTACCATTACCTGTACTCTTAACAACTCTTGTTCCTTCATTCTGTGCAATTGTTACTTCTGCAACAATTCCATTCCTCTGAACATAATGTGTTTCAGGAACACTAAATACGCTATTATCATTAATATATTTATCTTCAAAAATCTGATAAACCCAAGCAGGTGATAATTCCTTATGTTCCTTATCTGAAACATCTTTAACTGAATATCCAACTTCTTCTCTCATCTTTTCAGGTAAGGATAAACCATAGCTCTGTTTTAAGATATAGCTTACGCCACCTTTTCCTGACTGGCTATTAATTCTGATAACGTCAGAATCATATGTTCTTCCTACATCTACAGGATCAATTGGTAAATATGGAACTGTCCATGTTTCGTCTTTGCTTTCTGCTCTGCAAGCCATTCCCTTTGAAATAGCATCCTGATGTGAACCTGAAAATGCTGTAAATACCAAATCGCCTGCATATGGCTGACGTGGTCCAACTTTCATTCTTGTAACACGTTCATACATTTCACAGATTTCCGGCATATTGCTAAAATCAAGATGTGGATCAACACCGTGTGAAATCATATTCATAGCCAAAGTAACTATATCAACATTACCTGTTCTTTCACCATTTCCAAATAAAGTACCTTCAATTCTGTCTGCTCCTGCCAAAACACTTAATTCTGCAGTTGCAACACCACAACCTCTATCATTGTGAGGATGAACTGAAATAGTTACCGCATCACGATATTTTAAATTCTTATGCATATATTCAATCTGAGTTGCAAAAACATGTGGCATGGCATTTTCAACTGTTGCAGGTAAGTTAATAATAACCTTGTTATCCTGTGTTGGTTTCCAAACGTCAAGCACTGCATTACAAACTTCCAATGCATAATCCATTTCTGTGCCTGAAAAACTTTCAGGGCTATATTCAAATGAAAAGTTTCCTTCTACTTCATTAGCAAGTTTCTGTAATAATTCTGCTCCGTCAACAGCAATCTTCTTTATTTCATCTTTACTCTTTTTAAATACCTGTTCACGCTGTGCCACGGATGTTGAGTTATATAAGTGAATAACTGCGTGCTTTGCACCTTTTACTGCTTCAAAAGTTCTCTTAATAATATGTTCTCTTGCCTGTGTTAAAACCTGAACAGTAACATCATCGGGAATCATGTCACGTTCAATTAGGGCTCTCATAAAATTATATTCTGTTTCTGATGCTGCAGGGAAACCTACTTCAATCTCTTTAAAGCCAATCTTAACTAACATCCGGAAAAACTCTAATTTTTCATCTAAACTCATTGGCTCTATAAGTGCCTGGTTTCCGTCTCTTAAGTCTACACTACACCAAATAGGTGCTTTATCTATATATTCTTTCTTAACCCAATCATATGTTGGTGTAGGTGGCATAAAATACTGTCTTTTATACTTTCCAAAATTCATCTTAAAATCTCCTTTTCAATCAATTAAATAATATATTTTTAGTTTCCTTATGTCAAGATTTGGTAGGTTCTTAATATACTAAATAGTTCGCTTGCTAACTTTCTCGCCAGTCAGAACGAAAAAAAACCTGCACTTCCAATTAGGAAATGCAGGGACGTATTCTCTACCTACGCGGTACCACTCTGCTTCATGTTATACATGCTCTCTAAGGATGCCTTTGACATCCGCTCCCTTTAACGGTGGAATCCGTCCAAGCCTACTCTTGAAATAATAAGATTATTTAGTCAGTCCTACTATCCAAACCATTCAGCCGGCAGCTCCAAGGTGAGTTCATTGCATCGCTTCTGCTGTCTTACACCTCCCGACAGCTCTCTGTTAACCACTTAACAACTACTATTCCTTTTCAAAGCCTTTTTATTTTTAGGATGGTCTAATATTAACATACGCAAATTTGTTTGTGTAGTGACAATTTTAATCAGTTTTATTGATTATTTTTAATCAAGTAATCATCCAACCTTTAATTTAAACTTGCGCTCTTCTTTTTCAGAATCTACTTTTGCAATAATTGCTCCAAGACCTGAAAGCTTCTCTTCGAATCTTTCGTAACCTCTCTGGATATAAACAATGTCATCTACTACTGTAAATCCGTTAGCTGCCATGCCTGCAATAACAAGTGCTGCTCCTGCTCTAAGGTCTGGCGCTGCAACCTGCGCCCCTGCAAGACTTCCAACACCTGTAATAAATGCTGTATTGCCTTCTACCTTCATTATTGCACCCATACGTGTCAATTCATCTACATATTTAAATCTGTTTTCAAAAATACTTTCTGTTACTGTACTGCTACCGTTGGCCATTGTAAGAACAACTGCCATCTGTGGTTGCATATCTGTAGGAAATCCCGGATAAGGCAAAGTCTTAATCTTTGCACTTCTAATGAAATCTCCTGCCTTAACGCGTACTGCGTCATCATATTCTATAACTGTGCATCCCATTTCAATAAGCTTAGCTGAAATACACTCTAAATGTTTAGGAATAACATTCTTAATCAAAACTTCCCCACCTGTAGCTGCTGCAGCACACATAAATGTACCTGCCTCAATCTGGTCAGGAATAGTTGAATATACTGTTCCGTGAAGTTCACGAACACCTTCAATTCTAATCTTGTCAGTTCCGGCACCTCTTACATTAGCTCCCATACTGTTAAGCATATTGGCAATATCTACTACATGAGGTTCCTTAGCCGCATTCTCAATTACTGTCTTTCCTTCTGCCCTAACTGCTGCAAGCATAACATTAATTGTTGCTCCAACAGAAGATGTGTCAAAAAAGATATGGTTTCCAACTAAACGTTCCGCCTGAGCATTAACCATACCATGATCAGTAATAACATCTGCTCCCAAAGCTCTAAATCCCTTAAGATGCAAGTCAATAGGTCTGCTACCGATTGCGCATCCACCCGGAAGAGCAACCTCTGCCTTGTTAAACTTGCCCAAAAGAGCACCAAGCAGATAATATGAAGCTCTAATCTTTCTCATTTGCTCATATTCTACTACATGTGTTCTAATTGTTTTTCCGTTAATTGTTACTGTATGTCTATCTATTCTATTAACTGTTGCTCCAATGTTTGCAATAGCATCTATCAACTGATTAATATCACTAACATCAGGCAAATTCTCTATTGTCACGTCTTCATCTGTCATTATTGCTGCAGCAAGTAATCCTAATGCAGCATTCTTTGCTCCGCCTATTTCAACTTCGCCATTAAGTGCTACTCCACCTTTTATTACAAAACGTTCCATTCTTTACTCCCGGTATATATGTATATTTTATATCAAACAGGGATTGGTCACAATTAAGCCCTCTCCCACCAATAATTATCTTTGTATATCTACACAATTATAGCACAATATCTATCTTTGTAAACATAATAAAAGCACAATATATATAAATTTCAGCGATTTTTTTGGTCAATTTTTATAAATTGTGCTTTACTATATTATTACATTATGATAATTTTCAAAATGTGTTACCTGTTACTAACATACTCAATAGGATTAACCCTTTTTCCATCCTTTACAACTTCAAAGTGAAGATGTGGTCCAGTGCTAAACCCTGTGGAACCGCTAAGTGCTATGACCTGACTTTGTTCAACTTTTTCTCCCTTTGAAACTTTCACTTCCGAAAGGTGGGCATATCTGGTTTTGAACCCGTTATTATGATTAATCAAAATATTATAACCATAACTTTCACTAAAATAAGCCAATTCAACCACGCCCTCTGCTGCCGCTCTCACCTTTGTGCCTGTATTAACAGCCCAATCGTGTCCATTATGACTTGCAGTTCTTGAAATTGTATCTCCAAAACCTGATGTGGTAATTCCACCCTTTACCGGTTTTTTCAAGACGAAATTATTAACATTTATATTTTTCTTGTTAATAACTTTTGTTTTGCTATTAACATTTATATTTTCTATGTTAATAGCTTTATGATTTCCTTTTAATGTTAGAACCTTTGCTGTACTCTCTTTCTCCCGGTAGTCATTATTTTTTGCAATAAATCCATATGCATATATTTCAACTGCCAATTGGTAAAAAGTCAAAATCATAATCATAGTCACCATAAATACTGCTATGCAGACGAAAGCGCTTTTATGTGATTTTTTATTAATAAACATTATTTTATCCCCCTAAAAATAAATGTTCTATTCTTTTAGCTAATATCCGTATGTATTTTTTGTTTTAGCAAATTATATAATTTGTTCTAAAATCCCCTCTGACGTAATTTTGTTACAACCTTATCAACTGTTTTTTCAACAGAACAATGATTTTCGCTAATCACAATATCAGCATATTTTTCATATAAAGGACATCTTTCATCATAAAGGTCCTTTAATGTCTGTCCTTCCTTTAAAACCACCCCACGCTGCTTAAGATTTCCTAATCTTCTCTCTAAAGAGTATAGGTCTAATTTTAAATAAACTATTGTTGCTATTTCTGATAAATGTTCCATTGCCTCTGTGCAGTAAACAACGCTTCCTCCTGTGGAAATTACTGCCTTCTCAGGATTCAATGACTTGTTCACGTCATTTTCTACCTGAACAAAGCCCTCTGTTCCACGCTCAGCTATGATTTCTTTCAAAAGTTTGCCGTACTGCTCCTGAATTACAAGGTCAGCATCTATAAACTGATATCCCAGTATTTTTGCAATTATTACTCCTATTGTGCTTTTTCCTACTCCCGGCATACCTATTAATACAATGTTTTTTTTCATTTCAGTCTCCTTTTGTTGTCAAAATTGCTACCATCTTCCATTGCCAAATTGTTTGTTTTTTCTGTTTGTATCTTTTATTTTATAATCTTACTTAAATTTTTTGCTTTTGTTTTTTGTTATTCTTCATAATATTTTTTGTTTTTCATGTCTACTGTTTGCTCAGCTAACAGGCTTGCTCTTTTTATTTTGTCCTCGCCGTATTTGTTTTTGATGGCATCTAGTGCCTTGTCCAGTTTTTTCATTTTTTCTCTGGATATGTTGGTTGTGGCGTTTTGTTGTTTTTTTGTGGTTTGCGCCATTATGTCCATTATGGACATTTGTTCTAAGGCTCCCTGTTCTTCTAAGTTGGCGGTTCGTATTCCAAGCAGGCGCACGCTTTTGTTTCCGTCTTTTTCCCAAAGTTCTCTAAAAAGTTCTTTTGAGAGCTGGTATATTTCTGTGCCTGAGTCTGTGCATCTATCAAGTGTTGTCTGCCTTGATGCTTTTATGAAGTCGTTATATTTCACTTCTACAGCTACTGTTTTTGCCATTTGTTTTCCTTTTCGAAGTCTACCAGCTACTTTTTCTGACAGTTGAAGTAAGATTTTTTCTATTTCTTCCATATTATCAAGGTCATATGGCAATGTGATGGAGTTGCCCACTCCTTTTAGTTCTTCACGCTTGGTATTTACCACACTTTTATCTATTCCATTGGCGTATTCCCAAAGTATTTTTCCATGCTTTTTCAGGTGCGCCTCCAAAATATATTCAGGGCTTGTTGCCAGTTGGCCAATATTGTATATTCCAAGTTTGTGCAACGTGTTTACACTTGATTTACCTGCCATATAGAGTTCTTCAACAGGTAGTTGCCACATTTTTTCTTTTATTTCTCTTCTATATAATGTATGAACTTTGTCAGGCTTAGTAAAATCTGATGCCATTTTTGCCAAAACTTTCACATCGGATATTCCTACGTTTACGGTGAAGCCAAGTTTCTCTTTTACTGTGTCTTTTATTTTGTACGCACATGCTAATGGCGATGGATACTCGTTTTGTATTCCCGAAAAATCCATATAGCACTCATCCACGCTTACCTGCTCAATGTCAGGTGTAAATGTTCTAAGCAAATTCATTAGTTTATGGCTTTGTTCATTGTAATAACCGTGCTCCGGCGGAACAATCAGTATGTTAGGGCACTTTTGCAACGCATTGGCTATAGGCTCACCTGTAACTATTCCAAACTTTTTTGCGGAGATGGATTTTGCCAAAACTATTCCGTGTCGCTTTTCCCTGTCACCGCCTATGATGGCAGGAATATTTCGTATGTCGATTTTCTTTTCATCTTTTGTTGCTTCTTTAAGCAACTTTACTGCTGTCCAACTTAAATAAGCTGAATTTACATCAATATGAAATATTATTCCCATATATTGCCATCCTTAAACAGTTATTTTGATTAAATTATTTTTCATTCTTGCTTGGCAAATTAATTTCTCTTTATCTGTCAAACTAATCTTTAGACATTTTTGAATATTTATTTGTTTTTTCTGTATCTCTTTTTTGCTGCTTTTTTCTTAATTACAGAATATCCAAACTTGCCTATTTTTTTACCAAGACCATAATACCAGCCGTGAGAATATACAATCGGCTTTGCCTTTTCAAGACTAAATGTTCCATTTTCGTCCATATATTTTTTGTCCGCGTGTACGCAAAGTACTTTCGCCACAAACATATCGTGACTGCCACATGGAACAACATCTGTTACCCGGCATTCAATGTTTACAGGACTTTCCTTAATCAAAGGTGCCTTAACATATTTTGCAGGTTCTTTTGTTAATGATGCATTCTTAAACTTGTCCTCATCCTTACCTGACTTTACTCCACAATAATCTGTGGCATATGCCAATTCTTCTGTTGTCAGATTGATTACAAATTCCCCTGTTTCTTTTATCATATGATGTGAGTATCTTGAAGGTCTTACTGAAACGTAAACCATTGCCGGGTCTGAGCATACCGTTCCTGTCCACGCAACTGTCAACACATTATCATTTCCCTCATCATCTGCCACCGTAACCAAAACAGATGGAAGGGGATATAACATATTTCCCGGTCTCCAAATTTCTTTTGACATAGTTTCCTCCATTATTTCCTTGAATCATTTTTTATTTTGTCTTCAATTTTTTTGTTTAAATTTTTATTTGATTTTTCCTTCAAATTATTTTCTTTTTTGTTTTTCACTTAATTTAACATTCTTAATTTTAAGATTTCCATTGTCCATACTGTACGTAATCTTCAATGTTGCCTTACAACTTCCTGAATATTTATACACATAACTTGTATATGTTGCAATGTCAGTTGTACATGTGTAGTCATAGTTGTATGTAGATGTTACCTGAAAATCTTTACTTTTACTGTGGTATTTTATTGTACTATTCAAATCCTTAATTTTAAAATCAGATACCTTGTACTTGTCTATGTTCTTCTTATCCGACCAATAAAGACCTGACATTGTTTCTTCTACTGTTTTTGATACGGATTTTTGAAGCTTTTTGTCATCTGCAAATGCCATAAGTTTTTTATCGCTTTTGCTTCTGTTTCTTGCGGCACTATAATATTTATTCATAAAATCCGTAACGCTGTTTGTTATTTTTGAAGTGTACCGGTCATTTGCTGTGTACCAACTCTTTGTCAAATCCACTTCCATATCTTTTTTTATAACATTTGCAAGTGTATTTTTTGCACAATATTCATTCTCACATGTTATTTTATAATTTCCATTTAAAATAGCCTTAAAATTATATATTTGAATATTATTTTCTGTTGTAATATTTGCGTCTTTATCTGTAATTTCAATTCCTGCAATTGTAAGCTTGTCTCCCTGTGGAATCTTTATTGTAAGATTTTTAACTAGCATTTTTTCAATATCTACCTTGTAGTCAGGCTTTAACTTAGGCAGATGCATCTTCTTATTTAAATAAATATTCATATTCTGAGAGCTATCCGTCTCATCATCTGTGCATTCAATCGTTACCACATATTGTCCGTCTTCTTTTCTAGGATCGTTAATCTTGTAAGAATCTATTGTCATTGATTCTCTTGTTTTCTGCATTATTTCCTTGTATCTGTCCTTGCTAATATAGTAGCCGTCTTTCTTGTCCAAAAGATTGTACATTGTGTCATAATCCTGTTGCATAAAAGCTCTAAAATATGTAACCGCCTGCTCCGTCGGATTGGAAACGTGTTTAACGTAGGCTGCAAAAGCTCCTATTCCCATACACACTGCAATAAAAAACAGTATGCTTATAAGTCCGAAAATTCTGCTTTTATATATTTTTTTTAATATTTGTTCCATTTTAATCCCCTAATTATTCTGCTATAATTTTTACTATATTAAATGTTACCCATTATCCTTGATTTTTGCAAGGCTTTTATGTATCATTTATTTATTATAGACGAGGTGTAAAATGGATAAAAAAATATTATTTAATGAAGCTCTTACTTCATTGGTAGACTTTGCTGCTGCCAATGCTAACCATGTAACAATGGATGATGTAAAATTATATTTTAAAGATTTAATTGATGATGATAGCCAGTATCAGTTTATTTACGACTATCTTGCCCTTAATAAAGTTGAGGTTGAGGGATTTACTCCACCAGCCAATAATCCTTTGGCTGATGACGCTCCTGAAACTTCGGCCGATGAAACTATTTCTGAAACTGTTTCTGTTTCTAACCATGTTGAATCAGAAGAAGAATTATCTTTTATTAAGATGTATATGGAAGAAATGGAAGCCCTTCCTAATCTTTCAAAAGATGAAGAGGCTGATTTAATTGACAAGCTTTTAGCCGGTGATACTTCCGTTTCATCTAAGATTGTTGAAGCTAATCTTTCTTTAGTTGCAAAAATTGCTGAAAGTCATCGTGGAAAAGGCGTTAACTTTGGAGACTTAATTCAAGAGGGTAATGTTGGTTTAATGCTTGCAGTTTCTGATTACACAGAATCTGTTGGCGATTTCCATTCATTTATTTCAGGTAGAATTGAAGATGCAATTAAGAATACTGTTAATGTTCAGATTAACTCAGACAGAATTGGGCAGCATCTTGCTGACAAACTTAACAGACTTGACGAAGTTACTAAGAATTTAAGTGAGAAACTTGGTCGTGTACCTGAATTAGACGAACTTGCCAAAGCTATGAACATTTCAAAAGATGAAGCTTCTATATTGCTAAAGACTTCTCTTGATACATTGTCAGTTAACGAAGACACACAGATTACTGACGGTTCTGAGGCTAATGGTGCTTCTGATGGAATATCAACTGAAGAAGCATTTGCAAGACCTGAAAAAGATCCGTTGGAGTGGAGAGTTAATAAGAAATAAAGTATGTAATTCCAATAATAAAAGCAAGAATACTAGGTTCCGCTTCTGCCATAAGCTAAATGCTACTTGTATTCTTGCTTTTTTATACATTTCATTAGTTTTTAACCATTTACTTTTCTGCCCATTTCCACATTTTATCCCAAGGATCTTTTGTTCCTAACGCCAAAATCCATTCGGTAATAACATAGTAACATAAATAAATTGGAAAAATTGTGATTTTCTTTAATGTAATCTTCATACTGTACCTCCATTTTTTACCTTCTATACACATTTGTATATTTTCTAATCTTATCTACTACTTTGTCTGTCAACTTATCCTTCGTAACACGCCATTTCCAGTTATCACCTAAGG
>ENA-OPCW01001372-OPCW01001372.1-human-gut-metagenome-genome-assembly--contig:-NODE-1372-length-12306-cov-9.494327_pt1 | contig 12306 bp, 7 predicted proteins | sample MGYA00241258_ERZ501496 | MGnify/ENA primary metagenome ERZ501496 (study PRJEB25962, sample SAMEA2042660) | human gut metagenome | biome: human gut; feature: human-associated habitat; material: faeces...
GAGAATTGCCCGAACGGATACCGCAGCCAGCTGATCGCCGCCGGTGAGGAGAGCTGGGGGCCGCTGACGCTGTACGCCTACGACGCGGTGACGGGCAAAAACGCGCGGGAGGCCTTTGCCCCGTTGGTGGAGGACTGGCAGGTGACGGCATCGGCGCAGGAGGGCGACGCCTGCCGCATCGTGATGGAGGACGCCGATTACAGCGCCGGCGGCGCCATGTACGCCCGGGAGCATATCGCCACCAGCCTGTGCGGGCGCAATGAGATCATCTGGACGCTGCACATGCGCAATGGCGACACCGTCACGCTGACGCAGGTGGAGGAGTACGGGGAAAGACCGGCGGTGGACTACCGCTGGGAGAACGAGGACATGACCGCTCCGGCGGCGCTGCAGGCGCTGCTGGATCGGGCGGCGGAGGAGACGGAGCCGGAGGACGTGGTGACGGTGTATCTGCCCGCTGTGACCTACGACCAGCCGCTGCATGTGCGCCGGGATATGAACCTGATCGGGGACGACACCGTTATCGCCGGAGGGCTGGTGGTGGAGCCGCTGGCCTATGGGGACGACAAAGAGGTCTGCGTCAACGTGAGGGACGTGACATTCACCGGTGACGGCGGCGTGGGCTTGCAGGTCATGGGCCCCACATGGGTGCGGGGCTGCCGCTTTACCGGCTGGGACGTGGCGGCGCAGGCGCTGGACGGCGGGTGGATCTGCTCGCAGGAGAACACCTACGACAGCAACGGCGTGGCGCTGGAGCTGGACAGCGGCTCAGCCATGCTGTGCGGCAGCAACATGAACAACAGCCGGTTCCTGCGGAACGGCGTGGCCATCCGCGTGAAGCGGCTGCCGGTGGAGTGGATGACGCTGGAGCTGTACGATTGCAGCTTTTACGGCAACACCGTGGATCTGGACGACCCGCAGGGACTGGTCGTCCGGAGGTAGGAGAAAAACGCCGCGGCTTCCTGTTGCCCGGCGTACAGGAAACGGTGTTGCACTTTTGCCGTATATTACGGGTCACAGGGGGAAAAGCGGGATCGAGGGCACAGCATGACGAAAAGAAACAGAATACGCCGGTCGTTGGGATGGAAAGCCGCCGGAGGATGGATTTTATTACGTCTACAACACGAATCAAAGCGCGGGTGCGCTGTCGTTGGGAGAGTTTCAGGCCTATACATACGATGGCTTCAGAAAGCTGAAGGCCAAGCTGCTGACAGGAGAGGATATTGCACCGGTGCGCGAGCAGAACCGCGAAGCACAGGGGCTGTATGCCATGGCCTCTATCCGGGACGAGGCCGGGCGAAGCCACGGATATATGACGGTGGTGCTGTCCGACGATACAGGCCGAACGGGATTTTCTGACCCATATTATCTGCGTCCTGCTGCTTATTACGGCAGTCCTGGCGGTTCTGTCCATCCTGACGGCGCAGCATATCCTCATCAAGCCGGTGAACCAGCTGACGGATGCGGCGGAGAGCTTTGTGCAGCGGCGCAGGGAGACTGCGCCGGACGAGTGTATCGCGCCGGAGGCCTCCGGCGGGGACAACCGCTTTTATGGGACAGAGCGAATGCTGGCGGCTCTGAATGCCTGCGGTGAAGCGATGCCGCAGGAGCTGCTGGCCGCGGTTCAGACGGATGTTGATTGTGCTCGGTATGTATTACCCCAAGAAGAGAAGCGTAAGGTAAAACTATAGGAAATGACCGCATATTCATCATAGTCACTAAAGACAAAAGATGCAGGGACGAGTGCTGATAGCTCTCGGCCCTGCGTCTTTTGTTTCATGGTCTGGCTTCGGTATAGTTCATGGCGAATATATGCAAGCGTTGTCTTAGGCAAATTACATAACATACACTTCTTGCCTGCAAACAGTGTTCGCAGCGCAAAAGGCGTTGGCACTTTTTTGTTTCCGCAACCGGTGTGTGCGCTGAAATGTCCACTCGCAGCGAAGGCCTTTTCTATTTGTAGATCGCATCAGACACGGTGAAAGCCCTCTTACCTTGACGCCGTGCAATGCGGATAGTCCCGCAGCCGTCCGGTGTACAGCCGGGTGTGGGGCAGCTTCAGAAAGTGGATGGGCTGGACGACACGGGCGCGCAGCTCACCCGCGCCGCGCACCTCTGCGTGCAGCAGCATATCCTCCACAAATTCCGAGCAGTAGTAGCGGTTCGACCGCTTCCAGAGGATGTGGAAATACGCCAGGAGCAGGCCGCCCAAATTATAGGAAAACTGCTCCCGCCGCGCCCACATGGCCTCCAGCGTCGCCTCCAGCGCCGCGTACCGCTCCTCGGTGATCTCCACCGCAAGGATGACGGCGGTGGTGTCGGAGAAGCGGCGGAACGTTCCCGCGTGGGGGGGATTCGATGACAAATCCGCCCCAAAAGGGGTTGTAGGGGTGTCTGCGTCCGAAGGAATACATCCTCGTCAGGTCTCGGGACAGGCTGAGGGAGGCATGGTTATACTCCGCGCCGGTGATCCGCTTCAGAATACGGGACAGCATCGTACCCGTCTGTGTGATGACGATAAAAATCTGCTTGTGCGTTCCGTTCATAAGGCTCCTTCGCATGTTGGACGGCCTGTGCGCCGCCGCGATGTGTGGGTCATTTGCGGCTCTTTCCGACGGCTCTCCCGGCAGAAAGGTGCGTCTATCTTATCAATCACAGCCATGGATGTCAAGGCGGCTCTATGTCAAGGCCGCCTTGAAAAGTGTCGGCATACCGACTTTGTGACAGTTTTGTGACACTTTCCCCGCACTTTTGCGGGGGAAGTCAAAGGCTTCTTCTGATATGATACAGACAAGGTTGATACACGACCTGAATACTTCAAAGAAGGAGCGTAATATACCATGAAAAAGAAAACAGTTTGGAGCCTTTTACTGGCACTGGCAATGACGGTAACGGCCATCGGAGCATCGACTGCGGCATTTGCCGCTGCGCCCAATCAGGCAGAGCCGCAGACCCTCATCGCTACCGAAAACGAGGATGCCATCTGGGATCAGATCGAGGCACTGGAGGAAAAAAGTGATGCCGTATTCCAGAGAAATGAAGCACTGTGGGACAAGGTAGACGAGGCCTGCAATGCCCTGCCTGATGACTACGATTTCGAGAACTTTGATGAGGCGGCGTTCATCCGCGGCATGACTGCGCTGACGGAGGCAGAGAAGGAAACCCTTCTGAATGACATCAAGGAGCTGAACGAGCTGGACGCCCAGATGGAGAAGCTGTATGGGCAGCTGCCTGCCTGCGACAATATGCCGCTTTACGAGAAGGCACTGGAAAAGGCCGATCCCAAGGTGCTGGACGAGATCGACACTCTGGAGCAGGAGTATGACCGCCTCTGCGAGAAGAACGCCGATCTGTGGGACAAGGTAGATGAAGCGTACTTCAATCTGCCGGATGACTATGACTTCGACAACTATGACGAGGCCGCCTTCATCCGCAGCCTGAGCTTCCTGACCGACGCGGAAAAGGACGCGCTGATCGCCGACTACAACCGTCTGGTAGAGCTTGATAACCAGCTGTGCAAGCTGTACGACACCATTTGGGGCAATACCGGCTGCGAAAGCGGCATCTGCCCCTTTTGACGGCAAAGAGTTTTTCTGATATGATTAACTAAATACGACGCCGATGCTGCGCCTGTGCGCAGCATTTGGCGCTGCTTTCAAGGAGGTCTCCATGGGACATTCCATCTATTTGGCGGACGATGAAAAGAGCATCCGGGAACTGCTCCATAGCTTCCTCGCAAGCGACGGATATACCGTGCGCTCCTTTGAAAACGGCGACGCGCTGCTGGAGGCATTCCGTCAGGAGCCTGCGGAGCTGGTCATACTGGATATTATGATGCCCGGCACGGACGGCCTTACCGTGTGCCGGGAGCTTCGCTCTGTTTCCGATATCCCCATTATCCTGCTTACGGCCAAGGACAGCGAGCTGGACTACGTTATGGGTATCAGTCAGGGCAGTGACGATTACCTCACCAAGCCCTTTCGCCCCACCATACTGCTCATGAAGGTGAGAGCCCTGCTGCGCCGGGTGGAGATGGACAGGGGGAAACCAGCGGCGGCAGTAGATGAATTGCGCTATGGAGATCTCCGCTATTCCGCCACGGAAAATGCCGTCCTTTGCGGGAATACACCTGTTGCACTGACCCAAACCGAGCTGCGGCTGCTCAGCTATATGCTGAAGCAGCCGGAGAAAGCCTATTCCCGTGAGGAGCTGCTTAACGCAGTATGGGGCTTCGACTCGGAGGTGGAGACCCGCGTGACCGATGAAACACTGCGCCGTATCCGAAAAAAGCTGCTGCAAGCGGGCAGTACCGTCAGCGTAAGCACAATATGGGGCTTTGGGTATAAGCTAAAGGAGGCGGAGCGCACATGAAGAACATCAAGCTGCGGATCGTGTATCTGATCCTCGGTGCGGCACTGCTGCTCTTTGCCCTTTTCATGCTGGCGGTGAACGTTGTGATCCCCGCCCACTTTGTAAGCGAGGCGGGAAAGGCGCTGCGCAACGAGGCGCAGTATGAGAATCGAACCATTCCTTACACCTATGAGGGCGAGGTGTATGATGACGATTGGGACGACGGGGCGGAGGAGCATTTCTTCACGCCCAGCATTGTGTTTCTTGAGCTGGAGAACGGCTACCAGCCCAACACATGGAGCCAGGACACCTATCGGCTGGAGAAAAAGCTGCTGGCGTATTGCAGTGAACGGTCTGTTGCGCCCAATCGATGTCACGACTTCAAGGCAGACAAGCACCACCTGATCTTCATGCCCGTGCAGGAGGACTATGGCAATTCGGAGGAACCGTATTCCTATATCATGTACATAGACATCGGTCCCATCACGCGTTATATCGTAACGCTTAACTGGGTGTTCTTTGGCGTACTGCTGGCGATCTCCTCCGTCATGTGTCTGCTGGGGTTCCGGTTTGGCCGTGATATTGAGAAGGAGGCGGAGCGGCAGCAGACCTTCTTCCAGAATGCCTCCCACGAGCTGAAAACGCCGCTTATGGCGATACAGGGCTATGCGGAGGGCATACAGGCGGGCGTGATGGACACAGGCAGCGCGGCGGAGGTGATCCTGGAGGAAAGCGACCGCATGACGGAGCTGGTGGACGAGCTTCTGGACATCTCGAAAATCGATATGGGGCGGCAGCAGCTTGCCCTTTCCGAAACGGATATTCGGGAGCTGCTATACGACAGCATACGCGCCGTGGAACCGGCAGCCGCTGCCAGCGGCATTACTATCGTGCCGGACTTCCCCGAAGAGCCCGTTATAGTCAGCTGCGACGATACCCAGCTGCGCAGAGCGGTTACGAATATTCTGTCCAACGGCATGCGCTATGCCCGCAGCGAGCTGCGCCTGACCTGCTGCGCAGACAGGCGGCAGGTGACGATACGCATACAGGACGACGGGGACGGCATCGCCGCGGAAGATCTTCCCCACATCTTCGACCGCTTTTACATGGGCAAAAGCGGAAAATCCGGCATCGGCCTTGCCCTGACGAAGGAGATCATTCACCTGCATAAAGGGACGATCCGCGCTTACAACGGGGACACCGGCGCCGTTTTCGAGATATCCTTTCCGGTGAGCAGATAAGAAGATCACCGCGCCGCCTTTGAGCGTCCCTCTTGCAAAAAGGACAGGCCTTACAAAATGAATAAGTGTTTTGAGGCCGGGTATGGGTCGCGGAGCCCCGCAAAGCCAACAGTGGACGCCGTGCAAGAGCAGGCGGCTCCAGCTGAAGAAAACGAAGTGCCGAAGCAGCTCGATCCATTTCAATCTATCAGTCTAACAGAAGCTTGAACCATGGGCGGCGGGACAGTAAACTGTCCCGCCGCTCTGATTTTCAGCGGGCATGGTCTTTCTCGTGCGTAATGGTTCTCCACGCCGAGGCTGTCTCTGCCAATATTTTGCATGGCAAGGCGGTGCGTTTTTTCGGAATATGACAGAATGGCAGCACAATTCTTCCAAAAATATCTTGACAAGACTTATCAAGATTGATAGAATGGGTATATAACCAAAAAGGAGATGCAGGGATATGCTCATCACAAGGGAAACAGACTATGCACTGCGGATGCTGCGGGTGCTGCTGGACGGAGAGAAGCACTCCGCCGCCGAGATGGCGGAAACGGAGCTGATCCCCATGCAGTTTGCCTATCAGATCCTGCGAAAGCTCTCCGCTGGGGAGCTGGTGCAGGTGAGCCGGGGCGCAGCCGGCGGCTGCCGGCTGTCCTGTGACCTGCGTGGCGTTTCCCTCTACGACCTCATGGCCGTCATGGGAGAGCATGACGTCCTGTGCGCCTGCATGGAGCCGGGGTATGCCTGCCGCTGGCAAAGCGAGCACGGGAAATGCGCCATCCACTGCCAGCTAACAGAGTTGCAGCGAAAGCAGGACGAGGCGTTCCGCGCCGTGAGCCTGCACCGGTTGCTGACCGGCGAAGCAATTCAAAAAGAGGAAATGACCCAACAAACGTGATATAAGGAGGTACACCGTATGCTGTTTCAGACCACACCCGCGCACGAGGAGCTGCGCGCCAAGATCCGAGCCTTTGCGGAGGAGGAGATCAAGCCTCTTGCCTTCCTGCTGGATCAGAACAATGAGTTCCCTGACGAACCTGTCAAAAAGATGGCACAGCTGGGCTGGCTGGGGCTGCCGTTCCCCAAGGAATACGGCGGCGCGGGCCTTGACATTCTCAGCTACGCCATCGCCGTGGAGGAGCTGGCCCGTGTGGACGGCGGCGCGGGCGTTATCCTCTCCGCCCACGTCTCCCTTGGCTCATGGCCCATTTTCGCCTACGGCACTGAGGAACAGAAGAAGAAATACCTGGTTCCGCTGGCCAAGGGCGAGAAGATCGGCGCCTTCGGCCTCACGGAGCCCAACGCCGGATCCGACGCCGGCGGCACGGAGACCACGGCGCTGGATAAGGGGGACTACTACCTCCTCAACGGCGGCAAGATCTTCATTACCAACGCCCCTAAGGCGGACACCTATGTGGTTTTCGCCGTCACCACGCCGGACATCGGCACCCGGGGCATCTCCGCTTTCATCGTGGAGAAGGGCTGGAAGGGCTTTGAGTTCGGCGACCACTATGACAAGATGGGTATTCGCTCCTCCTCCACGGCGGAGCTGATCTTCAACGACGTGAAGGTCCCCAAGGAAAACCTATTGGGCAAGGAGGGCGAGGGCTTCAAGATCGCCATGTCCACGCTGGACGGCGGACGCATCGGCATCGCCGCGCAGGCGCTGGGCATCGCCCAGGGCGCGTTTGAGCACGCGTTGAGCTATTCCAAGGAGCGCGTCCAGTTCGGCAAGCCCATCGCGGCCCAGCAGAGCATCGCCTTCAAGCTGGCGGATATGGCAACCAAGCTGCGCTGCGCCCGGTTCCTCATCTACTCCGCGGCGGAGCTGAAGGAGCAGCACGCGCCTTACGGCATGGAGTCCGCCATGGCGAAGATGTACGCCTCGGACATCGCGCTGGAGGTCACCAACGATGCCTTGCAGATCCACGGCGGCAGCGGCTTCCTCAAGGGCATGGAGGTGGAACGGGCCTACCGCGACGCCAAGATCACCACCATCTACGAGGGCACTAACGAGATCCAGCGGGTGGTCATCGCCTCTCATCTGGTGGGCAGGCTGGGCAAGAGCTCCGGCGGCGAGAGCCGTTCGGCGGCCAAGAAACCCGCGCCCATCACCGGCATTCGCAAAAAGACCATCTTCCGGGAGGGGGATGCTGCCCAGCAGGTGGCCGACCTTGTGGCGGCGCTGAAGAAGGATGGTCACGACTTCTCCGTGGGCATCCCCATGGATACGCCCATCCCGCAGGCGGAGCGGGTGGTCTCCGCGGGCAAGGGCATCGGGGAGAAAAAGAACATGAAACTGGTAGAGGCGCTGGCCAAGGCCGCCGGCGCGGCCATCGGTTCTTCCCGCCCTGTGGCGGAGACCCTCAAATATCTGCCGCTGAACCGCTATGTGGGTATGTCCGGTCAGAAGTTCACCGGCAATCTGTACATCGCCTGCGGCATCTCCGGCGCATCCCAGCACCTTAAGGGCATCAAGGACGCCTCCACCATCGTGGCCATCAATAAGAACGGTAACGCGCCTATCTTCAAGAACTGCGACTACGGCATCGTGGGCGATGTGGAGGAGATCCTGCCCCTGCTCACTGCCGCGCTGGATAGCGGCGAAAAGCTGCCCGCGCCGCCCATGGTAAAGATGAAGCGGCCCACGCCGCCGAAGCCCGCCCCCATCGGCGACCGCTACGTCTGCAGCGGCTGCGGCTACGAGTATGTGCCGGAGTTGGGCGACGAGGACGGCGAGATCGCGCCCGGTACGCTCTTTGAGCAGCTTCCCGCCGAGTGGGTGTGTCCCGAGTGCGCGGAGACGAAGGATCAATTTGTAAAGGCTTGAGCCGTGAAGGAGGTAAGATAAGATGTATTGCGTGCGTAAAGTAACGAACGACCTCTACTGGGTGGGCGCCAACGACCATCGCCTGGCCCTGTTTGAAAACTGCTTTCCCATTCCCCGGGGCGTAAGCTACAACGCCTACTGCCTGCTGGATGAAAAGACGGTGCTCTTTGACACGGTGGACTGGTCTGCCTGCCGCCAGCTTTTGGAAAATCTGGCGTATGTGCTGGATGGCCGCGAGCTGGACTACCTGCTGGTCAACCATCTGGAGCCGGATCACGCCGCCTGCATCGAGGAGATCCTGCTGCGCCATCCCAAGGTGAAACTGATCTCCAACGAGAAGGCATTCATGCTCATGCGGCAGTTCGGCTTCCATGTGGACGGACATGAGTGCATCGAGGTGAAGGAGGGCGACACCTTCTCCTTCGGCAAGCACACCGTCACCTTTGTGGGCGCGCCTATGGTTCACTGGCCGGAGGCCATGGTGACCCTCGACGTCACCGACGGCGTCCTCTTTTCCGCCGACGCCTTCGGCACCTTCGGCGCGCTGGACGGCAAGCTGTTCGCCGACGAGGTGGACTTCGAGCGGGACTGGCTGGACGACGCCCGCCGCTACCTCACCAACATCGTGGGCAAGTACGGCCCCCACATCCAGCTCCTGCTGAAAAAGGCCGGCGGCGTTTTGGATCAGATCAAGTACATCTGCCCGCTCCACGGCCCCGTGTGGCGCAAGGATCTGGGCTGGTTCATCGAAAAGTACGACACATGGAGCCGCTATGCCCCTGAGACCCAGGGCGTGCTCATCGTCTACGCCTCTATGTACGGCAACACGGAGAACGCGGCGCAGGCGCTGGCGGCGTCGCTCTGCGATAAGGGCATGAGCAAGGTGGCGATGTACGATGTGTCCTCCACTCATGTCTCCCAGCTGATCTCCGAGGCGTTTAAGTACAGTCACATTGTCCTGGCCTCTGTGACCTACAACCTCGGCATCTACCCCGCCATGCATGACTTCCTCATGGATATGAAGGCACTGAATCTGCAAAACCGCACCTTTGCCATCATTGAAAACGGCTCATGGGCGGTGAAGTCCGGTGACCTCATGCAGAAATTCGTCAACAATGAGCTTAAGAACATGACGGTGCTCAACGAGCGGCTCAGCCTCGCCTCGTCCATGGGCACGGACAAGCGCACTGAGCTGGAAGCACTGGCGGACGCCATTCTGGAATCTATGAAGTGACTGGCAGGGAAGCCAAAACCAAGACAACAGACAACAAACAGCCCCGCCGCGTCGGCTGCAGAAAAACCGGCTTTCAAAAACAGAGCGGGCAAGCGTGATACTGCGCTTGCCCGCTCTTTGCCCAAAAGGACATGAGAAGTGACCGGAGAAGATGAGAGGATCGAAATGGAGATCAGAAAACGAAACGGGAAGTCTGTTCCCTTTCAACAGGAGAAAATTTTCAACGCCATGAAAAAAGCGTTTGATGGACAGGGGAGGGAGATCGGGAGCAGAGAGCTGAATGAGATCCTCGCCGCCGTTCTTGACAACCTCGCCGCCGCAGCGCCGCTCACCGTGGAGCGTGTGCAGGACGAGGTGGAGCGGACGCTCATGGAGCGCGGATACTATGAGGTGGCAAAGGCGTACATCCTCTATCGCGAAAAGCGGTCTGCGCTGCGCCGCGTCCGGCATACCATCGCGCAGACGGTGGGGGATGACTCGCTTGACGAGGTGCTGCGCCGCATCCAGATGGATTTTACCGAGGAAGTCTACTCCCTCGCGGCGCTTCAAATGAAGTTTGAGAGCTTCTGTCGCCCGGGCATGACGGAGGATGAGCGGGCTGAGGCACTGACCAAGGCAGCGGTAGAGCTGACTACGGCAGAGGCACCCAAGTGGGAGTTCATCGCGGCGCGGCTTCTGAACCACTCCTTTCGCTGTCGCAACGCACAGGAATGGGAGGGGCGCGGCGTCGGCGACCTCTATGGCAGGCTTCGCTATCTGACGGATAAGGGACTCTACGGTGACTATATCCTTGCCCACTATACCCACGAGGAGATTGCCATGGCGGAGGACTTTCTCTGCCCGGAACGGGACGAGCTGTTCACCTACTCCGGCCTTGACCTGCTGCTCAAACGCTATGTGATCCAGTCACGCAGCCGCGTGCCGCTGGAAACACCGCAGGAGATGTTTTTGGGTATCGCGCTGCATCTTGCTATGAACGAAGGCTCTGACCGCATGGGGTGGGTAAAACGCTTTTACGATATGCTCAGCCGTATGGAGGTCACGATGGCGACACCTACCATGTCCAACGCACGAAAGCCCTACCATCAGCTTTCAAGCTGCTTTGTGGACACTGTGCCGGACAGTCTGGACGGCATCTACCGCTCGCTGGACAACTTCGCAAAGGTCTCTAAATTCGGCGGTGGAATGGGGATGTACTTCGGTAAGGTGCGCGCTGCAGGCAGCACCATCCGCGGCTTTCAAGGGGCGGCGGGCGGTGTTATCCGCTGGATCCGGCTGGTCAACGACACCGCCGTGGCGGTGGATCAGTTGGGGATGCGGCAGGGCGCTGTGGCGGTTTACTTAGACGCATGGCACCGGGATCTGCCGGAATTCCTTCAACTGCGCACCAACAACGGCGACGACCGCATGAAGGCACATGATGTGTTTCCCGCCGTGTGCTATCCGGATCTCTTCTGGCGACTGGCGGAGGAGAACATAGACGCGCCGTGGCATCTCATGTGTCCGCATGAGATCCTCACGGTCAAGGGCTACGCACTGGAGGATTACTGGGGTACGGAATGGGAGAAGCGGTATCTGGACTGCGTCAATGACCCGCGCATCGAAAAGCGCAGCGTCACCGTCAAGGACATCGTGCGGCTGGTGCTTCGCTCGGCAGTGGAGACCGGCACGCCCTTCGCCTTCAACCGCGACAGCGTAAATCGTATGAACCCAAACGGCCACACGGGAATGATCTATTGCTCCAATCTCTGCACGGAGATCGCACAGAACATGGCGCCCATCGAGCATATCAGCACTGAGGTGCACACGGAGAACGGCGACACAGTGGTGGTGACGGCCACACGCCCAGGTGAGTTTGTGGTCTGCAACCTGGCGAGTCTGTCTCTCGGTAATCTGCCGGTGGAGGACGAGGCCTATATGGAACGCACGGTGGAAACGGCCATCCGCGCACTGGATAATGTGATCGACCTCAACTTCTACCCGTTGGAATACGCGCGGCTTACCAATCAGAAGTACCGCAGCATCGGCCTGGGCGTCAGCGGCTACCACCACATGCTGGCAAAGCGCGGCATCCGCTGGGAGAGCGAGGAGCACCTTGCCTTCACCGACGCGGTGTTCGAGCACATCAACTACGCCGCCGTCAAGGCGGACGCAGCACTGGCACGGGAAAAGGGTCGTTACGCACTCTTTGAGGGCAGCGACTGGCAGACGGGCGCGTATTTTGAAAAGCGGGGTTATACCTCCGAAAAGTGGCAGGCGCTTGCGGAAACGGTGGCGGTGCAGGGAATGCGCAACGCCTATCTGCTGGCGGTCGCACCGACCTCCAGCACATCTATCCTCTCCGGCACGTCGGCGGGCATCGATCCAATTATGAAGAAATTCTTCTTAGAGGAGAAAAAGGGCAGCATGCTGCCCCGCGTTGCCCCGGAGCTTTCTATGGATACATGGTGGTACTATAAGGCGGCGCATCTGATCGACCAAAGCTGGTCGGTACGCGCCGCGGGCCTTCGCCAGAGACATATTGACCAGGCGCAGAGCATGAATCTCTATATCACCAACGACTATTCCATGCGTCAGGTGCTCAGACTGTATTTGGAGGCGTGGAGGGTCGGCGTCAAGACCATTTACTATGTCCGCAGCAAGGCCCTTGAGGTCGAGGACTGCGAAAG
>ENA-OPCW01001375-OPCW01001375.1-human-gut-metagenome-genome-assembly--contig:-NODE-1375-length-12296-cov-4.545217_pt1 | contig 12296 bp, 6 predicted proteins | sample MGYA00241258_ERZ501496 | MGnify/ENA primary metagenome ERZ501496 (study PRJEB25962, sample SAMEA2042660) | human gut metagenome | biome: human gut; feature: human-associated habitat; material: faeces...
TTTCGGCAGTCATGCACGCCGACGAGCGCAACCGCGCCATGTCCGACGCGCTGGGGCAGGACGTGTACCACTATCACCTTCATGTGGTCTACATTCCCGTCGTGGAAAAGCAAATCCTGTGGTCGAAACGCTGCAAGGATAAATCGCTGGTGGGCACGGTCAAGGAAACGATACAGCAGGTCAGTATGAGTAAAAAGTGGGATTCCAAGCCCGCGCTGGACGAGCATGGGAAACCGCTGCTGAACGCAAACGGGAAAACTGTGCTCCGAAAATCCTATTCCGTTCTGCAAGATGATTTCTTCGCCGCCATGCGAAAGGCAGGGTATGACGATGTGGAGCGCGGCGAACGCGGCAGCTCGGAGGAACACCTGACCGTGACGCAGTTCAAGGTGCAGCAGGAGCAGGCGCGGTTGGAATCGATTGAGGATACGATTGACAGGAGGAAGCAGACGCTGGAAAAGTACAACGAGAAGATTAGGGAGCAAAAGGGCGCGGCAGCTTCCTTCCACGAAATCGACAGCATTGGGAAAAAGACCATCTCCGGCAATATCTCCATGACGCCGCAGGACGCGCAGTTTCTCAAGGAGCTTGCCAAGGAGGGAGTCGCTTCTCGCGGGCTGATCGGAGATTTGAAGAATAAAGTGGAAACGCTCAAGCGCGATGTCAGCGTATGGAAACGCAAATATGAAAAGCTGCAAGAGCAGACAAAGGACTTCATGGCGGCACTCAAAAGAGCGCCCCGCAAGGTCAAGGAGTTCATACAATTCATGCTCCGCACCGAGTCGGAGAAGCTGGAGCAGTCCGGAAACCGTGATATGCCGCGCTGCAAGAAGCGCGACATGGAGCTGTGAGCAACTACGGTGTAGAGCCGTAAAAATACGAAAATAGCCAACAGGAGCGCGTCGGACGGGCTGCGCATCGTCTGGCGCGTTCCTGTTTGAAATTCTTCGTTTTTTCAAAGTCATGAGCCAGAGAAAATACCCGAAAAAAGTCACTCTTGCACGATAGAACGAAGAAAGGAGCCGTGTATGAAAACAGGATTGACAAAGAGTCAGAAAACCACAGAAATTTGGTTTGACGAAAAAAGAAACGCTGATCTATATCCGCACCCACAACACCGACCTCAAGAACAGGCTGACCGCCTATGCCGCAGCCCACCCCGGCGAGTGCCGTCAGACCGACGCAGACCCGGACACGGGCTGTATGGAGTTTGAAATTCAGAAGGGACGGCTCTCCTTCCGGCTGACCGCGCCGTACAGCGCAGAACGCCGCAGGGCGGCAAGCGAGGCATCGAAAAAGTGCGACGCAAACGATATAGGTAGAAGCGTTCATAAAAATCTGCTATAATTCTTTGAAAAACCTATTGACTGGCACCTTGGGGAATAGCTTATCCTGTATGTGGAGGTGAGTACAATGCTCATAAATGAAGTATGCAAAGAATGTAACCTGACCAAAAAAGCAGTTGAGTATTACACAGAGCAGGGACTAATCCAACCAAGGATAACAGAAAACGGGTATCGGCAGTTCTATGAGACAGATGCTTTGAAGCTCAAGCAGATTGCAGTTTTGCGCGGACTGGGCTTTTCCGTTCCAGAGATTCGCACAATTCTTGAGAATGATAGCCGTACAGCAATTTACGATGTCCTCAACAGGAAAGAGCTTGAAATCGTCGAGCTGCAAACAAAACAGGCATTGATAAAACAACTTGCGGAAAGCGGCGATTGGGAGCATATTGAAGGACAAGTGGAGGCGCTTCAAAACAAGCAATCCATATTGAACCGTATCCTTGATAAGTTTCCGGGCTTCTATGGAAAATTCGTATGCTTGCACTTCGCTCCGTTTTTGAGCGAAACAATCACAACAGATGAGGAGAGGGAAGCGTTTGAAACGATCATCCGATACTTGGACGGCGTTTCAATAGCCGTTCCCAGCGATGTGCAGCAGTATCTTGATGAGATTAGAGAAAATGCTGATGCTGCTGTGACGCAAAGCGCATCTTCTGCACTTGCGGCAGCTATGGCAGACCCGGAAAAGTATATTCACGACAACAAGGAACTGCTCGAACAATATCGGGCAGTTACGGAATCAGAGGAATATAAGGCATCTCCCGCCTACCGACTGCAAGAATATCTAAAGCAATTCCAAAGTGAGAGCGGCTATAACGATGTATTCATTCCCGCAATGCAGAGGCTTAGCCCCGCTTACCGGGAGTATCACAAATCCCTGCAAGCGGCGAATGAGGTTTTCTTGCGGCATTTCCAGCAGGAGTGATTATGCAAAAAAGTTCATAGAACAATTCCCACCCAGCAAAGCGCAATCGACGAAAATCGGTTGCGCTTTTTGTATCCAGAAAACCCCGCCATATGCGGGGGAAGTTTATTCACTGACCACCCCATACAGCGAGGAACGCCGCAGGGCGGCAAGCGAACTGGCGAAGAAAAACACTAAAGATTGAGGAGACAAGAGCAATGAAAATTCTGTCCTGTGCGTTCAATATGGATACTGCCTGCGTGGAACTGAGAATTGCAGACGGTACAATGATCTCCATTGACTGCACCGCCGTGGAGAACGAGATTGCCGACAATATGTATCAGCAGTCAGAATTGGACTATCTGATCTACAACGACCCGGTAGCATACGCCGAGCTGATACTGAACGGCGATCCCGAAACCTATCTGAAAACCGTAACCGAATACAAGCCTTTGGACAGCTAATCACTCGCCGCCCGTGGGAGAAAATCCTGCGTGCGGTATTTTATTTTTCAGAACCACTTGATTTGTTTCGTTTAAGCGAATATAATTATAGTGGTTTTTGTATCGTGATTTGCGAGGTGATTGTTATGAATGGATATATTACAGTCCAGGAAGCTGCTGTAAAGTGGGGAATCACCCCCAGACAAGTTCAAATTCTGTGCAAGTCGAATCGTATTGACGGTGCTACTCGCATGAGTAGAATTTGGATTATTCCAGAAAATGCAGAAAAGCCGACAAACGATAAAAGAAAGGCAGCGTACAGCAATGACTAACCTGACTGAACTGCAGAACCTTGTAGATCGTTTTCATGCTAATATCGAATTCTATAAGGATGCAAGAAATGCCTATAATGAGCATTCTTGCCGAATTGAATACATTGATCCTTTGTTGAAACTCTTGGGTTGGGATGTTGCAAACGATAAAGGATTGGCACCCCAGTATCGAGAAGTTATTGCGGAGAATTATTCTACCCGAACGGATCGCCCTGACTATACCATTACGCTCAGGGGTGTACCAAAATTCTTTGTAGAAGCAAAGAAGCCTGCGGTGGATATTACCAGAGAGGCAGATCCGGCAATCCAGACTAGAAAGTACGGTTGGAACGCAAAGCATCGTCTTGCCGTTCTCACTAATTTTGAATATCTTGCAATCTACGACACCTGCCACATTGCCCATGAAGATGATGGATGTGCTGTGGCAAGATACCGACTGTACCATTATACCGAGTATGTAGAAAAGATTGAAGAAATTGTTGGATTGATTGCAAGAGACACTGTTTACTCCGGTGATTTTGATGCTTATTTGGATGCAAACTTCCCCGCAACCGGAGGACAAACTCAGCAGGTTGATACACTGTTTCTTTCGCAAATCAACGAATGGCGTGTGGCTCTCAGCAACGGACTGTATGCTCAGGGTGACCGCTATGTGTCGTTGGAAGTGTTAAACGATGTTGTCCAGGAGTTTATTAACCAAATCGTTTTCCTGAGAATTTGTGAAGATAAGAATCTGCCGCTGTATCACAAGTTGAAAGACACCATTACAGATACCGATCAACTGCAATCTAAACTGGAGGAATTGTTCCGTTCTGCTGATCGGCGCTACAATTCTGGAATGTTTTCTGGCGAAGACATTATTTTCGATCTTTCCTGCGAAGTTATTAAGGATATGATCGAGGACTTGTATTATCCCCAGAGCCCTTATTTGTTTAATATTATCGAGCCGAACTTGCTTGGCAAGATTTACGAGATATTCTTAACCGAACAATTAGTGCTGCTCGAAAATAATACCATTGGCCTTGGCAAGAAGAAAGATTACCAGAACAGATCTGTTGTTACGACACCCACAGAAATCGTCAAATATATGGTCGATAAAACGCTTTCCAAAGTGTGTGAAGGAAAAACTCCTTCTGAGATTTTGAACGTTAGTGTTGCTGATATTGCTTGCGGTTCTGGTATTTTCTTGGAAGAAGCATTTGCCTATTTGCAAGACTACTGCGTACAATGGTACATCAGCAACGGGCAGACAGATCATTTAATTGAGACGGGTATTGATTTATACAAACTGCCCCTTCAAGAGAAAAAAGACATTCTTTGCTCCTGTATTTATGGCATAGACATTGACATCCATGCAGTCGAAGTCGCAAAGTTTTCTTTGTTAATCAAGCTGATTGAAGGTGAAACAGCACCTTCTGTGGCAGAAGTTGTTCCGATTCTTCCTGATCTTGGCGACAATATTCAATTTGGGAACTCCCTTGTCAGCCAAACTGAATTGAACGGAATTAGCGGCGCTAACCATCAGATGATGGAAATTGCTCCTTTTGATTGGAATGCAATTAACAACGGATGTGGCTTTGATGTAATAATCGGCAATCCTCCGTATGTGAATACCGAAGGAATGCACACGCTGTTGCCGAGTGCGGAAGTAGAAGTCTATAAGAAGAAGTACAAGACATCGCACAAGCAATTTGACAAATACTTTATTTTCATAGAGCAAGCAATCAACAAGATCAAGGAAAATGGTTTGGTCTGCTATATTGTACCCAACAAATTTTTCAAGATCGGTGCCGGCGAGAAATTGCGTAGCTTGATTGCAAAAGAACGAATGCTCGTCAGTCTGGATGACTTTGGAGATGCACAGTTGTTTGAGGATAAAACCATTTATAGCTCCATCATTTTGCTCTCTAAAGAAAAACAGACAACCTTTGTTTATAGTAGTGTTGATTCTGCTAACAAACTGTGGGCGGGTGAAGAAGTGAGCTCCATTGAGCTTAGTTCTTCTGTTTTGAATAAGTTACCATGGAGATTGACAACTGACTTTGAGTTTTTGACAATGCTCCAGAGATTGGATGAAGTCTCTGTTCCAATCACAAAACATGCAGAGATCTTTAATGGAATTCAGACAAGTGCAGAAAGGCCGACTCCAATATATTGGTTTTCCTCGGATGAAGTTGTCGCTGAATATGCTGATACTATCGAAATCAGCAGGAATGGCAACAATTACACTATTGAGAAAACCTTACTGCGCCCTTATTTTAAGCCAACTAAAAAAGCAGAGAAGGGCCTGAATTCGTATAGTATTCTTGCAACTGATAAACAGATTATTTTCCCCTACAATAACAGCGGACATCTTATCTGCATAGATGAGATGCAAAGCAGTTATCCGGGAACATATGCGTATCTCTTAGCTCATTATGATCGTTTGGTTCCTAAATCTGTTTCCCCTGATGGGACTCGTGATGTTCCAAATGCTACCGCAGATACGTGGTATCAGTATGGTAGAACACAAGCCTTGACTGCATTTATTAACACGCCCAAATTGATTGTTGGCGTGTTGAGCAAAGAACCTATGTATGCAATGGATACAGACGATATTTTGATTGCGTCGGGCGGTACTGCTGGATACTGTGCGGTTAGCAAAAAAGATGGCAGTCCGTATGCACTTGAATACATCCAGGCATGGCTGTCAAGCCCTATTACAGAGCGAATCTTGGAGATCGTAGGCAGTGATTTTGAAGGTGGATTTACCGCTCGTGGTACATTTGTTCTTTCTACGCTTCCATTTGTTGAACTGGATTTTGCCATAGATGAACAAAAAGCCATTCACGACAGAGTGGTAGCAGCAAGCCGAGAAATTTACGAAATCAATGATTCACTGTCTGGCCGTCCCGCAAAGCGAATTGCAAATCTGTTACAGAGACAGAAAGAGGCACTTATCTTTGAGATTCAGGGATTGATTGATCGGGTATATAGACTCGATTTTTAAGCGAGGTATTAACAATGAGACTCAAAAAGGATAGTTCAGAGCAGAAATTAAGAGGAGCGTATTATACACCATTGCAGCTTGCAGATGCTATGGCGTTCTTTCTGCCTTTAAATGTATTCTGTGGGAAAAGAGAAACCATATCCAAGGCATACTTCCCAGCCATCTGCGGACAAACGGACAACACGGCATCCGCAGCATCCGCCGTTGCCGTCAGTACAGCCTTTTGTTTTTTCCACTCTGTAGATGAAACCCGAATAGCAGCCTGCGCAATCTCCTTGCCATCTTTGGCAGTCAGTCTCACAAGCACTTTTCCACCTTTCGTATCATCCAGCACTTTGGAAAACACAGAGAAGTCATACTTCTCACCTTTTTTCACGGCAATACCGTCAAAACCGTTATTCACCAAGGCAGCACCCGGGCGGTGTACCTCTAACACTGCATAGTGAGCATTGTTAGCATGGATGGGACTGTCCTCACTGACAGACAGTTCCGCATCAGTACCCTGTATACTCCACGCATACGTGCTGTTCCAGTTCTTATCTCTTGCACCGTCTTTGGCAGAATATTCAAAATCACGGTTCTGAACCAGCTCCGCATAAAGTCCACCATCGGCTCCATAATTGATATCCTCAAAGAAAATACCTATCAGATGCTCACTAATAGGCTTCACCCGTCCGGCATCCACCCGGATGGTGGCAGTGACCGGTTTCAGTCCGGCAAAGCGGACGGCATCCTGTTCGGTACGCTCATTATTCTGTATATCGCGGAATTTCTTATGCTCAGCAAAACGAATCAACTGTTCTATATCCGCATAAGGTACTTTCTGCATATAACCGTTCAAGGTATCTTTATCAAGGACAATCTGCCGGGCAGTGACCAGTCGGGGCACGGCAGGCTTCTCCGCATTGACATATTGTTGAGGAGCCCACTTCAACAAGTCGGAAGAATGGGAAGTACCCCATACTTTTCCGCTGGGGGTAAGCTGCCACCGGCAATACCAACGTCCATCTTCCGCTTTTTCCAGAAGAGGTTTAATCATTCTCTTTTCCGCCCCCCAACGCCCGAAATCACATTTCAGATAGGCAAAGCCGTCGGATACACTCAGCCACTTGTCGCCATCGGGGCTCCATGCGAATTTCAGTCCGCTGCGTCCCTCGTCTTCCGGATGGGCGTAAGAGAAGATGTAGACCGAATCGGGCTCATTATATACTTTTTCCACGGCAGCACAGACGGATTGGCCTGCTGCCAATGAGGCGATTGCCAGAGATAATAAGGTCTTTTTCATGGTATATGCTTTATTGTCATGTTTCTTTTATAACGTGGGAACAACCTTCCTGATGGTTCCGTCCGGATTAAATTCCATACGGTCTATACATACTTCACGATGCACGCCAGGACCCTTTTCACGATCTATAAAGTTCTTATTAATACGATGATATACAATGTACCACTCATCCGTACCCGGAATTTGTAGGACTGCATTGTGCGCAGGTCCATAGATTTCCTTTGCAGGATCCTGAATCAGTACCACCGGTTTCTTAGCAACCTTTATAGGACCTAGCGGAGATTTCGACGTACCGTATGCCACATGATAGTTGGGCGAACCGGTATCATCCACCGACCACATAAAGTAGTAAAGACCATTACGATAGAACACATATGCCGCTTCACGGAAAGCGTAATCTTTCAGACTTCCTCCTTTCGGTGTCAATACGGTCAAGGTATTCTTTTTGATGGAAACCATATCCTCATTCAGTTCGGCGCCCGCCATATAACCATTGCCCCAGTACAGATAGGATTTTCCCGAAACCGGATCGGTAAACACATCCACATCAATCTGCTGTCCGTGGCCCACGGGAGATTCAGTAATAATGGGATGTCCCAAGTCTTTGAACGGACCAATGGGTGAATCGGCTACCGCCACCCCAATCTGCTTGCCGCCTCCGGCTACAGGATTACCACTGAAATAGAAGAAATATTTATACTTTCCATCCACCATTTTCTCTTCAATGCACGGAGCCCATGCGTTTCCATCCGCCCATGCCACCTGATCGGATTTCAAATCAAGCATCACCCCTTCATCTTTCCAGTCCTTCAGATTATCCGAAGAGAAGACACTGAAATACCATCCGCCCCATCCGGGCTGTCCGTCGGTGGTGGAATAGATATAATATTTTTTAGTCTGATGAGAATACAATATCTCGGGGTCAGCATGGAAACCTTGCAGCACGGGATTGTTGGGAATCGTCATATTGCCCATTTCCTTTGAAGGCCATTTGTCGGTGATGCGCTTCAACTCGGCACGGGTAATGGGGATGATAGTTCCGTGACGCGGATGAAAATTCATCTTCACCTCACTGTCTATCACTTTAAAGTTTTTCAAATCGGTCGTTTCGGTAAACTGGTATTTACCTTTCATATAGACATCATACATCAAGATGTATTTATTCTGACCTATCAGTTTGAAAGTTCCCGCACCTTCCACCGCTTCCGGGGTCTGCTGCTTGTAGTCGGGTTCTTCCTCCCATTGTCCCGAAGTCAGTGAACGGGTAGTTGCTACCCGGATGCCGTTTCCATGTCCTTCGGTTTTATAAAACAGGTGGTAGATTCCATCTTTATATACGATATCACCGTCTATGCAAGATTTCTTGTTTTCAGGGATGAAAAGCGGTTTCGGTTCACCTTCCAGGTCGGTAAATTCTTTATTGGCATAAGCATAATAAATCACATCTGCCCCATCACCATATTTCATTGACCAATAGACCAAGTATTTTCCGGCTTCCGCATCGAAGATAGTCTGAGGAGCCCATACCCGTTTCAGTTTTTCCTGTCCGACATAACGTTTCTGCATATTGATGACAGAATGGTTCCAGTTCACCAAGTCTGTAGATTTCAGCAACACCATGGCACGATTGGAATCCCATCCATTGTCAGAAACCATATCGGTAACCACCATATAGAATGTCTTTCCGTCTTCGCAACGCAGGATATGCGGATCGCGCACACCACCGGTAGAACTGATGATTTTGGAATCAATGACAGGTTTGTTGTCATTCAGTGCCCAATAGGTATATCCGTCCGTACTTACCGCATAGCATACGGCTTCCTCGCTGATGTGGTTACCTGTAAAATAGGTAAAGAGATAAGCTATGTAATCTTTTTCGGCTACATTGTTTTGTTTGGAAATAATCTGCTGCGCCCCTGCCATCCAAGGTAGCAAACAGGCAAATAAGGTGATAAAAAATTTGTTTTTCATATAATTAGTCCTGAATTTGTTTGATGCAAAGATATAGTATAGGAACCTATTTTCAGGTATATAAATCTTTCAAAAGAGGGACTTTATTCGGTCAAATGGAGGAAAAATGGAAGTTTATGAAAGACTGGCATAGAAAAAAACAAAAAGTTCTTCCCTATTAAACTACAGTTTCAGTAAAAGAAAAAAGCAAAAGAATCAGCTACACAATAAATTCTGATTATTCATTATAAATGATAACTATTAGCGAAATATATTCAGTTTTCATCACACCTTTTGAGAAAGATACAAAAATAATCCTTAGAAAGGACATATTTAACATTTCTATCCATATGAATTTCATTGTTTGATTTCTCAAGCAATATGTACCATTCTACTTCCTCGCTAGATACAAAATAACAAGAATAACCCACCAAAAACTACAGCAGGTTAGTCATAACCTGTAATTTATTAAGAATAATAAAAAAAAATAAAAGAAAAGATAGCGTTATATTCTTATAAAATAATACATTTGCAGCAACTGAAATAGAAAGGGAATAAGATCCCTAAACCAAACTATTTACTAATTTAACCTTATTAATCTATGCAATTCTACCAGAAAAGAAGGGAAAATTGTGTAAAGACACACGTAATTTTGAAAAAAGCCTCTTTTTATGCATGTCTTACACTATTTGCCGGAATGGCTTTCCCAATGCCTTTGTGGGCTTCGCAGTCAACTGCCATCGTGCAACAGCATGTCAAACAAATTACGGGTATCGTAAATGATGCAAGCGGAGCTCCTGTAATCGGTGCCAATGTAGTACAAGTGGGAAGCACCAACGGTACTATTACAGATGTGGATGGCAAATTCACATTAAATGTACCCGTAGGGGCTAAACTGAAAGTTTCGTATATCGGTTACAACGACCAACAAATTACCGTAGGCAACAGCAACAGTTACACCATTATCTTGAAAGAAGATACAGAATCTTTAGATGAAGTGGTAGTAGTAGGATACGGTACTCAAAAAAAAGTAAACCTGACAGGTTCTGTGGCAACCATCTCATCCGATAAGCTAGTCAACCGCACCAGTGCCAATGTCACCAACATGCTGGCAGGACAAATGCCAGGTGTCACCATTATCCAAAATACCGGTCAGCCGGGAGCTGATGCCGGAGTACTGCGTGTGCGTGGTCTAGGAACTATGGGAGATGCCAGTGCCATGGTTGTGGTGGATGGTGTAGAATCTACCATGAGCAGCGTGGACCCCAACGATATTGAAAACATCTCTATATTAAAAGATGCAGCCGCCTCAGCCATTTATGGTGTACGTGCTGCCAATGGTGTTATTCTTATCACAACCAAAAAGGGAACCAAAGGACGTACCATTGTATCATACGATGGATATGTAGGCTGGCAAAGTGCCTCACGTATGCCCAAATTTTTGGATTCTTACAATTATGCAGTGCTGATGAATGAAGCTTACACCAATGACGGTTTGAAAGGTCCGTATGACGAAACAGCCCTACAAAAGTTCAAAGACGGAAGTGATCCCGACTTTTATCCCAATTCCGACTGGCTGGGTACGCTATTAAGTGAAAACGGCCTGTTCAACAACCATCACTTGAGTATCAAAGGCGGTGGAGACAAAGTAACTTACTCGCTGGCATTCAACTATCATGATAAAGACGGATTGATAGTCAATACCAACTACAACAAGTTCAATGTACGTGCCAACATTGACGCTCAGATAAACAGTCGTCTGAAATTGACTACAAATATGGCAGTATACCGCAGTAATATGACTGCTCCAGCAGCAGGTATCAGTAACCTGATGCACTATGCTTTCCGTGAGACTCCGGTTACTCCCATCCAATTGAGCAACGGCAACTATGCTTTATTCAAAAACGAGCACAACTCCGTAGCCTATGCACGTGAAGGAGGAACCTACAAAGAGATAAACAGCAATTTCCAAGGTAACGTAGGAATGGAACTGGACATCATAGACGGACTGAAACTGAGAGGAGTCGCCGCCTCGACTTTCAACCTGACCGACAATCCCACCCACGTCAATACTATGACATTCTATCAGGCAGGTTCAGACACACCGGTAAAGAAAACCACTAACTCCATCACAGAATATGACATCAAAAGTATGGAACTGAACTTGCAAGCTTATCTGGACTATAATAAAACCTTCGGCAAACACACAATAGGAGCCTTATTAGGTTACTCACAAATTTATAAACAGACACGCTATCTGCAAGCTTACCGTAAGAACCTGCCCAACTCCAACTCACTGGACCAGATCAACGCCGGTGAAGTGACAGGACAGACAACATACGGTACAGAAATAGAATACGCCCTCCGCTCAGCTTTCGGACGCGTGAATTATTCATACGATGACCGCTATCTGCTAGAAGCCAACCTGCGTTATGACGGCACTTCACGCTTCCCCAAGAACAACCGCTTCGGCGCATTCCCCTCTTTCTCCATCGGATGGAGAATCTCAGAAGAAGAGTTCTTCAAAGTTGATTGGGTGGATAATTTGAAACTACGTGCATCATGGGGATTGCTAGGTAATCAGGAAACCGTAAACTCGGACAACAGTTCTAACTATTATCCGTATCAGAACACCTATCTGTTCGGTTATGACTATAGTTTCGGCAACACTTTGACTCCGGGTATTTCCATTTCCAACCCGATGGCTAACCAAGATATTACGTGGGAGAAAACCGATCAATGGAACGTAGGTGTGGACGCCGCTTTTTGGGGCAATAAACTGACATTGGGCGCAGACTGGTTCCGCAAGGAAACACGAGACATATTACTGCAACTTCCAGTTCCCAACATGATGGGAGTCAGCGCTCCGATGCAAAATGCCGGCGTAGTGCGTAATACCGGTATCGAACTGCAACTGGGACATAACAACCGTATCAATGATTGGAGCTATTCTATCGGAGCCAATTTCAGCTATGTAACTACCAAAATCATGGATTTGAAAGGCGGTGACACACCAGGACAATCTGTAGGCGATCCACTGTGGGCAT
>ENA-OPCW01001387-OPCW01001387.1-human-gut-metagenome-genome-assembly--contig:-NODE-1387-length-12225-cov-4.156532_pt1 | contig 12225 bp, 9 predicted proteins | sample MGYA00241258_ERZ501496 | MGnify/ENA primary metagenome ERZ501496 (study PRJEB25962, sample SAMEA2042660) | human gut metagenome | biome: human gut; feature: human-associated habitat; material: faeces...
TTTTTTTGAAGCCGTTAGGCAAGCGCCGCGGTGATGATCGCCATGGAGTAGACCTCCTGGGCGTTGCAGCCGCGGGAGAGGTCGTTGATCGGCGCGTTCAGACCGAGCAGGATCGGGCCATAGGCGTCGAAGGAGCCGAGGCGCTGGGCGATCTTGTAGCCGATGTTGCCGGCGTTGATGTCGGGGAAGATAAAGGTATTGGCGTGGCCGCCGACCGCGTCGGTGATGTGCTTGGTCTTGGCGACAGCCGGAGAGACCGCCGCGTCGAACTGGAACTCGCCGCCGATCGGGGTGTCGGGCATGAGGGCCTTGGCCTTCTCACAGGCATTGCGCATCTTGTCGACGTCCTCGCCCTTGCCGGAGCCGAGGGTGGAGTAGCTCAGGAAAGCGACCTTCGGGTCAACGCCGAAGATCTTGGCGCAGGAAACGGTCTCCTTGCAGATCTCGACGAGCTCGTCCTCGTTGGGCTTGATGTTGATGGCGCAGTCGGCCATGGCGAGCACTTCGTTCTCGCCGGAAGCGGCGGGACGGACCATGATGAAGCAGGAAGAGACGATCTTGTTGCCTGGCTTGGTCTTGATGAGCTGCAGCGCGGGACGGACCGTGTCGGCCGTGGAGTAGGTAGCGCCGCCGAGCAGGCAGTCGGCCTTGCCCATCTTGACGAGCATGGTGCCGAAGTAGTTGCTCTTCTTGAGCGCGGCGCGGCACTCGTCGGCGGTCATCTTGCCCTTGCGCAGCGTGACCATCTCGTCGACCATCTCGTCCATGCCGTCGAAATTCTCGGGGTCGATGATCTCGGCACCGCGGATGTTGAAGCCGATGTCCTCAGCGGCGGCGGCAATCTCATCGGGGTTGCCGACGAGCACGGGCTTTAAGAAATTACCGGACAGCAGACGGGCGCTCGCTTCGAGAATGCGGGGGTCGGTACCTTCGGTGAAAACGATCGTTTTGGGGCTCTTTTTCAGCGTGTTGATCAGTTGTGCAAACATGTTGATTCCTCCTGATATATGATGTGCCGGTCAAGCGGGCACAGATTTACGGATATAGTATACACCCACTTTTTCACCCTCTCAAGGAAAAATAACGCAAAATTCATGCAAAAGTTTACAAATTTTCCAAACTCTTACAACATATTAGCAGTATCATTTCCCCAAAAGGCTTGACGGAGCCTTGAAAACCAAGTATACTGGTCAACGGTTACAAATTGTAACTTTTATTTTTACCTGCATCCTTTAAGGAGTTTTGATATGTCAGAGCAAAAACGATCCACCCCGCAGCGCAGCGATGCACCCACGCAGCGCCGCCGTTCGAATGCCTCGCCGCGAAGACGGTCGAGCAGGCGCGGCGGCATGCCGCAATGGCTGAGCGGCTGGATCGAGCACATGGCGCTGTTTTTTTCCACGCTCGGTGCGCGCATCCGCCGCATCGGCCCACGCGCCCGCACGGTCATGCGCGAGAGCAGGGCGCGCAACTTTCCTGAATCCAACCGCTTTTTGGTGCAGGTCTTTCTCGTCATCGGCGGGATGTTCCCGATGTGGCGCTCGCTGCTGCATGAAAGGGTGATGGCACACCGCCGCCAGCGCAGCCACGCTGCCGGCGAGCACGAGGACCGCTGGCGCAGGCAGGCGCGGCGCGTGAATCCGTTCTACTTTATCGGCGGCGCGGCGGTCGTGGCCGCGATCGCGCTGTTTTTCTCGTTCTACACGCTGGGAACGACTGTGGAGTATAACGGCAGCGTGGTCGACACCGTCGCCAGCGCCGCGCAGGCGCGCAAGGCGGCCTCCAAGCTCGAGAGCATCACGACCGAAACGCTCGGCAAGTCCTATGAGATCGCAAAGGATGCCATCCACTATTCGATGGCTTTCGTCCGCCGCAGCGATGTGACGGACGCAACGACCTTTGAGCAGGACCTCGCCGACGAGCTCGGCCAGGTGACCTACGGCTACTCGCTCTATGTCGACGATGAGCTCATCGGTTCGACGCAGTACGCAGGCGCGCTGGACGAGCTGCTCAAGCAGATCAAGCAGGTCTACGCCTCGGCGGATACGCTGAGCGTCGACTTTGTCGAAAATGTCCGCATCGCGGAGGGCTACGTCCCGACCGACAGCGTGATGAACCTCGGCGAGATCGCCGAGATCCTGAATTCGACGAAGTCGGGCGAGGTGACCTACACCGTCGTCAAGGGCGACACCTGGGGCCAGATCGCCAACAACAACGGCATGACCGCCGCCGAGCTCGAAGCGCTGAACCCCGGCTACGACATCAACCGCATCCACATCGGCGATGCGCTGACGCTCTCGAACGCCGTGCCGTATCTGACCGTCAAGGTCACCGAGCGGCAGAACTATGTCGAGGACGTCAACTATGACGTGAACTACGTGAGCGATTCGTCCATGTATCAGGGCGACGAGCGCGTGATCTCCAAGGGCTCGTTCGGCAAGGCTGATATCGTGGCCGATGTCACCTATGTCAACGGCGAGGAGCAGGAGCGCACGGTCATCTCGTCCGTCACGCTCTCCGACCCTGTGGCCGAGACGCGCGCCCGCGGCACGAAGGTGCGCCCCACCTGGTACCCCACCGGCAGCTTCCGCTGGCCGTGCTCGGGCCGCATCACCTCGCGCTTTGGTTACCGCAACACCGGCATCCGCGGCGCGACGAGCAACCACAAGGGTATCGACATCGCCTGCTCCTATGGCACGCCAATCTACGCCGCCGACGGCGGCCGCGTGACCTACGCGGGCTACAAGGGCGCGATGGGCTACGTCGTCATCATCGACCACAACAACGGCTATGTCACGTACTACGAGCACAACTCGTCGCTGCTCGTTTCCGCGGGACAGACGGTCTACAAGGGCCAGCAGGTCGCCAAAGCGGGCCGCAGCGGCGTCGCCAGCGGTGTCCACTGCCACTTCGGCATTCAGAGAAACGGCAGTTACGTCAACCCGCTGAACTATCTAAGTTAAAATCAAAGGGATCCCATCCGATGGATGGGATCCCTTTGATTTTAGGGGATCGCACTTCGCTTCGTGCCTTGCCGCCGTAGGTGGCTGCGACACGCGCGAAGCGAGAAGAATAAATCGCCACGCGCATGTCGCGGCGATTTATGATTAAAATTATTTCGCGTCTGCGGACGCGAAAGTCTGCGACGCTGGTGCCTGTTTTCTGCCCGTGGGGGCAGAAAATGCGGCGGGCGGGGGACGGAGGATGTTGCTTCTGGCCTGTTCGCTGCCGGAGGCAGCGAATGCGGCGGGTGTGGGATGCTGGCTTTTGCGCCGATTTTGGGTGCGGGGTCTGTTTGCCGCTGAAAGCGGCAAATGCGGCATGGGGATCATGAAAAGACCGCTGCGGCGTTTCGCAGCGGCCTTTTTTATCGTGTTTACTGTTCCGTCAGGACGCGGCGGACCTCGCCGGTGAAGTAGAGCGAGCCCCAGGAGCAGATGGCGTCATCCTCACCTGCAAGCGCTAAGACGCGGCGGACGCCGTCGTCGGTATCCTTGGCGGGGACGGCCTGCACGCCCTGTGCGTTCAGCCACGCGGCGAGCTCGTTTTCATCGAGTGCGCGGGCAGAGGGCGGCGTGATGACGACGAACGCCTTGGCGAGCGGGAGCGCGCGGCGCAGCATTTGCTGCCAGTCCTTGTCGCGAAGCACCCCTGTGAGGAAGATGAGTTTTTTGTCGCCGTAGAGCGCGGCGAGCGAATCCATCAGCGCGTCGACGCACTGGGGATTGTGCGCGCCGTCAACGATGAAGTCCGGCCCGCGGCGCAGAAGCTCGAGCCGTCCGGGCCACTGGGCGTGGGAAAGGCCCTCATCAATGGCCTCGTCCGTGAGCTTGTCCCAGCCGCGCGAGCGCAGCGCGTTGCACACGTCGATGACCGTCAGCGCGTTCAAGAGCTGATACTCGCCGAGAAGCCGCAGGTGGTACGGCCCGCGGCCGCGGTATTTGAACTCTTGACCGTCGAGCGAGGACGAAATGCGCTCAAGCTTTTCCTGCGCGGTGATTGTGAGAGCCACGTCCTCCTGCGCGCACTTTTCGCGCGCGACGTTCTCCACGCCCTCGCTCTGGCCGAAGAGCACGGCGTGCGAGCCATGCTTGATGATGCCGCACTTCTCCGCGGCGATCTTCTCGACCGTGTCGCCGAGAATGGCCGTGTGCTCCAAGCCGATGTTCGCCACGACGCAGACCTCCGGCGCGGGGATGACGTTCGTCGAGTCCATGCGCCCGCCGAGGCCGACCTCGAGCGAGACGATGTCGCACTGCTCCTGCACGAAGTACAAAAAGGCGATGGCCGTCATGATCTCAAAGCCCGTGGGCATTTCGCTCATGCTCTCCGCCGCGTTCCGCACGGTGTTTGTGAGCGAAATGAGGGAGTTGTCGTCGATCTCTTCCCCGTTCACGCGCATGCGCTCGTGGAAGCGCAGCAGGTGCGGCGAGGTATAGAGCCCCGTGCGGTACCCCGCGCGCTGGAGCACGGAGGCGAGCATCGCGGCGGTAGAGCCCTTGCCGTTCGTGCCCGCGATGTGGACGAATTTGAGTTTCTCCTCGGGATTGCCGAGCAGACCCAGAAGCTCGCGCGAGCGCGCAAGGCCCGGCGCGCTCTGCTCCCAGTTGTCGAATTGCAGATATTTGAGGGTCTCCTCAATGGTTTGCAGGTCTTTCACATTGTTCACCTGTATTTCCTGTAAAATAAGGCGAAGGTGTCGGCCCTCGCCTGCGGGATTTGATCTATCGGTCGATCTTGCGCAGCATGGCGGTGAATTCCTCGGGCAGCCCGCACGTGAGCGAGACAAGCTCCTTCGTCCGCGGGTGGATGAACTGAAGCCCCACCGCGTGAAGGCACTGACCCGTCAGGCCTGGAACGGCCTTTTTTGCGCCGTAGACCGTGTCGCCCAGGATCGGGTGGCCGAGGTAGGCCATGTGCACGCGAATTTGATGCGTGCGGCCCGTTTCGAGCCTGCACCGCACATGCGTGTAGCCGGGATAACGGGCGATGACCTCCCAGTGCGTTACCGCGCGGCGTCCACCCGGAACGACGGCCATGCGCTTGCGGTCGCGGCTGTCGCGCGCGATGGGCGCGTCGACCGTGCCGCTGTCCTCACGTAAGTTGCCGACCACGATACACTCATACGTGCGCGCGAGCGTGTGGTCGGCCAGCTGGGCGGAGAGGAACTGGTGCGCGTAGTCGTTTTTTGCCGCGATGATGAGCCCGCTCGTGTCGCGGTCGATGCGATGTACGATGCCGGGGCGCAGCGCGCCGCCGACGCCGGAGAGGCTGTCGCCGCAGTGATACAAAAGGGCGTTCACGAGCGTCCCGTCCGGATGGCCCGGCGCGGGATGGACGACGAGCCCGCTCGGCTTGTTGACGACGATGACGTCGTCGTCCTCGTAGACAACGTCCAGAGGGATGTCCTGTGGAACGGCGTCGATGGGCGCGGGCTCTTCGGGGGTGAATTCGATCTGCTCGTGTCCCGTGAGCTTGTAGCTCTTGTTCGGCGCTTTGCCGTTCACGAGGACACGCCCGTCCTCGACGGCTTTCGCCGCGGCGGAGCGGGTCAGGTCTTCAATTGCGCGGGCGAGGCAGGCGTCGAGCCGCGTACCGGCATCGGCTTCACTTGTTTGCAGCAGGATCGGTTCCATCGACCTTGTTCCCCCAGTTTTTCTCGTCGCTCTTGCTGTAAAAGGCAAGGTAGTAAATCAGCGCGCAGACCGTGCCGCACACGACGAACACATCCGCCACGTTGAAGACGGGAAAGTCCATGAACATCGTGTCCAGCATGTCAACGACGTATCCGAGGCGCACGCGGTCAATGAGATTGCCGATGCCGCCGCCGAGGATGATCGCAAGCGACCACTGGCCCAGCGGATGGCGCACGATCTTGACGAGCAGCCATGCGATGGCGCACATGCCCGCCGCCGTCAGCGCGATGAGCAGCCACCGTGCGCCCGAAAAGCTCGACCACGCCGCGCCGTAGTTGTGCACGCGCGTGAGCTGTAACAGCGGCGGCAGCAGCGGCTCCGATTCGCCGGGCGACATTGTGTTCACGACGAGGAATTTGACGGCCTGATCTGCCGCCACGCAGAAAACCGCCGCGAGGGCAAGGCAGACCGCCTTGCCCTTGCCGCGTCGGTAAAATGCAGCGTATAAAATCACCATCAGCGCCAGCGCGCCGAAAAAGATCCACAGGATCGGCCCTCCGATGCTGCCGGAGACGACGATCTGTGTCGTGCCGTCCGCGCCGCCGATCACGCCGATATTGTTCATTCGCTCTCCTCTTCTCCTGCGGGGGTGTTTTCCGCAGGCTCTTCGACCGCCGGTGCGGTCTTGGCGACCTCGACGATCAGAATATCGTCTGCCTGACGGAGCGCGGTGCGCTCAGCCTCAGGCAGCTCCATGGCGTCTGCTAAGTCATGTGCCGCTTCGGCCACGACGAGGTAGCTGACGTACTCGTCATTTTCCGCGTACACGGCCATGCCGCGCTCGTGCAGAAATTCCGCCGCCGCGGGCACATCCAGCGTGATGATGGCATAGCCGCCGTTTGCGTCGGCGGAGCGGTCGTCTGCGCCGTCTTCCGTGTCATAGGTGTCGAACGGGCTGGCGTCGGCCTGCACGCCCTCCTTCTGCACGGCGGAATAGCTGTAGGTAAAGTCCTCCGCCGTGTCGCCGGACGCAGCGGGCGCACTCGCCGTGCCATTGCCGCTGGTATTGCAGTCCGCGGCGCTGTCGTTGCTGCTGACCGTCGCGGGCGCCAGCTTCCACGCCGCGGCCGTGACGACAAGCAGCGCAAAGCACGCGGCCAGCACGCGCGGCCATGCACGGCGGTGGCGCGATCTCGCGCGCTTTTCCTCATGCACCCGCTCGAGCACGCGCTCGGAAAAGCCCTCCGGCGCGTCGAGCTCGGGCATTTCCTCGAACATCGTGTGCACGATCATCAGTTCCGAGAGATACTCCCGGCAGTTCTGGCAGTGCTCTACGTGCGAGAGCACCTCTTCCTTTTCGTTTTCGCTCAATTCTCCGTCCACAAAGGCAGAGAGCGCGGCGGCGTACTGTTCACAACATTTCATTTGGCGCTCATCTCCTCACGATTACATTCTGTAACTTTTGACGAAGCAATTTCAAAAAAGTTCCCGTTTCCGGATAAAAAGTTGCGCAAAAGTGATCGGCCCCTGCTGATGCGCGATTTGACCGTGCCCAGCTCGATCGACGCGCTTTCTGCGATCTCGGTGTAGCTCAGGCCTTCGATCTCGCGCAGGATGAGCACCTTTCGGTACTCCTCCGGCAAGGCGGAGAGGCCCTCCTGCAATAATTTCTGTGCCTCGCGGTGCTCGACCGTCTCCTGCGGCTGGGGCGAGGTGTCGACTGCGTCGACAAACAGCTCCTCGTCGTCGAGCGAGACGCTGCCGCTCTGTTTTTTTCGCCGCCGCAGCGTGTCGATGCAGGCGTTCGTCGCCAGACGGTAGATCCACGTCGAAAGCGATGACTCCTGTCGGAAGCGGTCGATCCCGCGCCAGAGCGCAAGAAAGGCATCCTGCGCGGCCTCCTCGGCGTCCTCGCTGTTGCCGCACATGCGGAAGCACAGCGTATACACTTTTTTCTCATATTGGCGGATCAGCTCTTCGAAGGCGGCTTCATCCCGCTTTTGAAGGCGCGCAATGAGTTCCCGTTCGTCCATAGCTTTTTATTGATCCTCAGCGCAGATCCCGCTTGATCGACGCGCTGAGCGCGTGCAGCTCAGAAAGCGTTGAGAGCTGCACGATCTTCTCCTTATAATAATTCGCGTGGCTGATGCCCTTTAAGTACCAGCACAGGTGATGGCGCGCCTGCAGCATGGCGACGCGCTCGTTTTGATACTGTGCGGAGAGCTCCACCTGACGCACGGCGGTGTCCCACCGCTCGGCAAACGGCGGCAGCGGCGGAATGTCGCGCCCTGAGAGCGCGGCGGCGGACTGCTCGAAAAGCCACGGATTGCCGAAGCTCCCGCGGCCGATCATCGCCATATCCGCGCCCGTGAATTTAAGGATGCGCACCGCGGCCTCGGGCGAAAAAACGTCGCCGTTGGCGATGACGGGGATGCTGACGGCCTGCTTGACGTCGCGGATCGTATTCCAGTCGGCCTCGCCGCCGTACATCTGCATGCGCGTGCGCCCGTGCACCGCGACGGCGCTGACGCCCACTTCTTCGAGCATTTTGGCGAGCTCGACGGCGTTGATGCTGCCCTTGTCCCAGCCGCGGCGCATCTTCGCCGTGACGGGGACCTTGACGGCGCGCACGACCGCCTCAGCGATGCGCGCGGCCTTTTCGGGATCTTTCATCAGCGCGCTGCCGTCGCCGTTTTTGACGACCTTGCCCACGGGGCAGCCCATGTTGATATCCAGGATGTCCGCGCCGGAAATTTCGATCGCCATCTGCGCGGCCTCGGCCATGCAGTTCACATCGCTGCCAAAGATCTGCGCGGCAAACGGCTTTTCGCCCGGAAACGGACGAAGCAGCTGCGCGGTCTTCGTGTCGTGGTAGCACAGCGCCTTGGCGCTCACAAGCTCTGTGACGGTGTAGCCCGCGCCTTTTTCGGAGCAGATCTGGCGGAATGCAGCATCCGTTACGCCCGCCATCGGCGCGAGCGCGAGCTTCGATTCAATTTTTACCGTTCCGATCTGCATAGTCCGCCTCTTTTCGATAACAATACAAGTATAGTATAGCATAGCAAGGCCGACAAGTCAAAGGAACAAAACGTGGACGGAGAAGTTTTTTGCAAACAGGTGTTGACATCACGGCGGAGGTATGGTATATTATCTGTTGCCGATATCTGCCGGTGTGGTGGAATTGGTAGACACAGGGGACTTAAAATCCCCCGGTAGCGATACTGTACCGGTTCGAGTCCGGTCACCGGCACCAGTATTCTCTTAATTTCATATCGCGGAGTGGAGCAGTTGGTAGCTCGTCGGGCTCATAACCCGGAGGCCGTAGGTTCGAGTCCTGCCTCCGCAACCAGAAAGTCCTGATTTCTTGCGAAATCAGGACTTTTTCCGCATTTTTGCGTCCAATATCTTACTTGCCATTTTTTCTGACCCAAACGCTGACCCCAACGGGAGCGGATAGCGGAAAGCACTATACCGCGCCAGAGAGAATGTTACCCATTGTTTTTGCCGCTTCATGCTTGGCAGAGGTCGTTACATGAGCGTAGGTGTCCAACGTAAACCCTGCTGAAAAATGCCCCAGCATGCCAGATACGGTTTTGATGTCCACACCGTTTTGCAGTGCCAGCGTTGCGAAGGTGTGGCGCAGGTCATGAAAGCGTATCCTCGGTAGACCCGCTCGTTTCAGCACCCGCTGGAGCATGTGCAGCACGCTGTCCGGGGACATGGGGCCTCCGGTGGGCGATGGGAATACCCATTCGCTGTTACCCGTTTTTCTTCTTTGTTGCATCAGAACGCTTATCGCGTCTGCCGACAGGGGCAGTGTGCGGTAGGCGTTTTTTGTTTTCAGTGGGGCTTCGACTACCTTGCCGTTCTGCCGTGAAATGGCCCGTTGGATTTTCAGCACACCGCGGTCGAGATCGATGTCTGCCCATTTCAGACCCAGCAGTTCGCCCCGCCGAAGTCCGGTGGCAAGGTCGAGGTAGTAGAGTTCGTACACGCCGCTGTCCCTGGCCTCTTGGAAGAAGGCGCTGAGTTGGTCGGCGGTCAGGGTTTTCATCTCCTTGTGCTCTACCTTCGGCAAGGCACAGCCCTGTGTCGGATTCCTGCTCACCAATTTCTGCTCCATGGCGAGGTTGTACGCCGAGCCGATCATCTGGTGGATATTGCGGACAGTCTTTGGAGCCAGACCTTTCGGCTTTTTCTTGGCTTCGATGCGGTCAACCCGGCCACCGTCCAGCAGGTGCTTGTAGAACCGCTGTAAGTCCAGAGAAGAGCAATCTGCCAGCGGGATGCTGCCGATCTGCGGCTTGATGTGGTTCTTGAGGAAGCCTTGCGAGGGTTTGAATGTGGATGACCGCAGTTTGATTTTGCGTAGTTCTCCATTCAGACATCAAGCCAACTCCCCACGGCGATTGCCGGTCTCCGTATCATGGGCGACTGTGTACCGGCCCACCCGCCGACCATTATTGCGCTTGCGGATGTTGCCTTACAGAAGCATACATCGCTCTTTCGTCAGCAGTCTTTCAAAGGCTATGTGCCATGTGGGGGAATACCGGCAGTGCCTGATAACCGCCCAGCCAGTAACAGGTAAATGCGGCAGCCTCTGCCTTTGCCGGGATGCAGCAAGATAGCCCCGCAGATGTACTGGCAGATCCGTCATGCCGTCAATCAGGCGTAAGACCCTGCTCGAACCTCTCACCGCTTTTCCATCGGAACTTGTTTCGTTATACTTCCCGGCGCAGCACCCGGTAGACAAAGGACATATCCAGTCCGCCGCGTACCACGTCCGCCAGCAGGTCGTACTGCCGTTCCTTGTAGCCGCAGGCGTCAAAGGTTGCCAGCGCGTCAAAAGACACGCCCTTTCTGGCGCACAGTGCTTTCAGGATCGTATCCGTGATGCCCGGCGCGTCAAAAATGCCGTGGACATAGCTGCCGTATACGTTTCTGCTGCCGGTGAGGGCGGGCATCTGCTGCTGACTGCGGCCCATGTGGATCTCGTACCCCTCGTAGGCGAGTCCGTTCAGGCCGGAGAGCATTCCCTCCACACCGTGAAAGACGCCTTGCGTCTGGGTCTGTACCTTCTCACCCCGGAATTCGGTGTCCATCTCCAGCAGGCCCAAACCGTTGATCTCCGTGACACCGGCGGCCTCCACCTGCTCCGGGTCGGACACGGTGCGCCCCAGCATCTGATAGCCGCCGCAGACGCCGAAGATCAGCGTACCGGCGTCGGCGGCCTTCAGGATGGCCGCCTCCAGACCGGACTGCCGCAGCCACCGCAGGTCGGCAATGGTGCTCTTGGTACCCGGCAGCAGGATCATATCCGGCTGGTGCAGATCGCTCACCTGATCCACATAGCGCAGCGACACGTTTTCGTAATGTTCGAAGGGGCTGAAATCCGTGAAATTGGAGATGCGCGGCACACGGATTACCGCGATATCCAAGAGTTTTCGCTCTTTGGAGCGGTCAAACCGCTCGGTCAGGCTGTCTTCATCGTCGATGTCTACATGGGCGTAGGGGATGACCCCCGCCACCGGGATGCCGCACAGCTGCTCCAGCGTCTTTAGTCCCGGTTCCAGAATGGCCCGGTCGCCCCGAAACTTGTTGACCACCACGCCCTTGATGCGGCGGCGCTCGTCCTCCTCCAGCAGCGCCACCGTGCCGTAGAGCTGGGCGAACACGCCGCCCCGGTCGATGTCGCCCACCAGCAGCACCGGCGCGTCCACCATCTCGGCGAGGCCCATGTTCACGATGTCCTCGCTCTTGAGGTTGATTTCCGCCGGACTGCCCGCACCCTCAATGACTACGCAGTCCACGGTGGATTCCAGCGCGTCATACGTCGCCTTGATGCGTTCGCGCAGGGCAGGCTTGTAGCGGTGATACTCCATCGCAGTCATTGTGCTGATGGCTTTGCCGTCCACAATCACCTGACTGCGGCGATCGCTCGTGGGTTTGAGCAGCACGGGATTCATGCGCACATCCGGTTCAACGCCTGCCGCCTGCGCCTGCGTCACCTGCGCACGCCCCATTTCCAAGCCGTCCTTAGTGACGAACGAATTTAACGCCATGTTTTGCGCTTTGAACGGCGCAACCTTGTATCCATCCTGCTTCATGATGCGCAGAAACGCGCTGCACAGCACGCTTTTGCCAACGGACGACGCCGTCCCCATCACCATCAAACTCTTACCGCGCATCGAAATTCTCCCTATATAATACTTCCATCAGCAAATCGTTTTCCGCGTCCGTTTTCACTGCCAAGCGCAGATAATTCGCGGGCAAGCCGAACGAATCGCACGTCCGCACCAAAATGTGCTGCGCCCGCAGGTGCTGCACCGTTTTCGTCATGTCGTGCCCGAAATCAGCCAGCAGGAACGGTACGCACCCCGCTGTCACACGCACGCCCATCTCCTGCAAGCACCGCGCGAACCGCTCCGCCCGCGCCTGATTCGCCTGTGCATCCGCCGCAATTTCCGCCTGATGACGGGGCAGCTCCGCCGCAACCGCCGACGCCAGCACGTTCAGCGACCATGTGACTGCCCGCTCCTGCAAGCGTGCAATCTGTTCCGGCGCGGCGCAGATGTACCCCAGCCGTACG